>Ga0099364_10011957_pt1 | contig 11773 bp, 7 predicted proteins | sample TergutTh196P3_FD_73070 | JGI IMG/M metagenome (GOLD analysis project Ga0099364, IMG submission 73070) | Microcerotermes parvus P3 segment gut microbial communities from Pointe-Noire, Republic of the Congo - Th196 P3 | ecosystem: Host-associated > Arthropoda: Insects > Digestive system > Gut ...
TGAATATCCCCGAGAGCACGGACGTGCCGTTAGGTACGCTGGTATGCTCTATTGATATATTGTCCCTAACGGGACAACGGGTGGTGGTGGTTTGTCTTTTCTACCGATATATTGTCCCTAACGGGACATCCTCGCTTGTCCGTCATCTTTATTGAGGAAGTTATTTTATTCATGTTCCTTATCTTCCGTAATCCTTAATCCTTAATTCATAATTCGTAATTCGTAATTCGTAATTCATAATTCATAATTCAAAATTCATAATTCATAATTTATAATTCATAATTCGTAATTCATTCCAACATCTCATGCTCCTCCAGTGTCCCATCTTCCTCCATTGTCTCATATTCGGTATGAATTTCATTGCTGACATTCGTCCCGTATGTGTCAAACTGGCTTTTTGCATCCAGAAGGGCGTCAAACAAGACATTCGCAATTTCACGCCCGCCGTTAAAATTCAAATGAGTATAATCTTTGCTTGCCCAATTAGAATTAACATATTTTACCATTCCGCCCTGTCCTCCCATCGCAGCAAAAATACTCCAGAACGATACTTCCGCGCTTTGGGCTATCTGGCGTTGCGCCCTGAGCAGCGATATGACGGCAGGCATCGTGCTGTACGTCCCAGCGACGTTACGGCTGCGGTCGGAGATGCCGAGGATAAGCAGGTCGGCGCCGGGAAAACATTGCTGAATATGCGTTACGACAGGTATCATCTGGTTGCGATACCATCCGTAATCGCGTACCGAATCGCTGGCTACATTCAGCCCGTATTGCAGGATGATCAAATCGTAGGGTCGTATTTCCTGCAGTTGCAGACAACTTTCGGCGTCCAAAGACGCCATAACGATGCCCGAATTGCCGCGAAGCGCAAAGTTATCCACACTAATGCCGTGATTGTCTTCCAACGCTACGCCGAGGGCACTCAGTCCCTTCGCATTTTTAAACTGCAGTGTGCCGTTTGTAAATTGACCGCTCAACTCATATTGCGTCATCGTTTCGGCTGACGGCAACATAAAAGTCAACGTTTCATCGTCTTTTTTCAGGATTACTTCGGTCTCGTCGTTTTTTGAATAAATGATTTTCAGGGTGGACGTCTCCTCTAATCCGGGGCGAAAATCGACCGTTTGAAACTTAAATGAAGCATTGCCCGATGAAGGCTCGAACAGAACGCCCGACAGTACATATTTTTTGCTTCTGTCTTTGATGATTGAGTAGGATCGCCATCCGTCGGCGCTTTGTTTGACTGTCGGTCGATACTGTGCAACGACGGAGGTGATGGGGAGAAATCCGACACCCCGTCCGCCAAAATGCGCCTGCATCTTTGCGCGAAAATCGGCAACGAGGATGTCGCCTTCAATGAACGAATCGCCTACAAACGCGATGCGGACAGGGCGTCCCAAATTATCGATGTTGTTGAGCGACGTGAAAAAACGATGCAAACCGTTATGGCCGGCAGAAAAATCTTCGATCCGGGTGTTGATGGAATCCGGATTGAACCGGCCGTAATCTACTGATACAGGGCGATTTCCGTCATTGGTGGCGACCTGCGTATTGCCGGTAGCGCCAGTCGATGCTGTACCGGTAGCGCCAGTCGATGCTGCACCGGTAGCGCCAGTCGATGCAATACCGGTTGTGCCAGTCAATGCTGCATCTGAAGAGCCCGTCAATGCTGCATCGGAAGAATCGGATACGGTTTGAATCCCCTGTGAATCGGGATTGACAGGCGTTTGCGCGGCGCTGTCGGAAACCGGTTTTTCATCATATATCGACGAACCGTTTGATTGCGCGAACATTGTATGATCCTCATCCCCGAAGTCAAAATTGTCTTTTTCAACGGGTATCCGTATGTCCGACAACAAATCGATTTTTTTTATCTGTATGCCCAAAATCGAATCGGGAAGACAGTAAAAACCCAAATTGACCGCAATGACTGTCAATAATATAACAGCAAACCGACTTGCATGATTTTCCTTGATACACCCTTTCATCTCTTTGAAAAAATCCTTTTTTTGGGAGATTTAAATATACCGTTATAAACCGCTTTGGTCAGTGTCAGATCATCATCATCCAAATGATATTCCCAGTACATGGCGCCGCGGATACCTGATTTTATGATGTAATCGCATTTGATGGCAATGGATTCGCCGTCTTCATAACACAGGACAAATGTACCGTTGTCATTGATAAAATAAGGGACTTTGGCATCGTCATCCCAGCATTTGGTGTATCCCGTCAGGTTGATGATATCCCTGTAATACACAAAGTCGGGCAGGCCTTCTGTCCCATGACCGTAGAACGGCATTCCCAAAACCAGTTTGTGCCCGGGTACGCCGGCTTCGAGATGCGCAGTGACCGCTTCGGACGACGAAAAACGACCCGAATGTTCGGAACGGAACAATGCGGAATGATGGTGAGGCGGGCGCGCCATATCGTAAGCCATGACATTGATCAGGTCAATATAAGGATCAATCGCCTTGAAATCAACATATTTTGCGGTTGAGATCGTGGCAACCGTCAACATTTTATCTTTTCCGATGGCCTCCCGGATGTCTTTCATGAGAATCGTAAAGTTGTCGACATCGTCGGGCGAGGCCGTAATACCGGCGGCTGCGCTCGAGGGATATTCCCAGTCCATGTCAATGCCGTCCAGTCCAAATTCATCGATCACCCGTTTGCAATCCTGTGCGAATGCCTTTCGCGTCGTACCGGTAGAAGCCATCTCGCTGAATCCGCCCGCTTTCCACCCGCCGATGGCCAGCAACACTTTCAGCGAGGGCTTTTTTTTCTTGAGCGTGACGATTTCGTGAAGCCGGTCGGGCGTGTTGACGGTGATGCCGTCAAAGGTAGCATTGACCGTCCCAAAGGCAAAATTGATATGCGTCAAATAGTTTGGGTCGGGGAGCGGACGGTTTCTGGCCGTTACGTAGGCAAGTACGACTTTTTCCTTTTCCGTTTGATCGCTCTTACACGAAAAGAATAACAGGATACTTAAAATGATTAAAATGAATGAATTCTTCATAAAAAAACTTTTTTCGGCTTGCAAAAATAAAGATAAAATTTCGTATTACGAAAAAAAAAATTACTTTTGCGTCTGATTTTGGATGAATGAACATAAGAAACTTATAAAATAACATGCTATGAACTTGAAAATTAGTCTTTTAACGATTGCTGTGCTGACATGGCCGCTATGTTCCAACGCACAGACGGCGCGTAATCCGTTGAACCTCGAACCGGCGCGCGTGACGCTTCAAAAAGGTATATCCTCATGGAAACTTTCGGAAGAAATATTTTACCGTGCAGATGATATGCCATTCGAAAAACGAAGTTTCCTGTACGACGAAAACGGACGGAAAACGGCCGAACTGAAGTTTGTCAGGAGTGAAGCCGACCGGACATGGAACAATACGTCGAAAAGCGAATACCGGTCTGAACCTGGAAAAGAGACCGTAATGAACTTGGAACAGGGGCAATATACTTCCATGACCGAAACCTTTCCCGGCACGACCGGCAAGCCGCAATATGCAATCACCCGTTCATGGAACAGCGACGCCGACGACTGGTCGGTCAATCCGTCCATGCGTAGCGAGTGGCAATATGACGGGAACGGTCGCGTAACCGTCTGTTTGAAACAGATGATGAACCCCGCAACCGGCCAATGGAACGACTTCCACATCCGTATCCTGTATGCTTACGACGAAAGCGGCGCCCTAACCGAAGAAATCTGTCAGATGTGGAACACATCGCTTGCGCAATGGGCAGACCGGGGCAGGTACGGCTATTCAAATGGCAGTGACAGTCAAAAAATTGCCACATCCTATTTTTACGCCGCCGACGATTGGAGGTTCGACGGAAAAACAGTCTACAACTACGACAAAGACGGAAAAATCGAACGAAGCGAATATTACAGAAACAGTACCGACAAAGTGCCCGGCGCCTACAGCATCTATACCTATACCGAAACCGCCGTGCTTCCTGCAATTGCCGAATCTATTGACATTCAAGTATTTCCTAACCCCTCCGTATCATTCTTCGAACTGACCGTCCCGAACGGATATCTCGGAAAAACCATGCAACTGTTCGATATTTTCGGCAAACAGGCAACGACTGTGCAGGTCACCAGCCCGACGACCCGCATCGACGTCACCCGCCTCGCAGGCGGCGTATACCTGCTGAAAATCGGCGAAAGCACCAAAAAGGTGGTTGTTCAGTAATATAACGTATGAATGAGTACAAAAGATAAACTGATTGAGCGATTCAAGCAACAACCCAAAGATTTTACATGGAAACCACACCCGTCAAAAAAAATAAAGGAATATTCAATGAAGCAGATTTTAGATTATTTGATAGAAAAAAAGTTGATCAATAAGTGATAATAAATATGGATAAGTTGATTTATAAAGGATACTTCGGAACAATTCAATTCAGCGAAAGCGATCATTGTTTTTATGGAAAAGTTTTAGGAATGAATCGTGCCTGTATTACTTATGAAGGAGAAAACGCTTCAGAATTATTTGATGATTTCAAAGGAGCAGTAGATATGTATTTGGAGCATTGTCAAAGAAAAGAAATCAATCCCGAAAAACCAGAAAACGACTTGGTAAGCATATATTTACCATCTGAAATCCATGTCAAAATTGCCACTTATGCGCATAATCATGGTACAAGCGTTGACGATCTTGTTAGAGATTCGTTAGAAAAAAGATTAGAAGCAGTGAGTTAACCCCTGCAAATCTGACATATTGCTCCGTCCATTCGGATTTGCAATCCGAATTCCTTATTTCGCATTGCAAATGCTCACACTCACATTTGCTAAATTGCAAATTAAGCAATACGCACATATATCTGACATATTGTCATGTTTTTCGCCATTTTTCTTAATTTATTTAATTATTTATGCTTTGGCACATTATTTGAACAAAAATAATGAAAGCGGAAATAATAATAATTAAATAGATAAAATTATGGGTAAAATTATTGGAATTGACTTGGGAACAACTAATTCGTGTGTTTCAGTCCTCGAAGGAAACGAGCCGGTAGTAATAGCAAACAGTGAAGGCAAGCGGACGACGCCTTCGATTGTGGCATTCGTTGACGGCGGTGAGCGTAAAGTTGGGGATCCTGCCAAACGTCAGGCTATCACCAATCCTCAAAAAACGATTTTTTCGATCAAACGTTTCATGGGCGAGACCTATGATCAGGTAAATAAAGAGGTGAACCGCGTGCCCTACAAAGTGGCTCGCGGCGACAACAATACACCGCGCGTAGACATTGACGGACGCCTGTACACCCCGCAGGAAATTTCGGCCATGGTGCTTCAAAAGATGAAGAAGACCGCCGAAGACTATCTGGGACAGGAAGTTACGGAAGCCGTGATTACCGTACCCGCCTATTTCAGCGACGCACAGCGTCAGGCAACCAAAGAAGCCGGCGAGATAGCAGGGCTTGTCGTGAAACGCATTGTGAACGAACCGACCGCCGCCTCCCTGGCTTATGGACTGGACAAATCGTCGAAAGACATGAAAATAGCCGTATTCGACCTGGGCGGCGGTACGTTTGATATTTCAATTCTTGAACTCGGCGGCGGCGTCTTTGAAGTGAAATCGACCAACGGCGATACGCACCTCGGTGGCGACGACTTCGACCATGTGATCATCGACTGGCTGGCCGAAGAGTTTATGAAAGACGAGCGGATCGACCTGCGCAGAGACCCGATGGCGCTACAGCGTCTGAAAGAAGCCGCCGAAAAAGCGAAAATCGAACTGTCGAGCACCACGAGCACGGACATCAACCTGCCGTACATCATGCCGGTCGACGGTATCCCGAAACATTTGGTTCGCACCCTGACGCGCGCCAAATTTGAACAGTTGTCGGATAAACTAACGCAGTCATGCCTCGAACCATGCCGCAAAGCATTGTCGGATGCAGGCTTTACGACATCGGATATTGACGAGGTAATACTTGTCGGCGGCTCTACCCGTATCCCCGCCGTACAGGCCTTGATCGAAAAGTTCTTCGGAAAATCGCCGTCCAAAGGCGTCAACCCCGATGAAGTGGTAGCCATTGGCGCAGCCATACAGGGCGGCGTACTGTCGGGCGACGTGAAAGATGTTGTCCTATTAGACGTGACACCCCTCTCGCTCGGCATCGAAACGATGGGTAGCGTTATGACACGCCTGATTGATGCCAACACCACCATCCCGACCCGCAAATCGGAAGTATTCACAACGGCAGCCGACAACCAGCCCTCCGTCGAAATCCATATCTTACAGGGCGAACGCTCCATGGCGCGCGACAACAAATCGATCGGTCGTTTCCACTTGGACGGCATACCGCCGGCTATGCGCGGCACGCCACAGATAGAAGTGACGTTCGACATCGACGCGAACGGCATCCTGAACGTATCAGCCAAAGACAAAGGCACCGGTAAAACGCAAAGCATCCGCATCGAGGCATCCAGCGGCTTGAGCGACGACGAGATCAAACGAATGAAAGACGAAGCCGCCGCCAACGCCGAAGCCGACAAGAAAGAAAAAGAACGCATCGACAAACTCAACCAGGCCGACAGCATGATCTTCCAGACCGAGAAGCAACTCAAAGACCTCGGCGATAAAATCCCCGCCGACAAACGCTCGCAACTCGAAGCCTCACTGAGCAAACTCAAAGACGCCCACAAAGCGCAGGACATCGCAGGCATCGACACCGCCATGGCCGAACTGAACGCCACGTTCCAGGCTGCCAGCCAGGACCTGTACAACGCCCAGGCGCAAGCCGGCGGACCAGGCGGCCCCGGCCCCTCGAATCCCGGCGGCCCCCAACCTAACCCCGGCGGCGGAAGTGATTCATCCGGAGACAGCGGCTCCGTCACCGACGTCGATTTCGAGGAGGTCAAGTAATAGCCCGAAACAAGCAGTAAGTAAAAATAGATAAAATGCGGTAAATCAATTGTTTACCGCATTTTTGTTTATAAGTCTTGCATTCGTGATTGTGTTTCCTAATTCCTAATTACCTTATGCGTTGAGAGGCTGCCGTCAGCGAGTTTGACATGCAGGATATAGATGCCGCGGTGGAGGCGCGACAGGTCGATGCGTGTGTTGCCCTGCTCGACGGCGAATGATGTCGGGATGGCTTTGCCTGTGATGTCGTAGAGCTTCACTTCCTGTACACGCTCGGCAGCGCCGGAAATCCATACATAGTCGGATGTGGGGTTGGGATAGACGGTCAGCGATGGTTGTCCGGCGCTACCGGAGGCGATGTCGGGCGCCAAGCCTTGCCGCGTGTCTTCGCTCTTGCCGGCGGCAACGCGCTGGCCAACTTTGAAGTCGTTGCCTACGGTGATGTAGGCCTGCTGTGTGGTCTGGCCGCTGCCATAACTGTTGGTGGCGACTAATGTGACGGCGTACGAGCCTGCCGATTTATAGACGACGGTGGGGTGTTGCTGCGTAGACGACGAGGGCGTACCGCCGGGGAACGACCATTGCCATGACGAGGGGTTGGCGTCGGACATATCGACAAACTGCACCAGGAGCGGCGCGCCACCCGTCCGGTCGTCGGCCGTAAACGAGGCCACAGGCTTAGAACCCAGCACGCGCGACCCTGTGCCGTAATATACGGGGAAGGCGCCGCCGGTAATAAACACCTGCTCATCGCCGGTGACGGTAATCTTGTCGCTGCCCAGATTGAAATAACCGACATTATACTGGTTGCTGTTTTTATAATTGTAGGTAGTGAAGGCTAAGTGTTTATCGTCCATGCTGTAACTCGGATAGGAGGGCATGTTGTTGAAAAGCATTGCTTCGATCGTGCCGGTGGCGAGGTTGACGCCGACGGTATAGTTCTCCTCGTCTTCATCGTCATAGAAATCGAAGGCGATGATAAAAGGCGAGTTTTTGGAGAAGACCGGATTGAAGACGCTCACACCCGACGAGAGGTTGGGAAAGAGTTTGACCACCTCGCCCGTACCCCAGGTGTTACGGCTGTTGTTCCAGACGTTGATCAGCCCGATGTCCCAGTAATCGACCGTGTTGCCTCCTATGGAAGAGCCGACCACGTTGTAGGCGTCGTAGAGGAGGTATTCGCCCGTATGGTCGAACTCGATGGCGTCGGCAAAGCGGGGGCCTCCCGACTGTGCGTTGCCCGTGCCGGTTGTCGGGTTATACAGTTTGAACGACATCCAATTGTTGGTGGCGACGTCCATCACCCAGATACGGCCGTCCTCGAAGGTGGAGATAACGGCTACGCGCTTGCCGTCGCGCGAGATGGCGACGCTCTGGTTATCGCCTTCGGTGTTGAGGTTGTCCTCTCGGCCTGTGGTCATGTCCAGCAGGCGGATGTTGTGTTTGTCATCTACAAAAATGGCGTACTTGCCGTCGTCGGTGACGCTCGGCGTGCTGTACATCACGGTAGTGGATACAGGGGAGACGCTACGGTAGTCGGTCGTCCTGTAGAGGCTGTTACGGTCGGTTTCGTCGGTGTTGCACAGTAACATCCCCCACTCGCCGGGATTGGTCGGCAGGTCGGAGGGGGGTGTCGGGGGCGTCGGCGGCGGCGTTGGCTGGTTGTTGGCCGAATCATCTACGATGCCTACCTTGTCGAAAGCGTTCTCCAGGGTCACGATATCGCTGCTGTAGTTGAGGTCTCTGGCCGACTGTATAACGGCTTTCCGGAGGTCGATAAACTTGGAGGTGGGTGTGAGATAGACAGTCAGCGCACGGTAATATACCTGCTCGGCCTTTTCGCGGTTTGTGGCGGTGGCATAGAGATAAAAAGTATGCGCCGGGATGCTGTTGTTGATATGTACGCCACCGCGGTCCTCCGGCCCCAGATACATTTCGGACACATGCGCCGGCTGCCAGCAGGGGTCATCAATGCTTGTCCCGCCGTTGTGCGGGTTGCGCACGTCGCGCATGTTACCGGTGGGAAAAAAATATCTGCTTTTGATGATGTCCTCGCCAACCGTCCAGTTCGACCGGTCGATCATCACCGCGAAAAAGTCGGAAAACGCTTCGTTGAGGGCGCCCGACTGGTTTTGATATTCGAGGTTGGCCGTATATTGCACGATGGCATGTCCAAACTCGTGGGCAATCACATCCAGGGCCATGGCCAGCGAATGAAAAACGATATCTCCGTTGCCCAGCGAGACGCAATGGCCGTTCCAGTAGGCGTTGTCATATCCGCCGCCAGTTTCTTCGTCGCACACATTGATCATGGCCAGCATATTCGCTCCCCTGTTGTCGAACGAATTACGGTTGAAGGTGTTTTGCAGGTAGTCGTAAATCAATGTCATGTGATACATGGCGCTGACAGCGTGCGGATTGTTCCAGTTGGCCGACGTGCTGGTGGCTGTATAGCAACTGCCGTCATCATGGTATTTCATCTCATTCCTCGTATCGTAAACACCGATAATCCCCGAACCGTCGGCCGGTTTATACATCGGTTTAGTCGCATTGACCATATAATGTGTGTTTTGACTGATGAAGGTATTGACCGTTCGCGAGACGCCTTTCAGATCATTGCCGGTACCCGTACTGGGGCCGTCGGTTGGGGTGTTGTTGTATTTGTTTACCACTTCGCCGCTGTACGCATCGATGTAATAAATCCATTCGTCGCGGAAGTTGGGACGTATCTTGATGCGGTAGGTGTAGTTGTAGGCGTTGGTTTTGGCGGTCGCTTCAGTGTTCCCTTTGGCCGGGTAATAAATCACTTCGACTGTGGGCTTTTCGTATTTCAGCCATTCCTTCATCTTCGCGGTGGGCGGCTTGATGACGGTCGTCAGGCTCAGGTCGCTCTCGGCGATACGGACGGCTTCGTCGGCGCTCAGTTGTGCTTCGTCCGTATTGATATACGCCGTATCAATCGTATAACCCATGAACCGCTCGCTTACGTCCGAGATATGGAACGTGAAGTTCATGCCGTAAACGGGTGTGCCACGAAACAATTGCGCCCCCTTGACATGCGTCATGTTGAGGTAATCGGTTTCGATGGTGTCGATACGAATTTGCCGTTCGGGATGCGGTATTTTCAATTGTGGCGTCTCACGGAAAAAAGTATATGCCGTCTCCCTGTGTCCGCCCGCTATCGACGACCGCAACTGTACCTGTGCGCTGTCGCGTTCGCGCTCGATGAAAACCGGCTTCGGCTCTTCCATCCGCCGTGTCTCATCCCGATGCTGTGGCTCTTCCATCCGCTGTGACTCTTCCAGATGCTGTGACTCTTCCAGATGCTGTGACTCTTCCAGCCGCCTTGTGACATCAACCGCCGAATCCATGCTTATCTTTTCAGGCAGTAGTAACCGCCTTGAGGCGATGGCATAAGGATTGGAAGTCTGCCCATCCGGGTACGCGGACGACCCGTCCGCATCTTCCGCACCGCCCGGGTACGCGGACGTCCCGTCCGCATCTTTCGTACCTTGTGGTGTACCTTCTGCATCCTTCGCACCTTGTACACCTTCTGCACCGTATGCACCCGCGCGCGTCTGTACGTTTTGTGATCCATCAATCACCTGCATGCCGCGACCTTTGCCCGACGTCTGCATCGCTGTACTGTCCAAAGGCAACCGCGTCGTCTGTTTGGTCTTGCCACCCTGCCCGTAACCGGTCGCAAGGCAAGCCGAAAACATCAATAATAATAGTAACCGTTTCATTTTTTTGAATATTTAAATAATTGAATAATTCCCTGTACTACTTCACAACGCTGCGGAGATACCACTTCATGCCGCCGGGGGCTTTTGAGACGACCTTTTCGGACGACCGGTAGATACGGTTCCATCCCTGGACGATCATCACGTTGATATTCGTACCGCCTTTGACGGTCACATCGCTGTCGGCATAAACGAAGAGGCATGTCGTGCGCTTCGACCCCGTGTTGGTGTAGGTGAAATAGTCGACGTAGTTGTTGCTGTCGTCAATGCCCCAGAAGTCGGCGTAGTGCATCCGTGCGTCGGGGTTGCTGATTTCGAGTTCGCCGCTCACATTGAGTACGGCCGCGAAAAACGTTTGCACGTTCATCAGGAACTGTGCCGGTATTTCGGGCATGTTGAATGTGAACCCGCCATTGCTGTATTCGCCGCTTGCCAGCGACCGTCCTGTGAGTTGTCCGGTGCTGGTGCTCGAGTCGAAGAGCGCCCATACGGCGCTGATCTGATTGTCGTAGGAGGCGCCGTTTTCTACTTTGGCCGTTATCGTTCCGTTGAACGAATCGGGCTTTTGATTGTCCATGTCGTCGTCCTCTTTACATCCGTGCAGGATGAACAGGAAGGCAAGGAGCATGATGACCGCCATGACTGCCTCGATCCCCCTGATAAGGGAGGGACGTTGAGATTTCGTAATTACTTCGTTAGCGCCTGCGCGCTGCATGTAGTTAATCGATTCCATAATTTTCTGTTTTAAAATTGTTAATAGTACGTTTAAAATTTTCTGCAAAGGTACGGGGGTAAAAATAGCCGCACAACACCAAAATTGGTGAGGCAGCCTCACCAATTTTGGTGAAGCAAAACGTGTCCGGCCTCACCAATTTTGGTGATGCCCCCTCACCAAAATTGGTGATGCGACTATCATTTTTTTTGGTAATTTGTGCTTTTCAAATGTATTATAAATGGGTATATATAAGCGTGTTAAAAACCGTCAACAAAAACCGTGCCAGAACAATGAACAATGAACAATGAACAATGAACAATGAACAATCCGGTAACCGGTTGAATTGCATGGGTAATCAAAATGCAAATGTTGGCTGGAAAATCCCGTTAGGGATGATATATCGGTAGAAACTAACGGGACAG
>Ga0099364_10011958_pt1 | contig 11773 bp, 13 predicted proteins | sample TergutTh196P3_FD_73070 | JGI IMG/M metagenome (GOLD analysis project Ga0099364, IMG submission 73070) | Microcerotermes parvus P3 segment gut microbial communities from Pointe-Noire, Republic of the Congo - Th196 P3 | ecosystem: Host-associated > Arthropoda: Insects > Digestive system > Gut ...
TAATACTAATCCCATTTTAAAAACCGTTGAAAACGAGTGAGTAGTTTTTTAAGAAAAACGAATAACGAACGAAGTTTGAAACGATGATTTTAATGTGGGATTAGTATAACATCGTAATTTTTCATTTACAATATATCATAAAACGATAGTTAAAACAACCATTTCTGACAAAAAAAATCGGGGTGAGTTTGCATTTGTCTGTCGTGGAAAATTTGGACAAAAAACATATCAGTGTTTTTGCGTTTTATATTGTTCTTGCTGTTACCTTGACCTTCGTGATAATATCACGCAAGCGCACGCCGTCAATGACATACTCTAAAATATCGTCGGCATTAGCACACGTTTTTTCTGTTTCCGGTTTATTGGCTTCAGAAATACCCAGTACACTCTTTTCATTTCGCGTGATGTCAAATGTTTTATCGTTCCAAATAAACTCAATCTCACCGCCATCGCATACACACCATTTGAATTCGCTGATTGTTTTGAAATTCATATGACCGTCATCTTTTATATATAGTTTTTCCCATAAATTTTACCTCATAGTTCTTAAATTCCGGAGCACCATCGGGATAATTAATCGGCGGTCCGAGCATTGGATTTCCTCTGTCCGGGTCCCAGTTTATATTGTGATCGTGCGGATTTTTGTGTGTAGCCGATTGTGAGGATTTCCATAATGTAATCCTTTTAATATATTAATCAAGCCCTAACTATCCATCTTTCCGGGTCAACCTCATCCTCAAATAGTTCTATATCGGGAGCCAATTGATACAGGCACTTCTTTATGTATATTTGCTTTCCGGCAGGACGCAGTAATGCCAATGTTTCTCGTAAAAACCCTTGCCAATCATGCCCTTTATCCAACCCCTTGTAGTTATTGAGCTTGCCGACTTTATAATGGTCAACGCTGTTATCTTTCAGTGTTTGTTCCATTATCCGCAAACTTTCGGCAGGGTCTACAACCGGCTCAAAACTGGCGAAAGTCTTTACACCGGCAGAATGTATCTCCTCTAATGTTGCAAGCCGTTCTTCAGGCAGGGATGCGCCCGGTTCCCATTCTTTGCTTTTGTCCGGGTCAAGGAAAGTTAAAGTGCTGCCGACCATGATTCTATTGCCGAACGACTTGAAAACGTCTAAATCCCGGAGCATTTTCCTACCACCTTTTGAGAGTACGGCAACCAGGGCACCATACTCATTAAGTAGTTGTAGTGCCGCCCTTGTTATCGCACTGTCATCGGTGTTATCGCAGTAAACATCCCCGATGAACGATATTAGGATTTGTTTTGCGTATTTCTGACTTTGTAAATCTTGTTCCAAATAACGCAGCACATTTTTACGCGGAGAGGGTATGCCGAAATAATTGTCCGGTGTCCGCTGTAGTGTATGCGGAGCGTAGCAATACTGGCAATGGTGGGAGCAGCCGATGTACAGGTTGCAGGCATATGGACTGTATTCTTTTGCCATTCCTGATGGCTCGTAAATGATGGGCATATTATGTCTCCTTTTTACGGGATGATAAAACACCCGTAATGTTTTGTGTATCCGTCAATCACTTCATAATAATTGACTTCGCGGATGCCGAGATTTGCTAACATATCGTAAAAATATGTAATCGCTTCTGTGTTGAATAACGAGGGCGCGATTCTGTGAAAATCGGTAATCCCAATATCATTTACGCAAACATTCGGCAGTTGAGAAAAGGCATTAGTAATCGCCGTGTATAGAACAACAGTACCGCTTTTTACATTAGGGTTTTCGATGATCTTTTTGCAAATTTCAAACGGAACACTATAGCTATCGCAGTCGATCACATTAAAGCCGGATAAATCAAGTGAATCCACGGCTTGATTGGCATCGGCATTGAGGTTTGCCCCTTTGCCTGCTACTAATTCTACTCCATAGTACCGCTCCTTGTCAATGTTTCGCCACAAAACATTATTTCCGGCAAATAAGTCCAGTACATACAGCGATTTTAGGTGTTCGGTGGCTTTTCTCCGCAATAACACTTTGTTGGCAATGGATTTATTATCGGTTTTAGTTACACGTTGCACGAACTTCAACCCCCTCCGTATTTCGCAGCTTTGCGATTGTGTCAATTATTTTATCGTTATCGTTGACATTGATACTTATGAGATAGTGCGCCTTTGTTATGGGGGATAAATCTTTCTTTTGTAGGCTATCCAGTGTGGTTATGTATTTTTCAGTTGCCAAGCCGTAATCTGAAAAATCATAGTCCTTTAATGCTTCAAGCTCCGCGAATAAAGCCGCTTCGTCAAAACCGGTTTCGAGGTTCAGAGAATTATGGGCTATAACGTATGTCCGCTGTTCAGATTCGCTGAGATGGTCAAGGTGAATACAGGGAAGTGTAGCCATCCCAAGTAGTTTTGCGGCTTCAATTCGTCCGTTACCCTCTAAAACAATGTTATCTTTTCCGGCTATTCCAAGCGGGTCATTAAACCCGAATTGCTTTATGGAATTTGCAATATGCTCTATTTGCTTTTTGGTATGGATTTTGCTGTTGTTGGGATATGGGGTCAGTTCCTCGATTGCGATTTGTTCGATTAACAGTTCATTATTTTTCATCTTTGTTTTCCTTTCGATTTTAGTAAACCGGGCGTTTTTCCGGCGTTAATTTGAGGTCAGTCATAAGTTTTTCGATATGCTTGTTGCAATCGTTGAGGGTTCGATAATGCTCGTTCTCTTTCACAACGATTTTTGGCATTTTGCCGTCAGCGCATAGTCCCGTTACGATACGGATGTATCTTTCGGGCTTTTTATTCCATTCCAACCACGCCCGGTCGCGCATGATTTTGTGCTGAACATATTGCCGTATCAGTTCAACGTCTGACAATGTCTTTTTGTATTTGGTTCCGTTTCTTAAGATGCTGATAAACTCCTTCCATACCTCCCTTTCTTCATCGCTCAAACTTTCCGGCGGCTCAATCAGCTTGTAGGACTTTTCAAGTGGGGTTAGATATTTCTCTGCCATTTTATCACTTTCTTTCGGTAAAATTCAAAAGGGAATTTTGTAGGATAAAAAACACCCCTTTCACTTATGGTTCAAAAACGGCAAAAAGTTGCATAAAAATGTGCAACTTTAAATGTAAACATTTTGTAAAATTTATTTTCGGAGACAATTTTAGGATATAAATAAAGCAATCCGGCTCTTGAATTTCATCAAAAAACAGGCTTGCTTCACTGGTCGAGGCGACAGGATTCGAACCTGCGGCCTGATGGTCCCAAACCATCCGCGCTACCAAACTGCGCCACGCCTCGGTTTTAATAGTATATTCTAAAGTTAATATTAAGTCAACATTTTTTATTTTTAATATGTACACAATTTTTGAAAATACAAAGTTCATCAGGTGTTTCAAATTCAATCGTCGGGTGCTGTATTCCCTCGTGTTCAAAAAATAAACGCAAATTTCCCTTTAATCCGGCTGAAGGGGTTTGTTTTGTCACAATATGGGTCGTCAAAACATTGGTTCTCTCATCTAACGCCCAAATATGCAAATCATGAACATCGTAAACTTCCTCAATGCCTTTAAGTTTTTCGATAATATGTTCCCTGTCAATTCCGGTAGGGGTGCATTGCAAAAAAATCGGTATAATTTGTTGGATGTTCCTGAATACATTGAACAAGACAAAAAGCGCAATTCCGACAGAGAGAATCGGGTCAAGTATAGTAAATCCCGTAAAATGCATAACGATTGAGCCAACCAGTATAGCCGCCCATCCTAAAACATCTTCAAGCAAGTGCAGCGACACAACTCTTTCATTGATAGAATTTGCTTTCCGGGTTTTCAATACACCGATACCGTTGGCGGCAATTCCGAGTATGGCGAGAGCAAGCATTCCCGCCGCATTCGTTTCTTGTGGTGCGAATAAACGTGCGGCGGCTTCGGACAATATATAAACACTGCCTGTTACCAGCACGATCGAAGTAATCACCGCGCCTACAAGGGAGTATCGTTTATAGCCGTAGGTATATTTATTGTTGCCGTTCTTTTGGGATTTTTTTTGGAAATACCATGCCAACGCAAGTGATAAGCTATCCCCGAAATCATGAACAGCGTCCGACATGATGGCAATACTGTTTGTGAGTATTCCGCCGATTATTTCTATTATAGTGAATGAAAAATTGAGAAAAAACGCCATGCCGATATTTCCGTTTTCATGGTCGTGGCTGTGACTATGGTTGTGGTTATTTGCCATTTTTTCGATTCCTCCTTGACTTTCCCTCATTTTTTAGTATTATTATAGCATGATTAGACCCTCACAGAAATTAAAACGTGATGTATGAACGCGTCATACGTTGCTAAATGATTTTCGAAAAGGTTTACTACAATTCGCCGACTGAACAAACCTAAAAGAGAGTGAACAACCTATCCGTTAATGCAAGTTGGTTCGTTTAAATTTTCTTTTAGGGTCATTATAACAATAATATTTTTATTCTACAAGTACGCACTTTAATGTGGTATAGTATCTAAGAGGTAACTAAGCTGACACAATCGGAGGTTATGAGGAATCGGATATCAATTTCCCGGACTTGGGCAAAGCATAACCCCGATTTTAGAAGTGATATGTTTTTGGGGTATTAAATAGACCTCCTCGGAAATTAAAACGTGATGTATGAACACGTCATACGTTGCGAGATGATTTTCGAGTAGGTCTAATATATGAAAAGTAACGGGATTGAGCCGAATTGTTTTATGCTTGCTTTTACAAAATACCAAAAACAGCCATTCATTTCGGCACAACAGTTGACGGCATAAAAATTCCATGTTATTATGGAAGCCGTGAATAAATAAAAAAATTGCTTGAAATAGAGGATGGTGTAAGATGACAGTCTTTGAGGAGCTGCAAAAACGCGGAATTATCGCGCAAACCACACACGAAGAAAAAATCAAAAATATATTAGAAAACGAAAAAGTGATTTTTTATACAGGTTTTGATGCAACGGCAGACAGTCTGCACGCAGGGCATTTGGTTCCGCTTATTGCGATGCGGCATATGCAAAGAGCCGGACATATTCCCATTGCATTGCTCGGAACCGGAACGACGTTGGTCGGCGATCCCACCGACCGGACGGATATGCGCAAAATGATGACCGGCGAAGAGATCGAATATAACGCCGAATGCTACAAGAAACAAATGGCGAATATTCTGGATTTTAACGATGGAAACGCAATGTTAGAAAAAAACGGTGATTGGCTGAAAAAACTGGGTTATATTGATTTTTTACGGGATGCGGGACGATATTTTTCGGTAAATAAAATGTTGACGGCAGAATGTTTCAAATCACGGCTGGAAAAAGGTTTAAGCTTTTTGGAATTCAATTATATGCTTATGCAAAGCTATGATTTTTTGCATCTTTGCCGCGAGCACGATTGTAAATTGCAGTTGGGCGGCGATGATCAATGGGCAAATATCCTCGGCGGCGTGGATCTTGTGCGGCGTGTTTTGAGCAAGGAAGTTTACGGCATGACTTTTTCGTTATTACTAACCAAAGACAACCGCAAAATGGGTAAAACCGCAAAAGGAGCATTATGGCTGGACGGTCAGAAAACTTCACCTTATGAATTTTTTCAATATTGGCGGAATATTAGTGATGATGATGTGATAAACTGCCTTAAAATGCTGACATTCCTGCCCCTGGATGAAATCGAAGCGATGGAAAACCGGGAAGGTGAAAAACTCAACCACGCTAAAGAAATATTAGCGGAAGAGGTAACTCGTTTGATCCACGGTGAACAGGAAGCGGCCAAAGCCTTGGAAACATCGAGATCATTGTTTTCCAGCAACCGTCAGAGCGAGGATATGCCTGCAACCGACCTTGGCGGTATAGACGAAAGCATCGCGTTGACCGATGCAATGGCGGCTGCCGGTCTTGTCCCCTCAAAATCCGAAGCGCGGCGTGTGATAGCTCAGGGCGGTGTTTCGGTGGACGGTGAAAAAGTGAGCGATTTTAATCATATAATAAAAAAAGAAGAATTTGAAAAAGGGTATGTTATAATAAAAAAAGGCAAAAAAATATACCATAAACTGATAGTTGGCAGTTAACATTTAGAGGAGTAAAAATTATGGCAAAGATTGCAATATTGGGCTCGGGAGGGTTCGGGACCGCGCTTGCGGTAATGACACGGCGGCAGGGTCACACCGTCACATTATGGAGTGCTTTCCAAAAAGAAGTCGATGAAATACTCCTGCATGGAGAAAACCGGCGCTATCTTCCGGGAATGCCGATAGATCCTTCAATCCGCATAACATCGGATATAAGCGAAAGTAAGAATCATGAAATGATAATATTTGCCGTGCCGTCTTTTGCTGTGCGTGAAACAGCGAAAAAAGCCGTAGAATACATTGACGGGGCAATTTTGACAAACGTCGCCAAAGGTTTTGATGCACAAACATCAGAACGGCTTTCTCAGGTAATAGAGCAGGAAACCGGTTCAGAAAAAATTGCGATATTATCCGGCCCGTGTCATGCGGTTGAAATTGCCCGTGCTGTTCCCACCACCGTTGTCGCGGCTTCGGACAACAAAACCGCATCGTTATATGTTCAAAATATTTTATCAAGCAATGTTATGCGGATTTACATAAACAACGATGTTATCGGGGTAGAAGTTGGAGGCGCGTTAAAAAATATAATAGCGTTATGCGCCGGAATATGTGACGGATTCAACCTGGGCGACAACACCAAGGCTGCACTTATGACCCGTGGAATGACCGAAATAGCACGGCTTGGAACAGCTATGGGGGGACACAAAGAAACTTTTGCCGGACTTGCGGGGATGGGTGATTTGATTGTGACTTGTACAAGTATGCACAGCCGCAACCGCCGCGCCGGAATCCTTATCGGACAAGGAGTAGCGCCGGATCAGGCCGTAAAGCAGATCGGTGCTACCGTGGAAGGTTACGGCAGCACGCGAATAGCGTACGAGCTGGCACAAAAGAATGACATACAAATGCCTATAACGGAACAGCTCCACAAAATTTTATATGAAGGCGCAAAAGTTCAGGATGCGCTCAACAACTTGATGTGCCGCGCGAGCAAGGATGAACGCGAAGTCAGCTGGATAGAATAAAAATCTGTTTTATAAGAGGTTTTATGAGCATTAAAGAATTTTATAATATGATAAAAAACAAAAAAATCGTTATGCTCGGTGCGGGGATATCGAATAACGAACTGGCAATACTTTTGCAGTGTCAAGGGGCTGAAGTTACGCTCAGCGACTGCCAGACCAGGGAAAATCTCGGTGATATTTGTGACGAAATGGAAAGTTCCGGGATAAAGCTGCGGCTGGGCGAAAATTATTTGGACGCATTGGAGGATGCGGAAATTATTTTTCGCGCTCCCGGATTTTATTACAACCATTGTGCTTTGGTTCAGGCCCGGGCTGATCATAAAATAGTAACAAGCGAAACCGAAGTGTTTTTCGATACTTGTCCCTGCCCTATCTACGCTGTGACCGGATCAGACGGAAAAACAACAACTACCTCAATTATTGCCGAATTCCTTAGAGCACAGGGTAAAACCGTACACCTCGGCGGTAATATCGGCAGAGCGTTGTTATCAACGGTTGAAAATATCAGCAGGAACGATGCGGCGGTTGTGGAGCTTTCAAGCTTTCAATTAATTTCGATGCGCCGATCTCCGGATGTCGCCGTAATAACCAACATATCCCCCAACCACCTTGACGTACACAAGGATATGAACGAATATATCCGGGCAAAATTTAATATTATTCTGCACCAAAACTCTTTTGCCAAAACCGTATTGAACCTGGATGATATTTCAGCCGCAAAAGCTGAAGATATAAAGGCTTTACCCGAAATGGTCCGGGGGCGCGCATTTTACTTCTCCCGAAAAAAAACACCCGAAAACGGCACATATTTATCCGAAGACGGATTTTTGTGCGCAGCTCAGAACGGCAGAGAAAAAAAACTGTTTCATAAGGATGAGATCCGTATACCCGGTGTTCATAATATAGAAAACTATCTTGCGGCAATCGCTGCGGTTTATCCCGAAGTTGATACGGAAAATATGCGCGATGCCGCCCGCAGCTTCCACGGCGTGGAACATAGAATGGAGCTTGTCAGAAATAAAAACAACGTAAAATGGTACAACGATTCTATTGCAACTACCCCTACGCGGACAACCGCGTGTCTTAACGGGTCTGACGATAATTTTATACTTATCGCCGGAGGACGGGATAAAAAATTATCCTACGATGCTCTGGCATTAAAGATACTCGAAAAAGCGAAAACGTTGATTTTGATCGGGGAATCCGCTCCTCTGCTCGAATCAGCGGTACAATCGGCGATACGCTCTAACTTGAAATCAGAAAAAAACGGGTTTCATATCATTCATGCAGATTCAATGGAAAGAGCGGTAACAGAAGCTCAAAAGCTGGCAAAAGCTGGCGATTCCGTCGCTCTTTCGCCTGCTTGCGCAAGTCAGGATATGTACAAAAATTTTGAAGAACGCGGTAAACACTTCAAAACGCTTGTAAAAAATATATCGTGAGCAAAGGAATAATAGACCTCCTCGAAAACCACTTCGCGACGTACACACGGCATTAATTTATCCTCAAATATCCATGATATTCTCGTCAAAATTGCTTTGTTTGACAAAAAATCATCTGTGTTCATACATCACGTTTTAATTTCCGAGTAGGTCTATTTAAATCATTTCTTACAACAAGTCAGTCGGTTGATAAGGATATAAGCCAAAACAAATTTTGTTTAACGCTTATGTCCTTACCTTTTTTGAGATTTAATAAAAATTACAAAGGAGCAACCGATTATGAAAACCATAAAATCCTGCGAGTTCAACATCGACAACGCCTGTGTCGAGATTCATTACGACAACGGCGGCGAAGTCAGCATCTACACCCCGATGGTAGAGGAATCCCTGCGGACAACGGTGCATTCGCGCTCAAAACTCGATTGGTTGATTGAGAATGAGCCGCTGGAATATGCCCGAATGGTGTTTGACGGCTCATTGCAGAAGTATCTCGACAGCATAGACGATACCTCGCAAGAGCAGATTCACAGTTATACTGAATGTCTTGAAAAGCGATTCCCGAGAAATATCGCCGAGGATATTGCACGAGAGATGCTGATGTATAGCTGAAAACAAATGCCCGGCTTCCGGTAAAAATGCAAGCCGGGCAATTTTTCGCATATTTTCAAATTTGCTCTTGCATTATTCGCTATAAAGATGTATAATAATCAAAAGAACATTTACAGAGAGGGTAACGATATGGGATTGGAAACTGAATTGATGACTACTGCGGATGCTGCGGAGCTTTGGGGCATAACTACTCGGCGTGTGCAAATTCTTTGTGGCAACGGAAAAGTGAACGGTGCTTTCCGAATGGGCAAGACTTGGATTATTCCAAGTGGAACGCCTAAACCGATTGACGGAAGAACAAAAGCGGCAAAACAGATGAAAACGCCTGAGCAAACCATCGAAAACAACACAACGAAAGGGTTATAAATATGTTAAATCACAAAGGCACAATTACACTTGAAACAGAACGGCTTATATTGCGGCGGTTTACAATGGACGATGTTACAGACGCCTATAATAATTGGCTGTCTGCCCCTGATGTTGCCATGTATATGCAATGGGACGCGCATACTGATATAAAACAATCCCATGATTGGGTTGCCGGATATTATGTGGCAAACTATGAAAAAAGTGATTTTTACCGCTGGTCGATTGCTCTGAAAGAAGATAACAAAGCTATCGGTTCTGTGGGCTTCAATATAGAAAAAGAATACGATTCTGTCGGCGACGTTTCGTACACTTTGTGTAAAAGGTTTTGGAATAAGGGAATCATGAGCGAAGCATTAACGGCGGTTGTAGCGTTTGCGTTTGATGAGGTCAAAATAAACCGCCTTGAAGCGTTCCATGCCGTTGCAAATCCGAGTTCCGGCAGAGTGTTGCAAAAAGCGGGAATGAAATATGAAGGTCACGCACGTCAAAAATACCGCAACCGTCTAAGGGTTTTCGAGGATTGCGATATGTACGCCATAATAGCCGATGACTATTTTAACAAATCACAAGCAGTATCAAACAGTTCAACAATAAAAGAATCAGTTGATTTGATGTTTCATAATCTGAAAATTGCTATGGATACTGTCGATTGGAACGCCGAGGTATGCGGCACTCCTGCATGGAGATACATATACCACACGCTTCACTCTGCGGATAAATGGTTTATCAATCCAAGCAAGCGAGACGAGGAACCGGAACCGTTTTTTCATACTACCGGATTGGACTGGCCCGACACTCCGTCCGATGTGATTTTAAACCGCGAAACGCTGTACACTTATTATGAGCAAGTTCGACAAAAGATTCTCGATTATTGCGACAGTTGGAATGATTCACAATTATGCGAGCAGCCGCAAGGGTGTGTCAGAACGCGCTTAGGCTTGGTATTAAGCCAATTTAGGCATATGTACGCACACATCGGTATTCTAAACGGTGTTACCATCGCTAACACAAACCGTTACCCGCGTGTAATCAATGAAGGTATATGGTGCTCAGGCAAATTCCCCGAAGGGCTATATGATGTGGAGGAAAAAACATAATGGAAAACGCATTAACGATTTACGGTTCATTCATTAAAGAAATCAAAGACCTTATTTATCGCCGTCAGTACGAAGCGATGAAAAAGGTCAATTCCGAGTTGATGCTTCTCTATTGGGAAATCGGAGAAGAAATCAACCGTCAGCAGATTAAAAAGGGTTGGGGGAAGTCTGTCGTTGAAATTTTGTCAAAAGAACTGCAAAAAGAGTTCCCCGGCATTCAAGGCTTTTCAGCACGGAACATTTGGAGAATGCGAAATTTTTATCTCGAATATTCGCAAAATACAAATCTGCCCCTAACGGTGGCAGAAATTCAAAAATCAAATCTGCCACCAATGGTGGCAGAAATAGGCTGGTCTCATAACTGCGTAATAATTGAAAAATGCAAAAACCCGCTTCAACGTGAGTTTTATATCAAAATGACAAAACAGTTTGGTTGGACAAAGGATGTTTTGATTAACAACATTGAAAATCGGGCGTATGAGAAATATCTCACCAACCAAACCAACTTTAACGAAACTGTACCCGAAAAATACAGACTTCAAGCAAAACTCGCTGTTAAGGACGATTATAATTTTGACTTTATCGAAATGGGTATCGAACACAGCGAAGCGGAACTTGGAACGGGCATAATGAAAAATATACGGGCGTTCTTGGACGAAATGGGCGGGTATTTTACCCTCGTCCGTGACCAATATCACATTGATGTAGAGGACGACGACAGTTATATTGACTTGCTTCTGTTTCACAGGCGGTTACGCTGCCTTATAGCGATTGAACTTAAAATAGGCGAGTTTAAGCCGGAGTATGCGGGCAAGATGCAATACTATTTATCTGCCCTTGACGAAACGGTGAAATTGCCGGACGAAAATCCATCTATCGGAATCATTATTTGCAAGAGCAAAAAACGTACAAGGGTTGAGTACACATTGAGAAAATCAAACGCACCCATCGGCGTGGCGACATATTCGTTTCAAGATAATTTGCCGGAGGATATGCGCAGGTTACTCCCATCGCCGGACGAAATAGCAAATATAATTGCGGGAATTGACGGAGAAGTGCAGTTGTAATTATAGCAATTCCCCTATACATTAATAACATAACCACAATGCTCAAACCAATTAGAAATGAAGCCTGAATCCACAGAATCTAAAGCGATATTTATAGCATATTC
>Ga0099364_10011959_pt1 | contig 11772 bp, 12 predicted proteins | sample TergutTh196P3_FD_73070 | JGI IMG/M metagenome (GOLD analysis project Ga0099364, IMG submission 73070) | Microcerotermes parvus P3 segment gut microbial communities from Pointe-Noire, Republic of the Congo - Th196 P3 | ecosystem: Host-associated > Arthropoda: Insects > Digestive system > Gut ...
ACCTATATAAGAAATTTTCTTGACGAAACCCGGACATGGGTCAGTATAATTAAAGTCGATGCAGAAGAAAAGTCGCCGCTGGACGGCGCAAGGTTTATACTCGAAGCGAGAAAACAGGACGAAAACGGCAGCTATATATGGGAATGGGAGGAACGCGGCGAACTTCAGCCTTCAGAAAACGGTGTTTTCAGTTTCCGGTTGAATGCGGGGCATTACCGTATAAAAGAGATACAGGCGCCGGCGGGATATGTGCTGAATGAATCCGTATATTACTATTTTGAAATAAGCGGCGGCAGCGTGCTGAATTTCAGAGCGGCTGATGCGGAAGGCAATTTAAAACATGAAGGTGTCTTAAACGGCAGCGGCGCTTATATCATATTAAACGAAAAAAGCAAACCGGAAAAAACAACGACGAACAAAGACAAAGAATATACGCCCGGCGGCATAGTGGGATATGATATAAGCTTTAAACTGCCTGCGGACATAGAGAGATACAGCAGTCTGCGCATAGAAGACGAAATCGTTTCAACCCCGCAGTATTTATCCCCTGTCCGCAGTGAAAACGGAAATATATTATACAGACTTAAAATCGGCGGAATTGAGATTACAGTGCCGGAAAATAATATAATTGTAACAGATACAAAAATAAATTTCATAGTGGACAATATCAGCTCTTATGCCGGAGGGGCGGACGTTGTGCTGACTTTATGGTTCGATGCGTCGGAGTCGGCGGCGGGGGTTATAGAAAACATAGCGAGAGTGTTCTATACGCGCTTCACGGACGACACCGAGGAACCCTGGGGTGAAGACGAAGAGACCGTCAAGCCTAAAAAACCCGCCGCTGAAATTGTGCTTTATAAAATAACAAATACCGACAACACGACCCGGACATTCAATTTTGTTTTACAGGAACTCAACTCACCGGATGCGCACGATATAAAGCCTGACGGGACGTTGATGAATATAACCGGTTCAAAAGGAACCTTCAGAGTGACAGTACCGGATTTGAGCGTGGGGGAATATTATTACAAAATAAGCGAGAGTCCCGGCGGCGAATCGGGCTGGACATATGATCTGACCGTTTATATTGTAAAAGTCAGCGTGACGGTGACAGAAAATACGCAAAACTCGCAGCTGACTGCAAGAGCGGTGATAACATACCTGAACGGCAAAGGGGAAGTTATACCGGCGGGCGGCGGAACATTCACCAATATTTACAAACCTGAAAACGAAAGACCGCCCGCAGAAACAACGCCGCCGCCGGTAACCGCACCTGTAACTTCACAGGAACAGGGCGGCACAACAACGGGCGGGGGAGGAACGCCGGCAGCGACCACCGTTCCCGAAGCCGGCGGTACCACCGTTCCCGGCGGTATTGAAGAGACGCAGCCTTCCGGCGAAGTCACGGGAACGGAACCCGATCGGACTACCGCTCCCGGAGACGGCGGTGAAACTCAGACAATAACAGAGCCGGAGGCGCCGCCGCCCGTCACCACAATCATCGATTTGGGGGATGATTTATACCTGATTGTCGACGAAGACGGTATCCCCACGGGTTACATTCAGCTTGAAGAAGGCGAAGATATAGATGATATAGAAGATTTCGGAGATCTTATCCCGCTCGGTGATTTGCCGTTTACGGAAGACAAAGGGGAACGGCGCCCCAATCCGATAACCGGAAATGTTTTGATTTTCGGTCTTATCATACTTGTTTTGATCGCTGCGGCTGCCGGGATAATTATAATAAGAAAACAAAGGCAGCAGCAATAAAAAAGCAATATAAATCTGCAAACGGAGGGATTTTATCATGCCGTATTATATGCCATTTGACGAATTATATGTTGTTTTAGTGCTTCCGGCGCTGTTGTTTGCGATGTGGGCGCAGTTCATGGTAAAAAGCAGTTTCAAAAAATACTCAAAACAGCGCACGTCAAACGGAATGACCGGAGCCGAAGCAGCAAATGAAATATTAAAGCAGAACGGGATGAGCAGCGTTAGAATCGAGCGGGTAAGCGGCAGTTTGACCGACCATTTTGATCCGCGCTCAAACGTTATAAGGTTATCTGAAAACGTACATGACACCCCGTCGGTCGCCGCCGTGGGGATAGCGGCCCATGAAGCGGGGCATGCTATTCAATACGCGACCTCGTATGCTCCCGTAAAACTGCGGGCGGCGATTATTCCCATTACAAATATCGGCTCGTCGCTATCTGTACCGCTTATTATACTTGGAATATTTTTGGAGATCGCCGGACTTATAACTATCGGGATCATGCTGTTCGGCGCAGTAGTGGTGTTCCAGCTTATCACGCTTCCCGTGGAGTTCAACGCATCCCGCCGCGCTGTGTCTGTTTTGGGCAAATCGGGGATATTATCAAAAAGCGAGCTGCCGGCGGCAAAAAAGGTTTTATTCGCGGCCGCATTGACTTATGTCGGAGCGTTGGTTGTCTCGCTGGCACAGCTTATACGGCTGCTCGCAATTGCAAAGCGCAGGAATTAGACCCGTTAAAAATATAATATCTGCGGTTATTTCCAGTTTGCTATACGCTTTAAAACAGCGTCCGCTTCTTCTTTGTTCGATACGCCGCTTATATAGTTAAACCACAAGCCGTCCGGTTTAAGATTTTGTATAACGTCGTCAAGCTCGCTTATATCTATATGAAGATGCACGCCTTTTTTTGCCGTCTGAATTTTTTTATAAACGTCAAGCCAGCGCATAAATCCCTCGTTTCCCGCGCCGCATACCCATTGGACGGCGTTCAGCTTTTTGATCTCGAGCAGCATATCGAGGTGTTTGATACAATCGGGGCCGTCGAGATGGAAAATAGAGCGGTCGAGTTTATTACATTCCTCAATTATACCTTCAAGAAAAAATTCTTCGAACATTTTTGTGCTTATCATGCAGGAAAAGTCGTTTTGCACAACATTATACCTGCCGTCAACAACAAGCGAAATCCATGAAGTGGTCGGCTCCCCTTCAAGTGTCGTCAAATGATAAAAATATTCATATAAATTATAGTATTCAACATAGGATTCCGCAATCTTTTTTTTGACCTCGCCGGGATTATCGTATAAATCCAAACACAGCGCTTCAGGGTCGCGCAGCGCGGCCAAATGGTCGCCGCCGGCATGAAAATCCGTGAATCCAACCGCGAATTTATCTTTTGAATATTTTAAAAGTTCACGGATATAGCTGTCTATGGCGATAAAATATTCATTTTGCCTGTTCAGCACCGCTTTATCCGCGTCTTTTTCCCAATCGGCAATACAGGGGGAAGTCCATGTGGTTTCCGGTCCGAAATAATAATCGCAGCCGCAGATCGCGCTGAAAATTTCAGGACCGAGATTTGGGAAAACCGTCGGGAACGCGTCGGAGTAATATTCGGTGTTTTCAACATGATAGTTGTCCCACGCGGCGCGGGCTTTAAAATCAAGCCAGCGTTCGCGGTGAGTTTCATAGGTTTTTGATTCCGGCGGGACGCCGGTCTGCCCGGATTTACGGAATGTGAAGCTGACGGGAGGTCTGTCGTATACTTCGCCGGAAAAAAAAGCATCGTATCTTTTTTGTGATTTGCTGTAATTCTCATCAGAAATAATTTTGCTGAAATGATTTTTCATAAATTATTTTCTCCTGTTTGTATTTGTTTTGTTATTATAATTATAAATAAGACAAAGGCTGTTTTTAACGTATAAATTGCAAACATATTGTAAATATTTTGGAGGAACTCATATGTCAAGAAAAAAAATAGCGGAAATTATTAAAACCGGCAGAATATTGGTTTCGGACGGCGCCTGGGGTACGTTTTTACACAGTAAAGGATTAAAAGCCGGGGAATGCCCGGAGCTTTGGTGTGTTGAGCGTCCGGGGGATGTAAAGGATATTGCGTTGAGTTATATAAACGCCGGCGCCGATATGGTCCAGACCAACAGTTTTGGCGGCAATCCCATAAAACTCGCGCAATACGGACTGGATACCCGGACCGCCGAAATAAACGAAGCCGCGGCAAGGCTGTCAAGAGAAGCGGCGGGTGATGATAAATGGGTCATCGCATCAGCGGGTCCGACCGGCAGGATAATTTATCATATTGATGCTCTTGACGCTGATGAAGCGGAAGAATATGCAGAAGATCCTATGTATTTAAATTGGAACGGAGCCTATGAAGCGTTTAAAACCCAAGCGGCAGCTCTTGAAGCCGGCGGCGCCGACGCGGTATGCGTTGAAACCATGAGCGGTATTGATGAAGCTGAAGCGGCGGTCAGAGCCGTGCGCGAAAATACAAAACTTGAGGTTATCTGCACGTTTACATTTGAAAAAAATAACCGCGGAGAATACAGAACCATGACGGGTGTGACGCCGCAAACGGCTTTTAACAGCGCGATCGGGTTCGGTGCGGATATTGCGGGAGCTAACTGCGGCAGCGGGATTGAGCAAATGATTGAAGTTGTCCGGCTGATACGCGCGGAAAACAAGAGCGCACCAATAATCGTACACGCAAACGCGGGGCTGCCTCAAAATATAAACGGAATTGACATATTTCCGGAGAGTCCCGAAGAAATGGCTGCACATATCCCCGATATAGCGGCGGCGGGCGCCGTTATAATAGGAGGCTGCTGCGGGACGACGCCGGAGCATATCGCTGCGATCAAAAAAGCGGTCACAGCAATAAACCAAAAAAATCAATAGAATCTTTTTCTTTCGCGGCGGTTTCTGCGGACAAGACTTAAGGCGACATAAGCCGCAAATAAAATTATAAATATTGTAACGCTTGCTCCGAACCAGGGGCGCGAAACGATGTCTCTGATCTGATCCAAAACATGCAGGATATTGCTGGGTTCTATTTCGGTCGTCGCTAAAAGACCGGTAACTCCGGCAATTTCGCCTTTGTATATAACGCTGATCTCGCCGAGCATTTGGTTTCGTTCGATCGGCGCAAAAAGACTGTCGTCATAAATCATGACCACTCTTTCGATTTCTTCAGCGATATCGGCGTTACGCGGCAGCAAAAGACTTATCTCATCCTCAGCGATAAGCGTAACTTCATCCCTGGTCGCCGCAAGGTCTATTTTGACGGTGCTTATCTGTTCTCCGCGCCGCACGATAACCCTGTAGGAATATATCAAAAATGCCCATTCGAGCAGTTTTCTGGCGTCGCTGAAAGAGTTTATTATATCGTTTCCGCTCACAGACGAATGGGTTAATGTTGCACCCATCACAACACAAAGATAAGATAATGTCGAATACTGCTGTCCGACTGTGACCAAACAGAATCCCGATTCCTCCGTTGAACCGGTGTTCATACCCCGCGCGTGTTCATAAAAATAATTGGAATGCTGGGTTTTGGAAACCAGATGATTGCGGTTCAGCAGGTTGCGCGCGGCTGCTGTTTTATTCGTTGCGGGGATTTCATAGCTCGCTTTTGAACTTATATCCATTATCAAAGATATTTTACTCGCATAAAGCGCGATTTTCGCAACATCAAAGGCAGTGGTGTACATTTCATCGGAATGGATGCCGTGAGGATTTGTATAGACGGTATTCAAACATCCGAGCTCCCGCGCTTTTTCATTCATTTTTGCCACAAAACTATCCGCAGTTCCCGCAATAAGCTCGGCGATTGCAAGACAGGCATCATTCGCGTTGTTTACAAGTATAGCATTGATCAAATCTTCAACTGTGAAAACTTCGCCTTCTTTCATGTCGATATTCCAGCCGCGCGTATTGTTTACAACATAATCCGATGTTACGATTTTGGTATTGAAATCCGTGGTATTCGCCGGGTCTTCGATGTGTTCAACCGCAAGAATCGCTGTCATTATCTTTACCGCAGGGCCCGGATAAATAATATCAGCCGCGTTTTTTTCATATATCACAGCTTCGCTCTGCAGATTTATAACAACAGCCGCCCCGGCGGTGATATCCGGCGGCTGTTCTATCCCTTCATCTTCTAAATGAACCGTTATCCGGTTAACTGAGTCCTGAGCGTAAACAGAACCGGTCAATATACAGAATGTGAGCAGTAATATTATTATTTTTTTAAAAATCAAGAAATCCGCTCCTAATACGTTAAAATAAATTATTTTGCTATGTTAAGAATATTATATAAAAAACTCTGTTGGATTTTATGTCTAAAAAACAAAAAAACGGGAAATTTTTTGTGATTTTTATTTTATCTATTGACAAAACAATAATTCTCATGTATAATATAATATGCTTTTGATTTAATTTTCATGCGGATTTAGCTCATTTGGTAGAGCGCGACCTTGCCAAGGTCGAGGTGGCGGGTTCGAGCCCCGTAATCCGCTCCATTTACAAAAAAACCGCAAGCAGGCGATAACGCTTGGCATATGCGGTTTTTTTGGTTTTTCTGAAGTGTCCGAAGTGTCAAAAACCGAAATTCGGCGGTGAGCGAACGCCATATCGATTTTAAAAAAATCTTGACAAATTTATTTTTTTGCCGTATAATATTAATATTGAATAAAAAATATAAAAAAAGCGTATAATATATATATGTAAATCTGACTGAAAGGAGCTGAAAACAGGTTAGTTTTGAAAAAAGGTATGGAGTTGCTTACTGACGATGAAAAAAAGATAATATTAAGCCACATGAATTTTTTAGTTCAGCGAACGCGAAAAAGCTAAAGGAAAAAAAATACATGAAATTGAAAAGGAGTGATTTAACATGGTGAAATCTGCCGTTATGCCGAAAATATTCAACGTTATGATATACCCTTGCAAGGATACTACGGGATATTGGGCTACGTGTGATATGCCTGACGGCGGCGTAAATACAGACGGTGAAACTTTACAAGAAGTTGAAGTCAATATGTTTGAAGCCATGGACTTATATCTTGAAGATCATCCCGATATAAAGGAATATTCTCTTAATTTTGAGGTATGTTATGCCTAAACTGCCTGTTATCCCTGCAAAAGAAATGCTGCGCCTTGTTTTGAAATATGGTTGCGTTTTAGTTAGTGTAAAAGGGTCTCATTTTCAAATTATTAATCCTAAAAACAATGGTACATAATTCACTTTCCGCATACTAATTATCCGCATAACTTCGGAAACATCTTTAAAAACTCTTATTGATTTTCTCCATTGGCACATCGGACACAAAGGAACTCTGCAAAAATTCGCCTTTATTAAACGCTTAATTTCTTCATCAAGCGGCTGAAATTCTAAACAAGTACCGCAAAACTTCACATTACCCGCCCTCTTTTCATAATTTACGACACGCTCACCGTCTGAATCATATAATCCCATTGGCTCTGACAAAGTTTTTATTTCCTCTCCTATTTTACGTTTGACTTGCTTGTATCGAGTATGCACGCCACGTTTTTTATAATCACCAGCAACTTTTACCGCTATTCGCTCATAACTTTCAGATAATTTCAAACTCATCTTTTTTTACCTCTCCACGGTTTTTCATTACCATTTTTATCTTTATCGACTAAAATCTTTACGTCTTGACTTTCCTGCATATTTATGATATAATAAGACTACAATTTAATATTCAAACTTTTTAAAAAAATTTGCGACAAAAAAGCCTTATGTTTTTCCTTTCATTTTATTTTATTGTGTGAACAACATTATTGTATCATAAAAATATGGAAAAGTCAAGGCTTTCTTTGATTTATTACCATTTATTTCTCACCAAAAACAAAAAAAAATGGTGAGAGTTGCTTCTAAAACATAAATTAAAGGCTTTTCAAAATCCAAAAGCGCAATAACTTAAAAAACACTTAAATTTTCGTTTTTTGATTATTTAACAGAGAACATTTTTTATTACAAATAAAATCTATAAAATTTATTTTTGGAGGTAAGATGAAAAAAATATTTTTAATTTTAATTTTTGTTACTGCAACTTTTACTGCCTGCAAAAAAGATTCTACAGAAAATGAACCTTTGATTACTGTATTGCCAACTGAAACTACGTTATCAATTACAACTCAGCTTGACTCACAAATTGAACAGATATGGCTTGACCATTCAAAGGATATTAAGATTATATCTGATGGGAAAGAATATATTCTGTTTAGCAATGTAACTGCTGGTTGGACTGAAGATATATCTGGAAGTGGAGGGGCTTTGCTTCTGGAAGATATTGCACATAGATTATCCATTATACCATATTCAAATAATTTTTACATAGATGTTATTATAACGCCTGACAACAACAATATAAACTATATATTATATGATGAAAACTTCGAGGAACTTTATGAGCAAACATTCTTTACGCCGCCATCACAATCGGGAATATATTACTTAGTGATTTCAGCTGCATGGACAAACATCAAAGGAAATGGTTCAGCATATCAATTTTTTGTTAAATTAGCAATAGATTAACAAAATTTTCATTAGACATGTCCGAGAACTATGATAAACGCATGAGATTGATAATAGCAGAGATAATCTTGAGTCTACGCAAGCCAGTTTCACTTTTGGAGCGATAGGTTTCCTTGCAGATTCTGAAAATTTTGATTTGACGGATAACGTGTTCGACTTTAACTCGTACCTTTGAAATCAAAGCATTAATCTCTTTTTGGTCTTTACTCAGGGGTTTGTTTTTGGTTGCCTTGTATGGAATAATCGCACACGGAAAATACTCGTGTATACCCACATATGCGCCGTCACCTAAAATTATCAGCCTCTCCGGCAATATACCGACCATACTCTCTTTGAACATTCTGAAGTCGTGCGTCTTGCCTATATCGTTGTACACGTTTAGAATTTCCTTGTTAGCGTTGTTTATAAGGATTTGGTATTTCGTCGTGTGTTGTTTTTTTTACCGGAGTAGCTGGCTTCCTGTTCATATGTTGGGCGTTCTATCGGCTGTTCCTCCACATCGACCACTATTGCTACTATGCTGTTTTCTCCTCGCTTGAAGCGCTCTTTCAAGTCGGCAAGCTGAAACTCTTCGCGCTCTGACAGTCGACGCTCAACCCACAATATCATGTCATTTATTGTGCTTTTCGGCAGTCCGTGTGCGTGCGCCATATGTCGCTGTGACCGGTATTCACGCCAATACTCCAACGCTATCGTTAATCTCAACCCTACCGGCTGTCCCGGTGCTCCTCCTTCTTTGTGCTCCTTTGCGTATTCTTCTTCTAATACCCTCATCATTCTTTCAAATACTTCTCGTGTTACTCCTGTTATCATTTTAAATTCTTTTTCGTCTGTTATATTTTTTATTTTTTCGTATGCGTTCATTTTTTTCAATCCCCTTTTATTTTTTCTTCCTTACCATTATACCACTTTCTTTCTCTTTTTGCAAGTTCTCGGACATGTCTATTAAATTTTTTGTAAAACTATTGACAAATATAAAAATAAACCGTATAATGTTATATAAGTACACCATAAAAACACAAAAAAAAAATAGGAGGACATAAAAATTATGAAAAAGAAACTAATAACGCTTAGGCATTGTGCAAAAATAAATTTTAATTAACATTGGGAAAAAACATATAATTCCAGTCACCGAAGTCACCAATTTTGACACAGTCGATATATTTAAACTCATCGTCAGAAATTTTAATGCCAGTAGGATAAAAATTATCATCTATTTCGCAAATAACTTTCAGACCTTTAGATGTAGTAGTGTTGGAAATCAAATTCACAACCGTTTCTATGTCGATAAGCGGTACGGCTTTCCAGTTTGCTGATATATAACAAAATAGACGATGCTCAACCTTATTCCATTTCGAAGTTCCCGGGGGTAAATGTGACACATGAATTTCTAATCCTGTAATATCTGCAAGGTGCTGCATTTCAAGCTTCCATAATCTTGTACGATTAGAATTACTGCCGCCGCAATCACAATTTATCATTATTTTAGTAGCTTCGGGGAAATTAACTTTGCCCATGATTTCCCACCAACGATAGATACTTTCAGCAGCAAATTCACTTGTATCGTGGCTTGTTCCAAGATTAACAAATGCTGTATTATCATTACTCACATAAACACCATATGGCGCAACCTTTACAAGCTCATCCTCTGGATAATCGTGGTCAAAAACAAGTTTTGGCTTTTTTACAGGGCGATACTCCTGTCCTTTATTAGCATAATTCCCAATGATTTCTTTCTTCTTTGTGTCAACTGAAATTACAGGTTGTCCGTTCTCAATAAACTCTTTCGCTTTATCATTTATAAACTTAAATTGTCCGTCTCTATTAGGGTGATTTTCTCCGATTTGTAGCATTTTCCTGTTACTCTGCAAACTGTATTCAAGTTTTTTTAGTATTGTCGCTACTGTCTTGATGCATATATACACATGATGCTTTGTAAGTATTGCTTCTTGGATCTTTCTCAACGACTTTGTTGTCCATCTCAATGGGTTTTCCGGATTTCCGTAGGTTTCTGGCGATACGATTTCTTCTATCCATTCCGGTAAGTCAGGATATATTTCTTCAGTTTTTTTTCGTCCCCCTCCTTTTTTACGCACTCTTTTTTCTTTTAGATATTCACCGCTTTTTAGTTCTTTTTTTCCTCGTATTATTGTTGGGGGCGATACCCCGCTTATTTTTGATACTGTTTTTAATCCTCCTCGTCCTATTTCATTTGCACATCCTGCAAGAAATATCCTTGTTTGCTTTTCGTCCATTATTGGCAGCATTCTTTTTATTAATTTTTCCATCTTGAAACACCTCTTTTTTTTCGGATATTTCTATTATATCACATTTTTGTGAATTATTTAAACTTATTTTTATACGATTCCTAATGTGTAATTTACCCCCTTCTGTTCTGAACCGGCGCAGCGCATCGAGCATCAGCGGACTTGCGAGTGCGAGTACGGTATTATACCCCGCATCCTGTGAGGAAAAAAGCATTTTAACAATATTGTCTGGGGTAAAATATTCGGTCATTTCTTCGCGCGTAATCAAATCGGGAATATATGTGTTGCCATGCGCGGGATTGTCGCCGAGTATAAGCCGGGTTATTTCACGGCCGAAAAAATTTACCGTCGGTAACATAAACACTTCTCCTTATAAATGTGAAACTAAAAAATTTAAATATAATAAAAACATATTGTTATTTTAGCCGTAATTTTCTATAGTTCAGCGAATTTAGCGTAAACTTTGCATAAAACGCTGCCGATACCGTCCTCGTGTATAGAAATATCGAACATATCGTCGTAATGCGTTTCGGATTTATTTATAATCGCACTTTTTTTCGCCGGATTTTTTTTGCGGTAAAAATAACTTATATAATGCGCGGCAGGATAAACCGCCAGCGAAGTTCCGCCCACTATGAGCATATCCGCATCGGTTAAATGATGTACCGCTGACATAACGGCTTCTTCATTCAGGGGTTCTTCGTAAAGAACAACATCAGGTTTTATCAGTCCGCCGCAGCTGCTGCACAGCGGCGCTTTTTCGCTTTCCATTATGTAGTTTATATCGAATATTTTTTTACACTTCAGGCATATATTCCTGTCCGCGCTGCCGTGAAGCTCGATTACTTTTTTTGAGCCCGCGAGTCTGTGCAGCCCATCGACATTCTGTGTTACAACAGCCGTAAGTTTACCGGCTTTTTCCAATTCGGCGAGAATTTTATGCGCATCGTTCGGAAGCGCATCCGGGTAAAGCAGTTTCTTTTTGTAAAAATCATAGAATTTATCCGTATGCTCAAAAAAATAACTGCGCGAAATCATGACTTCCGGCGGCTCGTTGTATTCTTCGGTATTATATATGCCGTCCGCACTGCGGAAATCCGGAATACCGCTTTCGGTCGATACTCCCGCGCCGCCGAAAAAAACGATATTCCGCGCCA
>Ga0099364_10011960_pt1 | contig 11771 bp, 8 predicted proteins | sample TergutTh196P3_FD_73070 | JGI IMG/M metagenome (GOLD analysis project Ga0099364, IMG submission 73070) | Microcerotermes parvus P3 segment gut microbial communities from Pointe-Noire, Republic of the Congo - Th196 P3 | ecosystem: Host-associated > Arthropoda: Insects > Digestive system > Gut ...
TCCTTTGAGTTTCATGCTTGCGCACGTACTCCCCAGGTGGATTACTTAATGCTTTCACTCAGACGCTCATCGTTTACACAACAAACATCCAGTAATCATCGTTTACAGCGTGGACTACCAGGGTATCTAATCCTGTTTGATCCCCACGCTTTCGTGCTTCAGCGTCAGTCGTATCTTAGTAAGCTGCCTTCGCAATCGGTGTTCTGTGCAATATCTAAGCATTTCACCGCTACACTGCACATTCCGCCTACCTCAGATAAACTCAAGACACCCAGTATCAAAGGCAATTTTGCAGTTAAGCTGCAAGATTTCACCTCTGACTTAGGCCTCCGCCTACGCACCCTTTAAACCCAATAAATCCGGATAACGCTTGCATCCTCCGTATTACCGCGGCTGCTGGCACGGAGTTAGCCGATGCTTATTCGCAAGGTACACGCATCTTGGTACACGTACCAATTATTGTTCCCCTGCAAAAGAAGTTTACAATTCATAAAACCGTCTTCCTTCACGCGGCATGGCTGGTTCAGACTTGCGTCCATTGACCAATATTCCTCACTGCTGCCTCCCGTAGGAGTCTGGACCGTGTCTCAGTTCCAGTGTGGGGGACCTTCCTCTCAGAACCCCTAATCATCGTTGGCTTGGTAGGCTATTACTCTACCAACTACCTAATGATAAGCATGCTCATCGTCAACCTATAAATATTTAACCCCTGATAGATGCCTATCTGTGGTCTTATGCGGTGTTAGTCCGTCTTTCGACGGGTTATGCCCCAGTTGACGGCAGATTACATACCTGTTACTCACCCGTGCGCCGGTCGCCACCTCAGATTGCTCCTTGTGCTGCCCCTCGACTTGCATGTGTTAGGCCTGCCGCTAGCGTTCATCCTGAGCCAGGATCAAACTCTTCCTTGTTAAAAAGTTCTTAAATATTTTAAAACTACTAAAGATATATTTTCCTGACCCGAATTGAATTGACAAGTACATTATTTTCCCTTGTACTACTTTGTCTTCCAATATTTCAAAGAACCTTTTCCAATTTTTGATTTTTGATCGATAATTTTTGATTACGCTGACTATGTCAATCGAAAATCGAAAATCAAAAATCAAAAATGTAGAATTGAAATTCGCCGCAAAGATACGGACATTTTTTTAATCTGCAAACTTTTTTGAAAAAAAAATGCACTTTTTTTTTATTTTTTTTTGAAATAATTCAGTTCAATTTATGTAATTATCATGTATTCAGTAATTTATACATTTCATTTTTTCTTACGACTTTGGAATAAAAATTTTCAAATATTTTTTATGCCTATACAAAAAAAAGTATTACATTTGCGATTTTTTTATGTTATTAAACTTTTGAAGTACGAAGTACGATGAAAAAATTTGCTGGGCGTATTTTGATTTTATTATTTGGGTCTTTTTTATTTGCTCTTGGCGTTGTTCTTACTATCAAGGCAAATATCGGATTTGCGCCGTGGGAAGTTTTCCACGTTGGGCTTGCTCTTGCAACGGGCATGAGTATAGGATTTGCCTCTATAGTTGCAGGAGTTGTTATAGTTGTAATTGTATCTGTTTGCGGTGAAACAATCGGTTTTGGCACCGTATTTAGCATGGTTATGACCGGTGTGTTTGTTGATTTGATTATCATAACAGATACAATACCTTTGGCTGAGAATTTAACCATTGGTATAGCGATTTTAATAGCAGGGTTGTTTATCATTTCCGCAGGTTCGTATTTTTACATTAGGTCAGCTTTTGGAGTGGGACCAAGAGATAATTTAATGGTTGTTCTAAACCGGAAAACAAAACTGCCGATTGGTGTTTGCCGTAGTATAGTTGAATTGGCTGTAACGTTTGCAGGATGGTTATTAGGTGGAATGGTCGGTATAGGAACGGTTATTTCCGTGATTGCAATAGGGCTTTGCATTCAGATAACGTTCGCTATTTTTAAATTTGACGTGGCTGCAGTAGAACATGAAACGTTTAAACAAACGTACAATTACCTCAAAACAAATTGTCGTTTTTTTGTTTAGATTCCTCACTGCGTTTGGAATGACAGTAATAGCATGTTAATGTGGGATATAAAAATCAAAAAACAAAATACATTTTTTTTTGCAGTTTCAAAAAAAATAACTATCTTTGCGGCTGATGAAGAAAGTTTTTTTGTGTATAATTTTATTGTTGTCGCTTATTCGAGCGTCAGGCGCTGATATCAGGATTAGTTTGTTTAATAATCATCAGGTGAGCAGCGTTGTTGTCAGCGCCTGGAATGGTGATTTAACTGTTTCGGCGGCAGACAGTTTCAGCTATGTTATTGCCGACGGGCAGGCTATTTTTGTTACCCTGCTCGATGGCGAGATTTTGCTGATGGGCGAACGCAGTACTATTGGTTCCTTTGAGAAGGTTAGCTTTCAGGGCGTTGACAGTTTGGCTTTGGTGCGCATCAGACCGACGGAGCCGCAACTTGAGGCTCGCAACTATGAGGACATGATAGTTATGAGCGTCGATGTTAATAAGATACAGATTATTAACCACATCGAAGAGGATAAGTATATTGCGGGCGTGATAGAAGCCGAGGTGGGGCAGGGACATACTGCCGAATTTTACAAGGCTAAGGCAATTATTTGTCGCACATATCTTTACATGAACATCAACCGTCACCGGAACGAGGGTTTTCATCTTTGCGACGAGGTGCATTGTCAGGTATACAAAGGTCAGTGTCGAAGTCGTGCGTTGATTGTGCCTGCCGTGCTGTCTACCAAAAACGTCGTTATTACCGACCGTCAAACTTCAAGACCTATTTTGGCTACCTATCATTCTAACTGTGGCGGCGTTACCGAAGCTTCACAGAACGTGTGGCAAAGCGCGTTGCCGTATTTGACGCCCGTTGTAGACCCCTATTGCACTTCGACCCCAAACGCCCGCTGGCAAAGAACGATACCATTGGATGAGTGGATTGCTTTCCTTGTCAGGCGAGGATTTACTCCAAATCCTAACGTTGTAACCGACTTCAGTTTTCAACAGTTACAACGAGCTGTAAACTACAGGGTTGGCGCCACATCAATACCCTTCACTCAGATACGCACTGAGTTTAATTTGCGGTCTGCTTTTTTCTCCGTTTCAGTTGAGGATGGCAACGTCGTACTTCGCGGTCGCGGCTTTGGTCACGGCGTGGGCTTATGTCAGCAAGGCGCCATGGAGATGGGGCGTCGCGGATTTAAATACAACGAGATAATCAATTATTACTACAGGAATGTCTCTATAACAACGCTTGATATCGCAACAATGCTTCGATGAAATAATAATCGGCATAAGTCAGCGGCACGTCTACTTCCGAGTTTCCGGGCAGGTGTCCCACGCTATGTTTCAGGATAAAGTTGCCGTTTGTTTCGGGCTCTGCAAAATATTGTGGCGAGGCGAGTGTGCGCAGTTGCGTTTCGGCTACGTCTAAATACCTTTTAGCTGCAGCCGGTTCCACGTATCCGCTAAATTCAATCAGCGCCGAAGCCATAATTGCTGCCGCCGAAGCGTCGCGTGGTGCATCTGGTATATCGGGGGCGTCGAAATCCCAGTATGGTATTTTATCTTCGGGCATGTTAGGGTGATCAATCATAAAATCGACTATTTTCTTTGCCTGTTCCAAATATTTTTGGTTTTTTGTTTCGCGATACATCATTGTGTATCCATAAAATCCCCATGCTTGTCCGCGCGCCCATGCTGAATTGTCAGAGTGTCCCTGGTGCGTATTTTTCTTTTCTACTTCTCCTGTTTCGGGGTCGAACGAAACGACGTGGTAAGAGCTGAAATCAGGACGGAAAAAATGCTGCATCGTCACGTCGGCGTGCGAAATACCTATGTCTCTGTACTTTGTGTCTCCGGTAGCTCTTGATGCCCAAAACAGAAACTCGAGGTTCATCATGTTGTCGATTATTACCGGAAAACGCCACAAGTGTCGATTATGGTCCCACGACCTTATGCATCCTACGGTCGGGTTGAAGCGGCTAATGAGCGATTCGGCTCCTACAAGCATTACGCTGCGATATGCCGTATCTTCGGTAAGTCGATAGCCGTTTCCAAAACTGCAATAGAGCATGAAGCCAAGGTCGTGCGTGCCTCTGTTGTGTTTTTCGCCTTCCACGCGGGCAGTATAGTTGCGGGCATATTCCTGCAGCTCCGGCAAATTGCTGTATTCATATAGATACCACAGCGAGCCGGGCACAAAGCCGCTACACCACCATCTCGAATTGCTGGTAATCAGGTTGTCGTCTATGAACGTACGCGGCAGTCTGTCGGGATTAGCTAACAACGATTGAGCCATCAGCAAATAGTGTTCTACCGAACGGTCAAGACGGTCTTTAATCAGGTTTGCCATTGTTTCCTTTCTGGGCTTACATGAAGCCACAGCTAAGGCTATCAGCATAAAAACAAAAAAAACTTTTTTCATTACACAAATTATTAAAATTTTAAAAATTATACATTATATTAATTACCTATTATTTTATCAAAATCTTCTTCCAATGGCTTATTTGTATTGAAATCGAACAAAGTATAGCGTCTTATAGCATAGAAAAACCTCCAGTATGTACTTAACTCGGTCATAAAGTTCGACCTTGCTACATCTTTATCCGAATCTGCAATGTTGAGTTCGGTAATGTTTCCTCTTCCCATCATGTATCGCGCCAAAGATATTTCATATCCTCTTTGTGCAAGCGTATCGGCTGTGGCAGCAATTCGGAGTTGATTTTCCTGCATATTGAACCTCATCACCTGCACAAAAATGTTCTGTCTGAAATCCGTTTCATCTTGCTGTACTTGTACTTCGGTCACTTCTAATAGTGATTGTGCGTTCCGGTAACGGTTTCTTGCCTGGTTCCAGTCAAGTATTGGAATGTTTACACGAATATCAATGCCTTCGCGACTGTCATAAGGCATTGCATACGAATCACTAAACCTATTTCCGGTTTGGTTCATACCGTAGGTTGCGTTTAAATTCATTGTAATACCTCTCTGCGAGCGGGCTTGTTGAACATTTCTCTCTGCTTCAAGCAAATAACGTTGATGTGCAATAATATCGGGACTGTTGGTCAAAGCTAAATTAATAGCCTCTTCATAATCCACTTTAAAACTTGGCACTGTAGGGTCTATCAGCAAATCAATATCCACATTATCTCTAAATCCTAAGAACGAGCGTAATTGGTTTCGGCTTGCTTGAATATCTATTCTAGCTCTGTTAAGGCTTCCTTCTGCTTGCATGTGTCTGAGTTGCACTTGCAACAGTGCATCTTCGGCAATAAGTCCGAGGTCAAAACGTCCTCTTGAAATCTGCAAAACCTCTTCGGTGTTCTTAAAGTTTGTTTCTCTCATATTAAGGTTTACCTGCGCTATTGCTAACAGGAAGAATAAATCTGTGGCTCGTTCCGAAACAAGTTCCATCTGCACGATGTAGCTTTGTTTTGCCTCTTCAAAACGCAAAGGCTCTATTTGTCGCAACCAGCGTAATTGGTTGTATCCGTTCAAAGGCTGGCTAAACGACAGGCGGATAGGATTGGTGGTAAACTGTGTGCGATTGGGGTCGTTTTGACCTAATGATAAATTTTCCCGTCGCGAAAAGTCACTGCCTAATGATACTAACCCTCCGGTTAGACCTATGTTTTGGGAAAGCGCTAACCCGGCTGTAGACGAAAAAATGTTTGTCCTGACCTCTTGAGTACGAAAATTGCCGTCCTCGTCTACACTTTCAATAGTTCGTATAGAACGGTCCCATGTAGCAGGGTTTGTCGTCAAGGTCAATTTAGGCAAAAACGTTGCCTTATATTCCATGAAACTGAAATAGGCGGCACGAAAACGGTGGCGAGCCATTATTGCCTGAGGAGACTGTTCCCGCGCTAATTCTACAACATCCTCCAATGTAAAAACAAATCTGGGGTTATTCTCCTGCGCTGTCAGATTGGTTGCTAAAAATAGCAGACCAACGAAAATCAAACAAAAACGATGCATTATATTATTTAATATTTAATATTTAAAATTTAAAAATTCATTCTTCATTCTTCACTCTTCATTCTTCACTCTTCATTCTTCATTCATATCTCAGTGATTCAATCGGGTCTCTTTCGGAAGCTCTTTTTGCCGGCGAATATCCGAAAATTATCCCTATTGACGCCGACACAAAAAATGAAACGACTACCGATGTAAACGACACAATAGTCAGTATATCTGCTATTTGTGTTATCAGCCACGACACTATCACTCCCAGTAACACTCCTGCTAATCCGCCGGTGACGCTTATTAGTACGGCTTCTGAGAGGAATTGAACTATTATGTCCATTTTTTTAGCGCCTATTGCCATTCGCGTTCCTATTTCCTTTATTCGCTCCATTACCGATGCGAACATTATGTTCATGATGCCTATGCCGCCTACTAAGAGCGATATGCCTGCAATAGCGCCTAAGACTATATTAAAAATCTCTTTTGTGCGCTGTTGCTGTTTTAGAAGCAGTTCCGGCACCGTTATTTCAAAATCCTTCACTTCCGAGTGCCGGCGCAGCAACATGCGGCTGATAACATCAACAGTAGAGCTAATTTGTTCGCTTTCATGCACTTGCACTATTATTTTATCCAATTGATGATAATTGCGACTTGATTCCGAAGTGCCTGTAGATGCAATAACTCCACGTCGGGCAGCGTCGCCTACATTACGCTGGCTGACCAATGCGCGGTTTCGGAAACGCAAAAGCATAGTCTTGGTGGGGATATACACATTGTCATTGATAACGTTCACGCCGGTTTGCGCATGTCCGGAAACAGCAATATTGTTGCGCTCAAGGACGCCAATAACTTTCAACCACACATCTCCAACCTTAATATGTTGTCCTATAGGGTCTACCTGATTGAAAAAGCGGCTACGAATATTTGCGCCTATCACACACACGGCAAGTCCGTTTTCTTCGTGATGCTCGTCGAAAATGCGTCCATAACTCATCGGCAGGTCATACATTTGGAAATACTCTTTTGAGACGCCTATCAATTTAGCCTGTTCTCTGATACCGCTTTGTATAACATGCGAATTTATTGATATTTCGGGACTTAACATCTTTACCGACGAAACAACCTGTTGAATAGCTTCGGCATCGGCAATAGTAAGTCCGCGCGAAAATTTTCCGGCTTCTTCTACTTCGGCGTCGCCGCCACCCTCGTCGTCGGTTTGCAGTATTAACGGGGTTATGATGATATTATTTACGCCCACCATCTTTATTTGTTCCAAAATCTCTTGCTGTGCGCCGTTGCCGATAGCCATCATGCTAATTACTGCCGCCACCCCAAAAATGATGCCTAATGCTGTCAGCGCCGAGCGGAGTTTATTTGCCAGAATAGATTCGATGGCAATATGTATATCGTGTATGTATCTTTTGAGAAATCCCATTTTACATTATATTATTATAAAAAACTTTATCCTCCGCCGCGCTGACGGTTGTTGCGCGACTGATTACGGGTATTTTGCTCCTCCCGTGCCAAGCGCTCAGCCTCTTCCTGTTCACGTTGTCTTTCCAATGCGCGCTCATGTATTATTGGTATCAGGTCTTCTCCCGCCAGACGCCAGTTTCCGGCATTTTCGGGAGTTGAAACAAACACTCTGTCGCCCGGAGATAAACCGTGCTCCACAATTATTTCGTTATCGTTTGCCTCGCCCAAAACCACCACCTGTCGCGTATTGTTAGTGGTGTAGACAAAGGGTATGCTGTCCTGAATAAAGATAGCCTCGATTGGAATATAGGTCACATCAGTCATTGTGTTGATAACAATAGAATTGCTGCTGGTCATCGCCGGACGCAGTATCATATCTGATTCGTTGATTTCAATCATTACTTCAAACACTCTTGCGTCGGAGTTGGCTATTTGCTCGCCAATAGTTGCCACCGAAGTAATAGTGCCGGAATAACTTCTGTCCGGGAAGGCGTCTATACCTATGCGAACTATTTGACCCACTTGCACTTTGCTAATATCTATTTCATTGACGTATGTTCTGGATAGCATAACTGAAAGGTCGGGCAGCGTTGCCACAACGTTATCCCACGGCGTTATTACCGAGCCTACTCTGCGTTTTTGTCCGCTTCTTTCGCGCCTGTATATCACCATTCCATTTCTGGGCGCCCGTATAGTAAATCCCGATAGCAGCGCAAGCATGTTTTCATGTTGGGTGTTCATGTTTCGCAATTGACGCTCCACGTCAAACATCCAGTTTTTAAAGTGCTGCTCTCTCAATGCATAGACGCGACGTTGCTGTTCGAGTGCGCGCTGAGCTCTTTCCAATTCTATTTCTATTTGTCTGATAGCTGCCGGAGGCTCAAATATTGATTGCTCAAGCCTGAGGCGTATCTCTTCCAGTCCAAACTCACGGTTTAATAAATCGTCGCGCAAGCCCCTCAGTTGCAATGCAGTATCCATCTGCACTGTTTCTACCTGCACTTCCTGCCTTTCGATGCGTTCGACAAGGTCGCGCACGGTGTTGTTTGCCGGACCGCGGTCGAGCTCAGCCACCCAGTCGCCCGAATCCACTTCGGTACCCTCGGCAACCATATCCTGAATTCGGATTTCGTTAACGCGAAATATGCCCGAACGTAAATCGGGACTGACAATATTTTCGAAATATTTAGCCATCAATTCTCCGGTAACTGTTACCAAAATTTCAAATTCACCACGTTCAGCCGTCACAATTAGCCCCGTATTATCTTTCTTGCCACTACGCCCGAAACCCAGGAAAACGCCTGCAACAATAACAATTACTACACCCCACCAAATATACTTTTTCATTGTTTCTATTTATTAATATGTATTATAAAAACTGTAAACTAAATCACCATTCGTTGTTTACTATGCCGTAAATTTTCATTTGGTTTGACATTATTTTTGTAAAACCAATCACATCGTCGCCCGTGAAGGCGGTATTCTCCTCGCCATATTTTGCGAACTTGGCGCTCATCAGGTCGTGGTCTGAAGTGCAACCAAGTATTTCAAAACGATACGGTTGCAAACGCGCCGTTACTTTTCCGTTAACATATTTTTGGCTGTCATCTAAAAATTTTTCGATGTTTCGCATCACCGGCTCAAGATATTGTCCCTCGTGCAGCAACATTCCATACCAGTTAGACAATTGCTCTTTCCAGTATTGTTGCCATTTTGTGAGCACATGTTTTTCGAGCAGATGATGCGCCTTAATGATTATGAGCGGCGCGGCGGCTTCAAAACCCACGCGTCCCTTTATGCCGATAATTGTGTCGCCCACGTGTGTGTCGCGTCCGATGGCATAAGCCGACGCAATAGCCTCTATGCTGCGAATAGCTTCTACCGGTGATAATTTCTGTCCATTGACTTCTACCGGCTCGCCTTTTTCGAATTTTATTTCCAACAGCGCCTCGCCTGTTTCTTTCAGTTGGCTTGGATAAGCCTCTTGTGGCAACCAGCCGTCGGAAGTTAAAGTTTCGCGTCCGCCAACGCTTGTGCCCCACAAACCTTTGTTGATGGAGTATGCCTTCTTTTCCCAATTGTCATCTACGCCCTTGCTTTTCAGGTAGTCTATCTCTTCCTGACGCGATAACTTTTTGTCCCTGATAGGCGTTATGACGGTAACATCGGGCATCAAAATCTGAAAAATAGAATCAAAGCGCACCTGGTCGTTGCCCGCGCCTGTGCTACCGTGAGCAATATTTTTTGCGCCAACTTTTTTAGCGTACTCAACGGTTGCTATAGCCTGAAAAGCGCGCTCGGAACTGACCGACAGAGGATAAGTATTGTTTTTCAGAATATTTCCAAAAATCATGTACCTGATACATTTATTATAATAGTCTGCTGTTACGTCCACAACCTCGTGTCGCTTGACGCCAAGACTATATGCGCGACTTTCTATTTCAGAGAGTTCGGCGTCGCCGAAACCGCCCGTATTGACAATTATCGAATGTACCTCAAAACCCCTCTCACTGCTAAGATACTTAGCGCAATACGAAGTGTCTAAACCACCGCTGAACGCCAATACTACTATTTCTTTTGTCATTTTAATAATAATATATTTGCTATAAAAATTCGGCTGCAAAATTAAAAAAAAAATCGTCATCAAACAAATTTTTTTTTATTTCATTTTTTTTTTCTAATTTTGTACGGTTAAAAAATCGTGTTTTTATGAATAGAATATTTTTGTCTTATTGTTTTATGTTCCTGACAGTTACCGCTTCCGTATGCGCTCAGGAGCTACGTTGCAATATTTCGCTCAATACGCAGCAGGTGCAAGGTTCTAACCGCAGTGTGACCGAGGCGCTGCAAACGGCGCTGCACGAATTTGTGAACACGCGCGTGTGGACAAACAACATCTTTACCACCCAGGAGCGTATAGAATGTACTATGATGTTGAACATCACAAGCCTTGTGGGAAATGAATTTACCGGAACGCTTTCAGTTCAGTCGCGCAGACCTGTTTTTAATTCTACCTTCACTACACCTATGTTCAACTTCGTAGACAGTGACTTGAAGTTCACTTACGTGGAAGGTCAGCCGTTAGAGTTCAGCGATATTGCCTTTACATCAAACCTTACCTCGATTATTGCATACTACGTATACATTATTATCGGTTTGGATTTTGATTCTTTTTCGCCCATGGGTGGCACTCCCTTTTTTCAGCAGGCAGAAGCGATAGTTATCAACGCCCAGCAGTCGAGCGAACGCGGCTGGAGAGCGCACGAAGGAAATTACCGTAACCGGTACTGGTTAGTGCAAAACCTGTTAGACAGCCGTTACCGCGGCGTCAGAGAGTTCACATACCGGTATCACCGTTTGGGCTTAGACCGCATGAGCAGCCGACCAAACGAAGCAAGAGCAGATATTTCCGATTATTTCAGACTTTTGCAGGATGTGCACCGCAGACGCCCCGACCAGCACATGTTCCTCCTGCAAGCGCTGTTTAACGCAAAATCAGCGGAATGGGTAGATATTTTTAGCAGCGGAACACCCGATGAAAAAACGAGAGTAACAAGGCTGCTGAAAGAAATAGACCCGCCAAATATTGCAAGATACGACAGGATAAATAGTCAGTAGAGATAAGAATGAAGAATGAAGAATGAAGAATGCTTTTTCTTCGCGTCATTGCGGGCTTGATCCGCAATCCACTGAAAGTGAAATAATAAAAAAAATAAAAATATATAAAAATTAATAATTAAAAATAGTATATATATGTTAATCGAAAATCAAAAATCGAAAATCAAAAATTGCATAGTGTTGCTGTTTGTAGCATTAGCGCTTAGTTCTTGTGTTGTGGGCAAGAAAAAATTTGTTGCCGAAGAGAATCGTCGCAAAAGCGCTGAGGCGCGTGTTGAAGAGTTGAGCGGAGTTGTTGACGCTCAAAACAGAAAAATTGCCGACCTGGAAAGTCAGATAGCCGGATTGGAACGGCAAATAGCCCATTTAGAGGCGGACACTACCCGCATGGGTACGGATATTCGCGAAACGCAGAGGATACTTATGTCGAACATGAGCCAACGCGAACAACTTGACGCTATGCTGCGCACGCAAAGAGAAACATTAGCGCAAATGGACGCTATGCTCAAAACCAAAATAGAAGAGTTAGACGAGCGCGAACGCACCATCAACGAGCTGAGAGCAATCATACAGGCACAAAACGACATGGTAAGCAACCTGCTCAGACAGGTCACAGATGCGCTGAGAGGCTTCGATTCAGACCTGCTGAGCGTTGAGATGCGCGACGGAAAGGTCTATGAAGCAATGTCTAAC
>Ga0099364_10011961_pt1 | contig 11770 bp, 9 predicted proteins | sample TergutTh196P3_FD_73070 | JGI IMG/M metagenome (GOLD analysis project Ga0099364, IMG submission 73070) | Microcerotermes parvus P3 segment gut microbial communities from Pointe-Noire, Republic of the Congo - Th196 P3 | ecosystem: Host-associated > Arthropoda: Insects > Digestive system > Gut ...
AGCAGCAAGTCAGGCAGATACCGACCGGATAGTAAAAGATACCGACCGGCTAATAAAAGATACCGACCGGCTAATAAAAGATACCGCCCTGCTAATGAAAGAGACTGACCGGCGAATGAAAGAGACCGACCGGCAAATGAAAGAAACCGACCGGAAAATAGAAAAAGTACGTGAAACATTGGGTTCGTGGGCAAATAATCACGGACGTTTTGCGGAAGAATATTTTTTCAATTCCTTTGAAAAAGGCAAACAGAATTTCTTTGGCGAGAAGTTTGATGATATAAAGAACAATCTGAAAGGGACAGAAACAGATGATGAATTCGATATCGTGATGTTGAACGGAAGTTCGGTAGGCATTGTAGAAGTGAAATTTAAGGCTCACGAAAATGATATTCCCAAAGTATTGAAAAAAGCCGGTACCTTTCGTGTAAATTTTCCGAAATATAAAAACCACAAAGTGTATCTGGGGCTTGCCACCCTGTCGTTTTATCCCGAATTGGAGGAAGAATGTATCAAACAGGGCATCGCCATCATCAAACAGGCAGGCGATACGGTAGTGATTAACGATAAACATCTGAAAGCGTTTTAAATTTAGTATGTATGTTATCAACAGCAGACCGACAACAACTTGCAGCGAAGAATATTTCGGAAGAACTTCTGAACGAACAACTTGCCTGTATTATTAAGGGATTGACCTTTCTCGATGTGAAAGCATCTGCTACCATTCAAAAAGGGATTAAAACCATCTCCGGCGAACAGCGAACCGAATACATACAAAAATGGGACAATTACCTGCAAGGGAACAATACTATCCTCAAATTTGTTCCTGCCTCGGGCGCTGCAACGCGTATGTTTAAAAACCTGTATGCTTTCCTTTCGGCTGACTACCATACCCCAACGACTGATTTTGAAAATCTGTTCTTCGACCAGATATCTCATTTCGCCTTTTTCGAGTCGTTAAACAAACAATGCCTGAAAAACGACGGGAAAGACATCTCTTCCCTCATCGCTGAGGGTAAATACAAGGTCATTGTTGAAAATTTACTCGAAAACAAAGGGCTTGATTATGGCTCAATGCCAAAAGGTTTGCTGTTCTTTCACCGTTATTCCGACGCCCCGCGTACGGCTATGGAAGAACACCTGGTCGAAGGAGCATTGTATGCCAAAAACAATACAGGAAAAGTCAATCTTCATCTGACGGTTTCTTCTCACCATTTGCCGTTGTTTGAGAAGAAGGTAGAAGAAAAACGCGCCTGTTACGAACAAAAATTCAATGTGACCTATTCGATTTCGTTCAGTACGCAAAATCCCAATACAGATACGATAGCGGTAGATATGAACTGTGAACCCTTTCGTAAGACCGATGGTTCGCTCCTGTTCCGTCCGGGCGGTCATGGCGCGCTGATAAGCAACTTGAATCAAATCGATGCCGATATCGTATTTATCAAAAACATAGACAATGTGGTGCCGGATCGCCTGAAAGAAAATACGGTCATGTATAAAAAAATCCTGGCCGGCGTATTGGTCGATATGCAGGAAAAGATTTTCAGCTACCTGCAACTGATTGACAGCGGCGACTATACACACAAACAAGTGGAAGAAATGATTTATTTCCTGCAAAATGAATTATGTATCAAAAATCCGGAGACCAAACTGCTCGAAGATGCAGAATTGATTCTTTATATCAAACGGAAACTACTTCGTCCGTTGCGCGTATGTGGCATGGTGCTCAACGATGGCGAACCCGGAGGCGGGCCTTTCTTTGTGGTTAATCCTGACGGTACAATCTCGCTGCAAATCGTAGAAAACTCGCAAATGGACAGGAATGACCCCGAAAAACAAGCCCTGTACAAAGAAGGCACACACTTCAATCCCGTCGACTTGGTCTGTGCACTCAAAAAGCCTGATGGACAAAAATATAACCTACCCGATTATGTGGACAAAAATGCCGCTTTCATTTCCAAAAAGAGCAAAGAAGGACGCGAATTGAAGGCGCTCGAACTGCCCGGCCTGTGGAATGGTTCCATGAGCGACTGGAACACCGTATTTGTCGAAGTCCCCATCGAAACATTCAACCCCGTCAAAACCGTCAACGACCTGCTCCGACCACAACATCAGCGAGCGAAATGAATCATAGGGAAAATCCTTTATATGATAGGAATACCTGCCGCCTTGTGTGCGATAGCCAGACTATTTTTCTTCTGAAAGAGGATTCTTGAAAAACAGAATGAACGAAACCATCACAAACATAGTGGCTACAGCTGCTACCAGGTATAAAAATGACCAATCTGTTTGACCGTCAACCGTATAATAATCAATCAACGCACCGCTGATTAAATTCCCGACAAAAATGCCAACCCCCCAAGTGATTAACGACAAAAAGCCTTGAGCCTGCGCTTTAAATTCCTGAGGAACAGACTTGTCTGTATATACTTGCCCGGCAACGAAAAACAGTCCGAAAATCAAACCATGTGTTAAGATCCCAAGGATATACCACGACGGTTGATCCAATACAATTCCCGAATAAAGAGAGATATACCGGACTAACATTGCCAGCAAACCCAAAAGAAGCGCTTTTTTGAAACCGTATTTAATAAGAATACTGGTCGTTATGAACAGGAAAAACAATTCGGCTACCTGTCCCCAGTTTAATGTCACCGTTATATAGGTGAAGTCCTTGTCAGCAAGAAATTGTGAACCAAAGTTATAAAACAGGGCAAATGGTATCGTCGCAAAAAAAGTGATCAGGACAAATCGATTGAAATTCTTGTTTCTTAATGTTGAAATAACTTTTAACCCAAGAATATCGGCAATGGAATAATTAGCAGGTTTATCTGTAGCAGGTGGTGTTTTGGGTAAAGTTAAATTGAACAATGCTGCAACAAACGCCGCTCCTGCCCCACAATAGAGTGGCAGTACAGTGCTGTCGAACACTTGTGCGTTGAAAATATTCACAGCTACCAGACTAAAAACGCCTGCGGCGACCCAACCAATTGATCCCAGCAAGCGTATCCTGGGAAACTGTTCGGAAGAAACATGCGTCATGGCAATCGAACTTGTCAGGCTCCATGAAGGCATGTAACACAACATGGCTAACGAAATGGTTATCATCAAACCAGCAAAACCCGATTGCTGAGTTGCCAATAACAGGAAAATAGCTACCAAAAAATTAAGTCCGGCAAGCAGTTTTTCAGAAGCGATGTAACGATCGGCAATCACACCGACTAAAGGCGCAGCTATTGATCCTATAGCCATCGCACTCATGATCCATGAAATCTGAGATGCCCCGATATCCGGTAGTTTGCTTAAATATGCGGCAAATTGTACCCACCATACCGCAAATAGCATGTACTGCATAAACATCATGATTCCTAACTTGATAAAAACAGATTTTTTCATACGGCTTGAATTATTATATGATTATTTGGCACAAAGAAAAGACTTTTTAGGGAAATAAACAAATAAAAACCCTGATAGGGTTGAAATATGAAGGCATTAAAAATCCGCTGTAATGCGAAAATTTAATTGACGGCCTGTCAAATAATTTGGAACGGCATATTGATGGTTATACACATCCGTGATCCAATAATATGAACCTGTATTCTTAATGTCCAAAAGGTTAAAAATATCAACACCTAACCAGATGTTTTTAAATTGACGGAAAAATCCCCGATCCATCAAATCGCTTGAGCCACCGGTCAACTGATACGTCACACCGATATCTATCCGCCGGTATGGAGGCGTACGTCGGTAACCGTCTTCGTATTTCTTGCGTGGCGCCGTTACGGGTAAACCGCCGGTGATAACACCTTTTAGATTTAACATCATGCGCTTATAACTCGGAAAATAGTCTTGAAAATACAACGAAACATTGTATAAATGACTGTTTGGAATTGGCGCTTTGGTCGTTTCACGGATCGTTTGTTCGGCCTTCATCAACGAAACACTTAACCACGAATCGGCATCCTGTACGAACTCGCCGAAAAACTTCATATCTACCCCTGCGATGTACCCTTTGGCGCAATTTTCGCCATAGTATCTGATTTTTACATTATCCATCGTATACGGATTGAGTTGATCTAACTTTTTGTAATAGACTTCGGTCGTGAATTTGAAATTACGGCCAATCCTGCGAAACGAATAATCGCCTCCCGCGATAATATGGATTGATCGCTGCGATTTCAACTTATTATTCAATTCAACTACTGTATTCCCATGTTCGTCGTTGACTTCGACACGTAATTCTTTATAAAACGGTGGTTGATAGTAAAGTCCGCCTGCCAGGCGAAAGGTTAATTGCTGGTTTGCATTGGGTATAAAACCCAATGATGCCCGCGGGCTTAAAATAAATTCCCTGTTATACGTCCAGTAGCTTCCCCTTATTCCTCCTGCCAGCGTAAACAACCCCTGTTCTGTACGAAATTTGAAAACATCTTGCAAATAACCTGCAAAACGTCTACTCTCCAATTTATTATCTGAAAACAGATTGGCAATCATGCTTACTTCTGTTCCTGTTTGGGGCAATAAGTAACCTGACGAATCCCTGCTTTCCCACTCGCTGATTTTATCTGTAATATTTTCAAATTGAATGTTTGCACCCCATTTTACCGTATGATTGGCTGTAATTCGTGAAACGCCATACAAACCGAAATACGCCACAGTGGCAAGCAGACGGTTGCGGGCGTGTTCGTGATAATTGGCATCCGACAGAAAACCAACCGAATTTTCCGCATTTCCGGATGATGCGTCGTTCAACCAGTAACTACCGCTGATATCGTAACTTTCTTCTTCGCGGCTATGAAAGGCAGAAACCTGAAAACCAATTTCATTGTTTTCGTTCCACTGACGTTTCAGATTCAATGCGCCGTATAATGTTTGAAATTTATCCCGTTCCATTCCATCGAAATACACCTTGAATGTCCGAGGATTATCCAGCGTTCCGAATGAAGTATTTCTGTTTCGGGGAATATATTTATAGTTATTGGAGGATATATTTCCCAGAAAATTCATCTCCCATCCGGCAGCCGGTTTATACGTTAAATAGGTCTGAAAATCAACAAAATTGGGATCGTATTCTGCATCTGTATCCATTGTGTTCAACAGCGAACGACCTGTCTTATAGCGTATTCCTGTGACCTGCGTTAGTTTTCCCGCCGAATTTCCCACGTATGCGCTTGCGCCCAACAAACTGGCTGTGACAGAGCCTTCAAGCTCTTGCGGCTGCTTGTAGGTAATGTCTAAAACGGAACTCATCCTGTCGCCATACCGCGCCTCGAAACCTCCTGCCGAAAATTGCACATTTTCCGTCATATTCGGATTGATGAAACTAAGCCCTTCCTGCTCGCCCGAACGAATCAACAAGGGGCGATATACTTCCAAACCATTGACATAAACGATGTTTTCATCAAAACTGCCTCCACGTACCGAATATTGGGAACTTAATTCATTACTTGAAGATACACCCGCGTATGTAATAACAAGGCTTTCAATACTTCCTCCCGCCGGATCGGGTAATATCCTTAATCGGCTTGCATCGATTGTTTCCATTGTGGTGGTATTCCTCCGATCTGCTGTGACCGTTATTTCTCCCAAATCAAGCGATGTATAATTCATTTGAACATTTAGCCGTATATCCTGTGTGGCATTGGGGATGATACGCTCCGTCCGGTTATAACCCAGACAGTAAAACATGAGCGTAATGGTATCGGCTGGCGCAACCGAAAGTGAATAAAATCCCTGTTCATTCGTCGATGTACCTATCAGTGTGTTTTTTACCATGACAGCCACCAAATCCAACGGATGATCGTTCGCATCACGCACATTCCCAAAGATTTTAATACGCCCCCCTTGCGCAAACACCCCCATAGATAATACCAGAAACAACAGGACAATGATTGTACTAATCTTCATCGTATACCTTAATTTCTATCTATACTAACGAAAAAAAAAGCCGAAGCGTATATTGAGATAAAAAATATTCATATCTTTGCCAACCTCTGTTTTTCAAGATTGGTTATTACTGATAAACTAAAAAATATTAAATATGAAAAAGAGCATATATATATTAGTGTCGTTAATCTTACTTTCCGCATGTAGTAAAGATGATGACAGTATTCAGGAAGATGGATTTAATTATCTGTTTAATAATTATTTATTAGAAAACTTCGACCTTGATAAAGATGGAATTATCAGTGTTGAAGAAGCCGCCTTGATAAAGGAAATAGATTGCTCAGGCAGGAATCTCTATTCGTTGCTAGGACTCCATTTTTTGCCTAATTTAGAATCAATAATTTGCTCCAATAATTATATTACTACCCTTGATGTAAGCAGTAATACCGCACTCAAGGTATTGATTTGTGATAATAATGCAATAAATTCGATCAATGTGAGTAATAATCCGAGACTCCAAACATTGATTTGTGACGGGAACAAAATCACAGAATTAGATGTCTCAAAAAATCATGATCTGGAAACATTAAGTTGTTCTTATGGCTCCGGCTTAAACGCAATCACATTAAATCCTGAATTAAAATCGTTGAATATAATGGGTCACACGATGTCCTCATTGGATTTCAATGGAAACAAATATTTGAAAGAATTATATTGTGGAGGGGCTAATTTGACTAACCTCAATCTAAATCATACTGTATTAGATTATTTGGATTGCAGCGGGGGGAAATTGACTCAATTAAATCTTGAGGGATGTACTACATTAAAAACATTGGTTTGTGATGGTGATGGCTTGACATTAGATTTGAATGATTGCTCAAATCTTGAAGAATTTTATGCAACTTCAGTAGAAAATTTAGTAATAAACCGCTCCCCTTTCATAAAAATATTGCATTGTACAAATTCCAGACTACATAATTTGGATTTATCATTTAATCCGGCTTTGGAAGAATTAAAGCTCACCGGAACTGATATATTGGGTAGTATAAACCTGAGCAACAATTTTCAATTGGTAAGCGTGGAGTTGGGACGTTCCATTAACCAAAGTATGCTTGACCTGTCTAATCGGAAAAGCTTGAAAGAATTATCGTCCGGAAGAGGTGAATGGGCATTGGAATCGCTAAATCTCAGCGAATGCACATTGTTGGAAAGTATAGATTTAGAGTTTGGAACGATTTATTCTTTGAATCTTTCAGGATGTCAGGCATTAACTACCTTGAGATGTCATAATAGTCAGTTAACCGAAATAAATTTAAATGGATGCACGAATTTATTAACCCTGGAATGTAGCGGGAACAACTTAACAGCTTTGGATATTGGAGACTGTACGAAATTGACCTATTTGGATTGTTCCGGCAATCATCTGACATCGTTGCAGATTAACAACTATAATTTGATGATACTCAATTGTATGAGCAATCGAATTGCAACAATTAATCTTCGCAACCATACGCAGATAAAAGAATTAATATGCGGCGATAATCAATTGAATTCGTTGGATTTAACCGGGTGCACCTCGTTAGTCGAATTAGACTGCCGAAACTCCTCTTCATTAGAGATATTGACGCTGACTAATTGCGGCGCATTGGAAAAACTTTTCTGTTCAAATGGTTCGCTTACAAAGTTGGATGTAAGCCAATGTTTGGAGCTAACGTATTTATATTGCGCTGCAAACCGTTTGCAGCCGTCGTTGGATGTAAGCCAATGTATGGCACTTGCGGAATTAAATTGCACATCAAATCCTGACCTTGCGGAATTATTTCTTAATCAGAATCATGCAATTAATCCCCTGAATACAGACAGCCATACACATATTACTTTAGTCAATTAAAGCCATGCATAGTTTTACATCATTGATAACCGGTCGGCGAAGTACACGTAAGTTTAAAGATGAACTGCTTTCGCCCGAACAGGTGGAATCCATCCTCACTGCCGCCTTGATGGCTCCGACCTCCAAGAACGCTTTTTCGTGGCAATTTGTTGCGGTAGAAGACAAAAACACCATCAGGCAATTAGCCGGATGCAAACAACATGGAGCCGCTTTTCTGGGAGGATGTGCATTGGCGATTGTTGTGTTGGGTGATGCAAGTCAAACCGACGTCTGGATTGAAGATGCCTCCATTGCTGCAATCTATATGCAATTACAGGCTGAAGATTTGGGTTTGGGTAGTTGCTGGTGTCAGGTCAGAAATCGCCGGATGGAAGACGGATATGAATCGGAACAGTATGTCCGCGACCTGCTCGACGTGCCCCGACAATTCGGAGTGTTAGCCATCATAGGATTCGGACATAAAGACCAGGAACGAAAATCCCTGGACGAATCACATCTGCTTTGGGAAAAAGTGCATATCGGCAGGTTTACCAAGCCGGATGCTCATTTACAGCCAAATCTTCAGGCATGAAGAAAGTCGTCGTAATCGGAGCCGGAAATGTGGCGACTCATCTGTCGTCAGCCATACAGAAAACCTCGGCGTCTATCATTCAAATCTACAGCCGCAGCGAAGAAAGCGCTTATGCATTAGCAAGCCGGTTAGGAACCGACCGGACAACCCAAATTCGGGAAATCACGCCCGAAGCCGACTTATATTTGTTTGCGGTCAGAGATGATGCGCTCCCGGAAATTATTCCACATATTCCGGCAAATAACGGTTTATGGGTTCATACGGCAGGTAGCGTTCCGATGGACATTTTCAAAGGATATACCGAACATTACGGCGTCCTTTATCCCTTGCAAACCTTTTCCAGAAAAAGGGAAATGGATTTGCGAACAGTGCCATTTTTCGTCGAAACCTGCACACCGGATGATGAAAAATTATTGGTTGAATTTGTCGGCAGACTATCAAATCATATTCATATACTATCTTCGGAAAAAAGGAAATATGTGCATCTGGCGGCTGTTTTTGCCTGTAATTTCTCTAACCACATGTATGCTATGGCTTATAAACTTTTGGAAGAACAAAACATACCACCCGATGTCCTGTTTCCCTTGATTTATGAAACTGCAGCCAAGATTCATACACTTACACCTCTGAAAGCACAGACCGGCCCGGCTGTCCGTAACGATTTGAATGTGTTGCACCGTCATATAGAACTACTGACCGACCCTGCCATGAAAGAGATGTATCAACTAATCAGTCAAAATATTTACAAAGAAACCCATGGATTCTGAAAACAATTCAAAGTTCCGGGTTCAACGTTCAATAACTTTGAACCCCCAACATCCCCCTACTCCCTTCAAAGGGGGAATGGGGGACATTGAACTTTAAACTTTTATAAAATTTATGAGCAATATCAATTACGATTTAACGAAAATAAAAGCATTCCTGTTTGATGTGGATGGTGTGTTGTCATCCGATTGCATCCCGTTGGACAATCATGGCGAACCGGCACGAACGGTGAATATTAAAGATGGTTATGCGTTGCAATTAGCCGTAAAGCAGGGCTACCAGGTGGGTATCATTACGGGAGCATATACTGAAAACATCAGGCTCCGGTTTGAACGTTTGGGCGTTCAGCATATTTATCTGAAAAGTTCGGTCAAGATGAACGACTATGAAGATTTCCTGCGCAAAACGGGACTAAAAGACGAAGAGATTGCATTTGCAGGCGACGATATTCCCGATTATGAGGTGATGAAACGCGCAGGTTTGCCTGTCGCCCCGGCTTCGGCTGCACCTGAAATTAAAGAGATAGCCAAGTATATCTCACTTAAAAACGGCGGCGAAGGTATTGCCCGCGAAATTATCGAACAAACGATGAAAGCGCAGGGGAAATGGATGAAAGGGGATGCATTCGGGTGGTGAGAAGATGGTCAAGGTTCAAAGTCTCCCATTCCCCCTTTGAAGGGGGTAGGGGGATGTCGAAGGTTCAAAGTTCAAGGTTCGATGGATAAATTTCGTATAAATTCGCGTAATTCGTGGACTCAATTAATCCTTGCGTCTAATTCACCCCGTCGTAAAGCGCTGTTGGAGGGATTGGGCATCCCGTTCGAAGTACGGCTTATTCCGGATATCGACGAATCTTTTCCGGAAGATTTGCCGCCTCCGGAAATACCCTGTTACATCGCACGAAAAAAAGCCGATGCCTATCTCTTGTCCATCAAAGAAAATGAGTTGATTATCACGGCCGATACAGTGGTTTTGCTTGACAATCATGTCATGAATAAACCGGCTGACCGCGATGACGCCGTTCGCATGTTGCGCCTGCTATCCGGACGGACGCATGAAGTCATTACAGGCGTTGTAATGACTACACCCGAAAAGCAAGTTGTGTTTTCCGACCATTCCATGGTTGATTTTGCAGTGTTGGAAGAAGAAGAAATTATATATTACGTAGATATGTTCCGGCCTTTTGATAAAGCCGGTGCGTATGGTATTCAGGAATGGGTTGGTTATATTGGTGTACAAGGCATTCAGGGTTCCTTTTACAATGTAATGGGACTTCCGATTCAGCGGCTATATCAGGAATTGAAGAAGTTTTAACCCTTTCTCCCCTCATCAAACAATCCTCCTATCTATGGCTATTCTGGTCAGTTCGGCGGTGTTGTGTGCGCCTAATTTGAGATGCAGGTTTTTGCGGTAACTGCGGATGGTTTCGTAGCCAAGACACATCTTGTCGGCTATTTCCGTACTCGTATAGCCTTCGGAAATCAACTGCAGCAATTCGCGTTCACGGCGGGTGAGTTCTATTTTGTTCTTTTCTCCTTTTTTCAGCAGCACATCAACATCTTCGCTCAGGAAACGCTTGCCTGAGGCTACCGTAAAGATTCCTTCGATGATTTCTTCGGGCATGGCGTTTTTCAGAATATAGCCCGATGCGCCGTTGTTGAGGACGTGCGAGATAACGGCATATTCGGCATAACTTGTCAGCATCAGTATGTTTACCGCCGGATATCTTGCCTTGATCTGGGGACACAAATCCATACCACTTCCGTCGGGCAAGCCAATGTCGAGCATCAAGACCTCCGGCTGTTGAGCATTCATCATCTTCCAACAGCCGGCAATGTTGTACGCTTTATCCATTAAACAGGCAATACCCGATTCGGCAATGATTTTCTCCAGACCGTCAATTACGATTTGGTGGTCGTCTACTATCGCGACAGTTATTAATGGAGGATGGAGAATTATTTTTTCCATATTTTTCTTTTGTTATTTTGACTATTACTATTACTATTACTATTACTTCTCAATTGGCTATGGCCGATCTTCGATTCTCAGTTCTCCATTCACCTCCGTTCCTTCCCCCGCCTTCGAATCAATATCGAACATGCCATTGTAGGAGGCAACGCGGGTGCGGATGTTCTGCAGGCCCATGCCTTCGGTGACGGCTGAAGGGTTGAAACCGCAACCATCGTCCTGCACGGCGAAGGCGATACGGTTGGGTTCTTGAATGATTTGCACCATGATTTGATTCGCGCTTGCATGTTTCAATGCGTTGTTGACCAATTCGTAGATGCTGCGGTAGATCATCACTTCCATATTCGGGTCTAAGCGTGATTCGTCGCCATAGTAGGCAAATGTGACGAGCGGCAGATTGTTGCAAAAATCGCTTACTGCCGGTTTCAGTCCGAAACGTGAGAGCGAATCGGGCATCAGGTGGTGCGCCACGCGACGCATTTCCTGTACCGAACTGTCAAGCAATCCCAACGCTTTGTCGAAACGTTCTACATCGGCATATTCCAGTACAGCGCCTTGTTTTAATTCGATCAGACTCAGTTTGACGCCCGTCAGCATACTACCCAGACCGTCGTGCAGGTCGCGGGCGAGGCGGGCGCGTTCGCGTGTTTCGCCGTCGAGAACGGATTGGGTGGCAACTAACTGCT
>Ga0099364_10011962_pt1 | contig 11770 bp, 3 predicted proteins | sample TergutTh196P3_FD_73070 | JGI IMG/M metagenome (GOLD analysis project Ga0099364, IMG submission 73070) | Microcerotermes parvus P3 segment gut microbial communities from Pointe-Noire, Republic of the Congo - Th196 P3 | ecosystem: Host-associated > Arthropoda: Insects > Digestive system > Gut ...
CTTCCCTGCCTGTCAGTGGCGTCAATGTCAGGACATAGTTCATACCCGAGCCACTTAACGAGGCGGACAGATCGGTCGTGTTATAGCTGAAATGGCTTGCCAATAGTCCAGTTACATTGCGCGTAAAGGTTACAAGTACATCAAATGGCCCGTTTTGGTAGGCTGTGCTGCTGTAAGTCAGTACGGCGGCAATCCGGTCGGACGGGTTTACGAAGTCGACAACCAATGATCCACTTTCGTTCTTATTCCCGGCAGCATCTTCCACCATGCCATCCGGTAGTTCTACAAGGATATTACCTGAAGGTAAGCCTGATGTATTGACGGTAAATGTATAAGAAACATTGGATCCTCCTACGGGGGTCAATGAGCCGGACACGATCGTTGCGCCGTTTGTCAGGTAGAAATGACTTTCTACAAGCCCGAAGATCTGTTTGGAGAACGTGACGGTGACGATAAAGTTCGCGTTTGTCTTCAAATTGGGCGTAGTCAATGTGACCAATGGATTCACGCTGTTAAACAGTACGCTCCGTTCCAGTGAACTGGCGGCTGCCGCACTGTTATTGCCGGCCTTGTCTTTGGCCGCATTGGCAGCAACCGTGATGACAATTTGAGCGCCTTCGGCAAGCGAAGAATTTGGCGCTATCGTCATTTCATACGTTGTATAAAGACCCGCGCTACCGGAAGAAGTTACCGGACTGACATCGGTTACGGTGGCGTTTGACGCAACGAATTTGGAAGCGTCAATCGTACCAACCGCCTCGGAGAAGACAACCGTTGTCTTGAACGGAGTCGCATTCGTAACGGTGCGATCGGGTGTGATAGACGTTACCGTCGGCGAGATCAGGTCGATCAGATAATTGGTAGTCAAGCCGTCAGCTACCTGTCCCTGAATACCCGTAACATCGTTTGTAGTCATTCCCCAGAAGATATACCATGCCTGGTCGGTACCGGACGGGAATGTATGCGTAGCCGTAGTGGTTCCGCCGGTGACAGTCGTCCAGTCGGTACTTGTATCAATGGGTCGCGAGTTGGTCGATACGACTGCATATTTCCATTCAATCAAATAATCGCCTGTGCCTAAAACTGTGGCTGTTAACTGTACGGTAGCCTGATTGCTCCATGTATTGCTTGGATCAGGATTTCCTTCGACTATTCCTTCTGTGCCGTCATCTCTGGTGGTTCTTGCAGCTACTATCTGCTCAGAAAGGGCGGCTGTGCCGTTCAGGGCAGTCGACGATCCGCTTGGAGTGGCGCTAACCATTACGTTGGTGATGCGGGTTGTTCCGGCGTATGTTCCGGCGTTTTTATTCTGTACCAGGTACACCGTGAAAGTGGCTGATTGATTCGGATCCAACACCAAAAGAGACGGAGCTGTGTTTGTAAAGGAAGCGGCGTCTGTTCCGGTAAAGGAAACCGTCAGGCTGCTGAGCGTCTGGACGCCCTTGTTTGTCACCTTGATGGTCTGGCTGCTTGCCTGCGCCTGCGCAGAGGTATACCCGACAATAAGATTGGATACAGTGGGTGTCTCATTGGTTACTTCCACAATATACGATGTAGCAGGTTCTATCTGCACGATTGCTGTCTTGCCGGTGGAAGTCATCCCGCTGCCGTCAAAGTCCATATACAGCGTAAAGGTATAGGTCTGGGTAGCGCTGGTCGTATTCGCAGGGATAGTTACACCGGTGATGGTGGCTATATCCCAGCCATCGGAGCCGGTGGATAATGCAGCAGAACCAATCAACGCACTGATATAGCCGCTACCACCCAATGTCGGGCATCGGACTTCGAGCGACAGTATCCCGTCATCGGCATTCATCTTCAAGCCTTTGCCACGGATGGTAAGATCGGTTGTTCCTCCGGCATCGGTAAACAGGTTCGGACTTGCAGTGATACCGGCATCGGTATCCGTAAAGTCGGGCATGGCAATCTTGAACGAAGAACTGCCGACGACATTTCCGTTTTGCAACCGGTTATAGAGTGCGTTTGCACCGATAGCGATTGTATATTCCGTCGAATTGAGCAGCGTGCCCGGAGTAAACGTAAATGTGATAACATGTGTGGCAGTAGCACCATTGCCGGTTTTGTTGTATTGGGCTGAAAATCCGGTAGTCAATGCGGATCCGCCTGCGGGAGTGATCGTAAACAGGGAAGTCAGACCCGCTCCGGTAGAGATAGCCGTTCCACCGGCAGTCGTGTAAAGATTATCATTGCCGTTGAGACCAAAGTCAGCCGGATCGACCGTTACCGTAAACGACGGCGTCAGCGAAGCGTATATGGGATCATTGTTAAAGGTAACTGTCGGCCTGGTCGGACTTGAACCCTGGCTGAAATTGACCGCGACGGTATTGGAGGCTATGCTGTTGTTGCCGGCTAAGTCGGTAACAGCAGCGGCGCGCACCTGAACGGTAAATCCGGATTCGTTGGCTAAACTATTCGAAGGCGTTAATAAAGCGGTATACGATCTGTCGCTGCCTGATACCAGGGTTATGTTACTGATCGTGGCGCCGGTAGAAGGTAGAATGTCAAAATCGGCAGCAGTCAATGTAGTGGACGCATTCAGTATCGCCTCGTTGAAGACAATCGTAACCGGAAGGGCGGACAGGGTGGTAATATTTTTCGTTGCCGCTTCGCCGTCTACTGTCAGTGCGGCAGTGGGCGGAGTCATATCAAGAACGTACGGGCCAAAGCCGCCGTAGGTAGCCACAGGGCTAACAACCGTCAGGCTGCGCGCATAAACTACGCCGGATGTGACGTACCAGTGAATATAGTAGACTCCCGCCGGTTTTCCGGTAAGTGAAGCCGTTGTGATTGCATTGCCGCCATCCGTAGCAGGTACATTCAGGGCTGTCCATAAGGTAAGAGGAGTATCAGCTATGGCATCATCATAATCCGGATAGGTGGTGATCAGGTAACGGGCCGTCACATCCGTAGCATTGTAAGGGACATCCAATGATCCGTGTGTGACATTCAATGTCAGGGCTACGGAGGGTGGAGACAGAATGTTGTCCGTTTCATAAGTTGGCGGATTGGCCGTTACCTTGATATAGGTATTTGTTGATGTATCGTCGTAAACGATCCGCTGTGTAACGACCTGGCGGATATAGCCTGTCGGACCGCCGTCAAACGTTCCCCTCATCCGCAGAACATCCTGATAGATACCGATGGGTTTTCCTGTAAGAATCGGTACCCTGATATAGAATACGTCGCCGGCGTTCAGCGATGCAGGACCGCTACCCATCGCGCTACCGATTGAACCGTCGGGGTTAGCGCCGTAAAACAAAAGGCCGGTAAAGTCGGTCGTACTGCCCGGATCGGTAACTTTCTGTAAATCATACACAATACCGGTCATCGGTTTGGAGTCGGTATACGTCACTTTAAGCATATAGGAATTGGTTAATGCCTCAGGAGCGGTGTAACCCGGCAACATGGGGGTAGCCGGCGTGATTTCGAAAGACATGCCAATATCCAATAAGGGTAATACAATGGTTTGAACAGCAGTGACTGTTGTTACCACAGGTTTGTAAGGACGTCCCCAGGTGGCAGTCTGTGAGCTGCTTGCATCCGTAAAGAAAGTGATATTCTGTGCAAAGGTAGCCCGAAATTGCAATTGTCCGGTACTTCCCGTATTGCCGAATTTTACATTGGTGAGGTCATAGTCCGTACTTGTAATGCCAAGTGCGTTAAAAATGGTAACAACTGAGGTCGTTTCGGATATATCGGCATAAATATCAGCGTTTTGTTCGTTGTCTACTGTTCTCACCGTGATCAAAGGACTCTGTGGATCTCCTACGTAAGTAATACTGTTTGCTCCGGCAAGTCCGGGTCTTCCGGCCTGCTCGGTTGTTGCCGTAATTATAGCCGGCGGCAATGCGATAATGCTGCTGGTAAATGCATACCATCCGTTATTCCCTGAACCGGCAGGACAACCTGTTCCGATCCCTGCGCTGTGATTGCCTCCATAAGCCGTCACATCTCCTCCGTAGATCACAATATTGCCTGAGAAAATCGTGCGATAACCACTGCCTATTCCTGCTCCGCATCGTCCGCCGCGGGCATAAATGGTTCCGCTTGAAATAATCACATTTCCGCCGGAGGTATACATGGTACCGCTCTGGGCAGGCCCCCATGAAGTTACCTGGCCTTGTGGGCCCCAGTCTCCGGCCTGATCAGGATAATCACTCGCATAAGCCGGACCGCCAATGCCGGCGCCTCCATCATCTTTGTGATAAGACCGTGCAACCAATTCTCCACTATTATTATCACTTTCGTCAATTGCACGGATATGAATCTGCGCGCCTTGATCTACTTGTAATGCTGCTGCAGCGCTGCGAATCGCAATATCAGCCCCTTTAATACCACCTGTTCCGGCTGCTCCGGATTCCAACTGGTTATATCCATTCAGAATAATCGTTACTTTGGTAATCGGATTCATTACATCCCCATTATACGCCCCTTTCACCCGAATCGCTGCAAAAGATTGTTCTGCCTGAATACGTACGTTATTCAACGTAATCGTACCATTGTAACCGGATTCTATGTTGATTCGGTTTGCGGTAACTACTCCGGTTCCGGTAATATTATAATGACTTGTACTGGTGCCGGGAATCGTCAAATGCCCTCCGGTATTGATATTATGGTTGACAACCGTTTGTGCGTTTACCGGCATCAACCCACTTAACAATAGCGTCGCAAACAACGCCATAAAAATTTGAAACAGTAATTTCTTCCTCATCATAATTTGTGTTTTAATTTTGTTTTTTGTTATTTCATTCCTTGAATTTATACATAAATTTTTATTATAAATTTTTATATATTTCTATCCATAAATCAGGTATAATTTATTAATTTAATGCCAAAAGTATGATAAAAAATAACAAAAAAGCGAAATGCATAGTTAAATATTGTTAAAAACCCGCGGTGATTAGCTGTCACATAAAATAATTTCTTCTTTTCTTATTATCTTTGCATAATTAATTTGACTACTAAGAAAAAAGAAAAATATGAAACGAATGAAATTTATTTATATCATTCCCATGATGTTTTTGGTTGCTAACTGCTCCAATACGCAATCAGGAAAAAACAGTGAAGGAGAAGTAATTATGATGAATAAGGCCGATTTCCTTACAAAAGTATTTAATTACGAAAAAAACCCTGATGAGTGGGTGTATGAAGGCGATAAACCGTGTATTATTGACTTTTATGCAGATTGGTGCGGGCCATGTAAACTGATTGCACCCATTATGAAAGAATTGGCTGCCGAATACAAAGACGAAATTGTTTTTTACAAAATTGACGTCGATAAAGAAACAGAGCTTTCAGCCGTCTTTGGCATATCCAGCATTCCGCTGGTATTGTATGTTCCGATGGAAGGTCCGCCACAAGCAGCGTTGGGCGCAATGCCCAAAACAACCATGGTGGAACAGATTAACCTGATATTATTGGGTAAGGAATAAATGGCATGAAATCTTTTATCCCCCTATTGTTAATCCTGTTATCCATTCAGACTACACACTCTCAGGTTTCGGTCTACCGGATTGACATCACAAAGGATATAGACCGGACGACTCAACTTTATGTCAGCCGGGGGTTAAGCGAAGCCCAAACGCTTGGCGCTGATGTGATTCTACTTCACCTCAATACGTATGGCGGTCTGGTGGACTCTGCCGATTCGATCCGTACAGCCATCCTGTACAGCCCCATTCCCGTCCATGTATTTATTGATAACAACGCCGCTTCTGCCGGCGCATTGATTTCTCTGGCATGCAAACAAATCTTTATGCGCCGGGGAGCCAGCATCGGCGCTGCAACGGTAGTGAGTCAAACCGGCGAACAGGTGCCCGATAAATACCAGTCGTACATGCGTTCGATGATGCGGGCTACGGCTGAGGCGCACGGAAGAGATACCATCATTCAAGGCAATGATACGACTTACCGATGGAAACGCGACCCATTGATTGCTGAGGCGATGGTAGATAATCAGGTATTTATTCCAAACGTGATCGACTCAGGCCGAACATTAACATTTACGGCTGAAGAAGCCATGAAATGGGGATTTTGTGATGGCATCGCCGAATCGGTAGACGAGGTGATCACCCGCTTTTTAGGATATGAAGAATATACATTAACAGCCTTCCGTCCGACATGGCTCCATAATCTGCTTGGTTTTCTGATGAATCCTGTTTTTCAATCCATCCTGATATTGGTAATCGTTGGCGGTATCTATTTTGAACTGCAAACGCCCGGCGTTGGTTTCCCGTTGGCAGCGGCTATCACGGCTGCCGTACTATACTTTTCGCCGCTTTATGTCGAAGGATTGGCGCAAAACTGGGAAATCCTGTTGTTTGTGATCGGGGTGATCTTAGTTGTGTTAGAGATATTTGTGATTCCCGGCTTTGGCATAGCGGGAATCAGCGGTATTGTATTGATGATCGCAGGGCTTGTGCTTAGTTTGCTGAATAATGTGGACTTTGATTTCCAGGGAGTAAGCGGAGCAGATTCAGGGAGGGCGGTTATGATTGTGTTGTCCGGTACGATACTCGGCATGGCAAGCATGATATGGCTATCCAATCGGATCGGAACAACAGGGGTATTTCGAAAAATAGCGCTCACTTCTGATTTGGAAAACACTTTTTCTTCGCCGGTATTGACAGGATTAATAGGAACAACAGGTACGGCGCTCACCGTGTTACGTCCCTCCGGAAAAGTGTTGATTGATGGGGAGGTGTATGACGGTGTTTCCGAGTCGGGGTTTATCGAAAAAGGAGCGCCTATACATGTTGTGCGGTTTGAAAATGCGCAGGTGTACGTGGAAATAAGACCGTAAAAAAATCAAACAAAAATCAACATCGTTTAGTTTATTAATGTATTGTGTATCTTTATATTAATATGTTTTTGGGGTGCAAAAAATCAAACAAAAATCAACATTATTATTTTTCTGTTTTACAGTTTTACCATCTTACGGCCTCGTTATCTACGTCATTTACGTTCAAAAAGATTTAAACGAAACCGGCAACAACGCCTCAGCCGAATCAATGATATGCGTTTCTTCGTTTCCGCCTAAGTAGACCCGTACAGGTTGTTTGAAACGCGTCTCCGTCTCAAGTAAAACTTGCCTGCATGACCCGCAGGGAGAGATGTTTTTCTGAACGACCCCGTCTTTGACGGCAACGATGACAATCGCTTTGACCGGAACATCCGGATACCGTGCGCCGGCGTAATACAGCGCAACCCGTTCGGCGCACATACCCGATGGATAGGCGATATTTTCCTGATTGTTTCCTGTCACGATTTTTCCGTTAGCTAATACGACGACGGCTCCTACATAAAACTCAGAGTAAGGCGCGTATGCCTGCTTTGCAGAGATGACGGCCGTATCGATCCAAAACCTTTCTTCATCAGACAACTCGTTGAGTTGGAATTTTTGGATGGGGATTTCAATTGTATATTTTTCCATAAATCTTTGTTATAAATCACAAAAATAGTATAAAAATTTGCATCTATGAACAAAATATGTATCTTTGGGTGATTTTTTTACCGCAAAGGACGCAAAGAGTTACGCAAGGGACGCAAAGCGTAAAATTGATAATATATGACGGAGAATGAATTGGCGAGGATTGTGTTTGACTTGGGAATGAAAGTGCATAAAGCATTAGGCCCCGGTTTGTTAGAGAGCGCTTATGAGGAATGTTTGTAAAAACGGCGTAAAACGCTTAGCCAATAATCTATAACATTATTCTTTTGCGCTCTTTGCGTAAGCCTTTGCGTTCTTTGCGGTAAAAAAAATGATATGAAAAAATTCTTACACTTTTATTTGATGGTAATTTTTGGAGTCTGTTTCAATATTACCACAGTTTTTGCCACTGTTCGTTATGTGAGGGTCGGCGCGACCGGGAACGGCGCTTCGTGGGTGAACGCCTCGTCCGATTTGCAGGCCATGATCAATGAGTCGGCTGACGGAGATATGATTTGGGTTTCAGCAGGGAGTTATGTCCCGAACAGACCGCTCACTAATATAAACACAACTACACCCGGCAATCGGAATAACGCATTTGTCATTACGAAGAATATCAGCATGTACGGCGGTTTTGCAGGGCACGAAAACAGTCTCGAAGAACGGGATTTGTCCCGGAATACAACTCTATTAAGCGGCAAAGCAGAGAACATATACCATGTCTTGATTTTCGCCAACGGCAGCGAGGCGCTGATGGATGGTTTCACGATTGAAGGCGGAAATGCAAACGGAAACGAAGTCCAACATTTCAACGGAAAAGAATTCAGGCAAGATGCGGGAGGCGGTATTTATATCATGCGCTCTTCGCCGAAACTGAATCGGGTGACAATCAAAGACAATGCGGCTGTTTATGGCGGCGGGATTTATAGTTTTCATTCTTTTCCCATTTTTTCAAATGTAGTCATCAACCATAACGCAGCCGTACAGGGCGGCGGTATCTACAATTATTATTCTTTTCCTGTCGGGGTTAATATGACGGTAAGCCAAAATTCGGGCGGCGGATTTTACAACGTCGTTTCCAAACCCGAACTGACCAATTCGGTCGTTTGGGGAAATGGCGATGATATTTTCAATGATGTGAATAGCCGGACGGATTATTCATACAGTCTGGTACAGAACGAGATAATAGATACCGAACTGATACAAAACGTACATAACGCTGCCGACGACAAGACCGGTACATACCTGTACGTTTCGCCCAATGGAAACGATGCCAATAACGGTACGGAAAACTCCCCGCTTGCCACCCTTGCCGGCGCAAGAAACAAAATAAGGGAATTGAAATCCGCCTCAGGGCTGCCTGCAGGAGGGGTTATCGTGTATTTCAGGGGAGGGACTTATCCCGTTACAGAGACAACCTTCCTGCGCGAAGAAGATTCTGGAACGGCAAGTTCGCCGATTGTTTATAAGGCGTATCCCGGTGAGACGCCGCTTTTCACCGGCGGGTTGTATATACAGGGCAGCCAGTTCGGACAGGTACAGGATGCGACTATACGCGCTCGCCTGTCGCCCGACGTAAGGGATAATGTGGTATGTTATAATCTGTTTGCCAATGGATTAAGTGTTAATGACTTGGATTACAGCAAGGACTTCTGGAAACAGGACGATTTGAGAGAGCATGAATCGCCTGATTTTTATGAGAATCATTATTTCCCACGGCGGATGCAGGTGTATATGGATGACGATGCGCTTTATCTGGCACGTTATCCGAACAAAACGGCCGGTATCTTTCCCGAAAACCCTTACAATACGTATCTAAGTATGGCTGAAATATTAGGTGGACGTGGGGCGACCGAAGGATACGAGGAATGGGATGGAAAAGCGCCTGTGTTCCGTGTAGACGAACCGCGCATCAGAAACTGGCGAAACCACGACGACATCATCGTATTTGGGATGCTGGGCGTTCATTATGAGAACGAACGGAAATTAGTCAAAACGATTGATGCCGGACAACAGATTATTGAACTGCAATCCATGCCGATATACGGTCTGTTTGAGGAGGGAAGGGTCGCCTTTGAGAATGTTTTGGAGGAATTAGACCGTCCGGGCGAATATTACATTGATAAAAATACAGGGATGCTCTACCTGTATCCGGTCAGGGAACTGAAAGATGCTACGGTAAAGATTGCGCTGTTGGACAGGAATTTTATGATTGATGTGAAGGATGCTTCCTACATTACCTTTTCGGGTATCACGTTTGAACTGTCGAAAGGCTCTATTTTCTTTATTCGCGGCGGTCGGAATTGTACGGTGGAGGATTGCACCATGAAGAATTTCGGTATCTGGGGCGTCCGTATGGGGGATAATGCCATTTCGCCCGGTATTGCTGTGGAAGCATGGACGCATAACCTGTGGGATGAATACAATGCGTTACATACGGCTTCGTCTAACGGGTTTAACCACCGGATTAGCGGGTGCATTTTTTTAAATACCGGATTTCATGCCTGCTGGATTGCTTCGGGAAATGCCGCCACACGCGAAAAGGGTAACATGGTATTTGAAAATAACGTGATTAAATATTCAGGTTTGACTGGCTCGACTTACCGTTCAGGATTAAGCCTGACAGGAGCAGGCATTACGGTTCGGAATAACAGTTTCTATTACTGCCTCGGACAGGCTGTCAGCGGAACGATTACCGATACGGATATTATATACAATGAATTTTGCGATTCGCCCTGTGATATGGCGGAAGATACGGGTACGATGTATTTTAACTATCTGAATGGAAATGACGGCGTAAAGATACGGTACAATTTTTTCCACGATGTGACAAATGCAGACAGCCGTTTCGGATTGTACTTCGGACATGCACTGCGGGGCGCAAGCGGCTTTGACAACAACGCGCCGTTCAAGGATTTTTCGTACAACGTGGTCTATAATTATCCGTCTGCCGGATACATATCCGTTATATCGCCCTCAACCGTTATCGGTAATATCTTCATTGACTGCGACGTAGCGATTCCCTATTATCAGGAAATCTTTGATATGTTCAAGGGACGGACAGCGATGGACGTATTGACCGAAGAGGGACAGTCGACGATTGCTACGTTCTACAAGTCCGGCCTCTGGCAAACGCCGCTGTGGCAGGAAAAATATCCCGAACTGTATGAATATTTTATATATATGGCCAACAGTAAAGCAAATTTGCAACAGCCGATGGACCAGATATACAATAACTTGATTGTAAATATCAACAAACCGTTTCACGACCGCAACAGTTCGCTGGCAGAACTGCAAGTCCCTGCGAATGTGTCGGTTGACCCCAAATACGGAAGAATCGGAAACAACCGGTATATTTTCCATGACCCGGGTTTCCCAAGCGTGCCGAACCGTCATTTCCAGTTATCGCCACAGGTAGCCCAACAGTTTGGCATGGAGTGGATTGATATGAGCAGGATTGGCGCTCCCAAAACTGCTCAAAACCGTGCCGTTCTGCCGGTTACAAGCGCATTAGTCCGAAACGAGACCGAATTACGCGAAGCCCTGGCCGACGGAACGGTCGATGCCATCCTTTTTGCCAACGACATCACGTTGAGCCGTTCGGAACTTCTCATCGGTGAAAAACGCGCCAAACCCGACCTTGTCATTGACGGAGGCGGATATACATTGACCGAATTTTTGCCTGCCAATCACGAACAGTCGGCTGCGATGCGGCTTGGGAACAAAGGCTCAATGCAATCCATAACCATTCGCAGCCTGAACATCACAGGACGCAACGGCGCAGGCAGTATCTGCATCGAAGCGACCGAAGGCATCGAATTAGTTTACAGAAATGTCTCCTATCAAGGCCCTAAATTAGCAGAAAACAGGAACGGCAACGTTTTTATAGATAACAGCGATATTCATATTGCCTTTGCGCAAGGTGGGAGTTACATGGGCGAAGCAGTCAAGGCTAATCAGATCCGTTTTCGGGATGAGGTGAACATCACAAAAGAATACGACAGCGACGGCACGATGGAGGCGCTTTTCAAATTAACCGGCTCAAAACCCTCGTTTATCATCGAAACATTTGCGAGAGGTACGTTGGTACTATTTAATTACAAGGGATTAGAAGTCGAAGAAGACAGGTTTACCGGCGGAGGCGGCGCAATTGATGCGGACAATCCCTTCGATTTCGTTGTCGGCTCGAATGCGAATGTCCATTTTAGCGGGATACGCGAGTTTCTGGCAGGCGCGAAACCTGTCCGTATCGCTACAAGCTGGAATTCAACCATCGGCATCCACATCTATAATGATGTAAACCGCGGCGTAACGGATAAA
>Ga0099364_10011963_pt1 | contig 11770 bp, 8 predicted proteins | sample TergutTh196P3_FD_73070 | JGI IMG/M metagenome (GOLD analysis project Ga0099364, IMG submission 73070) | Microcerotermes parvus P3 segment gut microbial communities from Pointe-Noire, Republic of the Congo - Th196 P3 | ecosystem: Host-associated > Arthropoda: Insects > Digestive system > Gut ...
AATCAATTCGCCCAAAGATTGAACATTTTCGCGCATAGTGATTTCCAAAACTGCCTCACGCCCCGAACTGACCATTATTTCACGAAAAACAGCCGGCTCGTAGCCTACGAAACTGCATTGAACGTCATACCGTCCCACCGGCAGTCCATTCAAGCGGAAATGCCCCTCCAAATCGGTGGTTGTCCCTGTGGGAGGGTCGTAATTCAACACTATTACCGAAACAAAAGGCAGCGGTTGCCCCGAAGCGCCATCAACAACCACGCCGCGAATGTTTCCTGCAGGTTGCGCCCGAAGCGCCACAGACAACACAACCATTCCAATCATCATATAAATACTTTTTTGTCGCATTAAAAAAAAATAATTTTCAACTTTCAATTTTCAACTTTCAACTCAATAGTATGATGCAGGATTTTGAAAAGGTGGCAGTAGTTTTGGATTTTTTTTTTACTGTCAAAAATAAATTGTAATTTTGCAGCGTTAAATTAAAAAAATGGATATTTGGAATAAAAATAAACGGTCGGAATGTATGTCAAAAATTCGGTCAAAAGACACAAAACCCGAATTGACATTGCGAAAAGCCCTTTTTGCAAGGGGTTTTAGGTATCGTGTGAATGATAAACATTTACCCGGAAAGCCTGACATTGTTTTACCCAAATACAAAACGGTTATTTTTCTGCATGGTTGTTTTTGGCATAAGCACGAGGGTTGCAAATATGCTTATACTCCGAAAACAAATACGGAATTTTGGGTTGATAAAATCACTTCAAACAAAGAAAGGGACAAAATCAATATGCAGAAACTTACCGCTTTGGGGTGGAATGTTCTGACGGTTTGGGAATGTGAAATACGGCACACATACAAATACGATATTACGCCATTGATTGACAGAATTTCGGCTACATTGTTTGCGCAAATTCCGCAAAAATTATCAATGAAACTTTACGAACAAATCGAAAACGAAATAATGCTGGTTGCCGAAGATATTGTTGAATACCGGCGAACACCCAAATCATAGTAAAACCAAAGTTTCTCAAATTTTGAGACCAAACTTTTTTAATTTTTTCAACGATTCATACGCTTTTAACAATGCTTGTTCTTTTATTAATTCTTTCTTTATCAATAAAATGCGCACAGATTTCACATTTGCCAATTCTATGTTGTTGAAAATTTTTGTCTGGTCTGCCAATGAAACCCATTTGTCCCAATCTTCTTTTTTCCAAAGTAATAATTTGTCGTAAATTGGTTTTATTTCAACAGTTTTTGTTTCTTCCAATTTGGACAATGATTTTATTTCTTCTACAACAGGTGGATTTTCTTGAATGAAGTCAAGCACTCTTTTTCCAAATGAAATGTCTTTAGGCAAAAGATTTTTTCCCTTTTTCAGTTTTTCGTGCAATTCAAATGCAGTCATATAATCTTCTGACTTGTTCCTGTCAAGATAAATTTTGAAACCGTCCCAAAACTTCAAACCTAATTTATAAATTTCACTGATTGCAAAAATGGTACTTTCTATGTCGTTTGTGTCAATTTCCTTTTCTTTTTCTCGCTCATCCCTTTCCGTTTCAGAAATCAAATAACTTTCTAAAAGTTGTTTTAAATCTTCGGAATATGAAACTTCCTGTAATTTTTCCCACGAGGATTCACGTTTCGCATATTCGGAAATCAAACTGTTATTCGCCTCTGATACAATATGTTGAAAAACAAAAATTAAAAGTTTTTTCAGATGAGTATTCAAAAAATCGTCTACTTTCTGTTCTTCATAAATTTTCCATAAATCAAAGCGATTATCAGTTAGAAAATGAAAATACGAAACAGTATAAGCAACGGTTAATGCTTTTATACTTGTGTCTCCGATTGCATCAACTCCCTTTCTGCCGAAAAGTTTATCAACGGTCTTAAACAAAATTGCATTTGCGATTAATTTCCTGTAAAAATTTTCGCCCGGAAATTTATTTTTATCAACAAGTTCCTTTATTTTTTTCGTGTATTGAATAAAGTTTTTTTGCGAACCTTGCGAGACGTGGTGCGGTTCTAATTCCCAAACATTTATGAACTTTGCAACATCGGATTTTACAAATTTCAGATTTGACGGATTTTGTTCCTTGAATTTCTTTTGTTGTGCAGGCGTTTGTTTATTCAGTGTTTCACGATACTGTCCGTTTGCGCGTTCAAAAAACCACAAAAACGACTGATTTTTATTTTCAGGATTTACAACATATTTCTTTCTTGACAGATTTTCAATCTGTATGAAATAAGGATTGTTTGACGACAAGTCAAGTTCGGAAACTTTATTCTGACTGTTTGCAAAACGTGAAATATTTGGGACTTCAATATTTTTTTGTTCTCTGTCCTTGATTACAGTAAGTTTCATCTGAACAAATATCTTGCTTAAATCAGTGTCTTTGTATTTCTTTTGCGTATGATAAAGTGAAGCCGTAGTTTGTCCTCCGTTTACTATTTGAAAATCATTTAATTTTGTGATAATAGGACTGTTATCAATGATTTTAATTTCTACGGTTTCTGCTGTTGCCGTAATTCCATTGTTGTATGGCAAAAACATTTGCGGTTTCTCCCGGATTGTCTTTTGAATACCTTTATTAAATTTTCCTGTCTGTCCCAAAAAAGCGCGAACATTGCTCTCTAATAATTCGTTTGAAAATTCCTTATATAACTTTGCTAAAACCCCGCCCGGAACTATCGCCAAGTAACAATCATACATTTCATCAATAGTTGGAACTTGCAAACATTGCAATCCTTTTCCGTCTTCTGTAAATTTTTCAAAATCAATTTCTATCGGCTCGTGTATGCTGTTGGATTCGCTAATTTTGAAAAGACGTGAAACGTCCCAAGTATGAACAAAGACATCAGTATCAGCAACTTCAAATTTTTCTTTATCGTGATTTGAAAAACCATTTATCAGAAAATAAACATTGATACGGTCAAAATCTGCTGCTTGTTTTCCGATTATTTTTATCAATTCATTTAATTCTGTATGCGAAGGGTCAATGTTAATATGGCGTTTCAATGAAGCATTGATAAAGCGTTTAATCTGATTAAGGGATTTTGTGTATTCGTCTTTTGTTATGTTATATTCGTAATTATCAGTTTTATAATTCGTTATGAACAAATCTAAAGTTCCAAAATACTTCTTCCCGCTTTCCTCTTTAAATTCATCCTGAAAACCGTAACCGTTAATTTTCCAATCAATCCCTCCCTGATTGTTTGGGTGTATATACGATAAAACTCTCGCACCTTCTGACTTTCCGATAGATTCTAAAACTTCAATGCAATATTCTGTGAATTTATCCTCAAAACTCGCACCTTCGCCTTCGGAATAAACCAACGAGGCAACATCTGATTTTAGTTCTTCTATGTAGTTTTTTAACGCTCTTTCCATTTTAAATATGTTGTAAAATAGTTTCTGTACTAACGATAAATGGCTCAACAGCGGATAACTCTATTGAATATGAAACATTGTAAATACTCAAAGGAATTTGACTTTTTACGATTTTCGGAAAATCGGAAGCGATAATAAAACTGAAAGTTTTTTTAAGCGAATACATTTTGTTGTAATGCGTTTTATCATCGTCAAAGTAGCCGATTAATAACAATCTTTCGTTAAAAAATTTCAGTTCTTCGGTGCTTGCAGAAAGTTTTTGTCGGGTTTGCTCTACCATTGAATTTAACGAAAATCCATTTTCTATTACTTCTTCGGCAGTATATAAAACCAAAAACAATACATCCAAATTCTGCGTGTCTAATTGCCTTTCGCTTGTTACTTTTACTTTTGGCGCTTTGGAAGATGTAAATTTTATTTCAATTGCCGTTGTCCCGAAAGTAAAATCTTTATCTTCAAAATTTGCCCCCGTCCAAGCATTTAGAATATTTGCGGAAGATTTCTGATTGTCAAGCAAATAATTAAAAAACAGTAATTCGCCAATTAGTCCTTTTTGCTGCTCGGTATTTAGTCCATTGAAGTTGATTTTGTCAAATAGTTTTTTCCATTTTGCAATTACGTTCAAAGTTTTTGTAAGTGCTTTGCCTTCAGTAATACTATCAACAATATCTTCTAAAATATTTTGAATGAACAGCGAAAAAATATCTTTTAAGTCATTGTCTAACAGATAAATATTGAGTTCAAAATTATTATCTAACTCCAACGGAAAAATCTCTACTCCTCTGAAACGATAATTTTTCAATTCAGGAATTACTACATTTTTTGAAACCGACAAAATAAACAAATGCTGTCCAGTAATGTGGTTTGTAGCGGCATAGCAATTCAAATGCGGTATTTCATCAATTTTTGTTTTGATAATGATATTACCACCTGTCGGTTTTTGATTGTCCCATATTGACTTTATATTTATCATAATTTATTCGTTTTCAGGATTATCATCATCAAATATTAACTCTGGGTCTAAATTATTATTTATTGCTTGGGTGTAAGATACTTTTATTTCATCTTCAATTTTCGGGAAATGCAAACTGTAACCGACAATCGGAATTTTGTATTTGTTGGAAAAAAATGTTCCTCGCTCGTCTAATGAATAAATTAACAAAAGCCCTTTCTTTTCTTCTGCTCGTTGCTTTTTTATCTCTGCATAATTATCATATTGAACAGATAAATCAACTTGGCGGTCGCCTGTTTGGTCAATTTGATTTTTGGAAATTAAATAAAATTCGCCACTTCGTCCGAGTTGCTGATTACGAACACTGCAACGCATTTCTACATTTTTATCCCCGCTTTCTAAAATGAATTTTGATATATTTTCGTTTGGCTGTCTTTGGTTTTGTGGTGTTTTGCCTTTGTAATCAATGAAAATTTTATCGTCTGTATTTGAAACAATGCAAATACTCCATTCTGTAATTTTATTGTTTTTCGCCTGCTCTTTTATATAATCGCTAATTGTAGCATTTACAATACTCGGCTGTTCAATTTTATAAGCATCAATAAAATCACAAAGTGGCTGTATGTCAATATTTTTATACAGTAAATATCGAGTTTTGTTTTTCAGTTTTTTGATATTTTCTTCGGGCGGAAATCCAATCATTGCAACAAGATTTTGCAATGCTTTAAAATTGTTTTCAATCGCTGTTTTTGTTTTCAACAACTGATATGTTTGTGGGTTTGAACCTGAAAATGAAATATCAATTTTTTCGCTAAAATGCAATTTTGCAAGGCTTGTAATTGTCAGCAAACCGTGGTGGTTTCTAACTTTCAATCTGAAATCTTTTGGACGTTGAAGCGAAGCCGTCATCTCGTCAAAATCGTTTCGCATTTCTTCGGTTGCCATTGTAATGTGGTTAAACCATTCAAAAATCTGATTGGTAGTGAACAGACGGCACAAATCTACATAGCCCGGACGATAGCCAAACCAACGTCCCATTTGCATAAGCGAATCGTACATTTTGGTTGACCGAATGTAATAACTGACCGACAAACCTTCAAGCGTAATACCTCTCGACAAACGGCTTCCGCCGACTGCAATCACAGAAAAACCGTTTTCATATCTGTTGTAATCAATTTCTTCAATGTTGTGATATTCAAGATTTGTTGTTGAACGTGTGCCGTGAACTGAACGAACTTCAATTTTTGAAACGGCGTTTTTTAACTCTTTTTTAATTTCTTCCCACGAATGTGTTTTTATTCTAATGTCTTTGTAGTCAATATTTTCTAAAACATTTTCGGTTGTTGGCAAAAAGTCCGTTTCGTATAAATCTTTCAATTCTTGCAACAAAGTTTCATCTTCGCTTAAAATTGCATTTTTATATTCTCTCGTTTTTTCATTAACAAGGTACGCCACTCTATCAATCCATTTCACAAGCAAAGCAACGTGTACAAGCATAGAATTATGTTTGTTTTCGTGTCCCCGAACTCTGCGAATGACACAGGTGAGTATAAACGATTTTATTGCACGTTCCAAACTTGGCGGAAGATATTCGGGCAAATCGTCTTTGTTTTCTCTGTTTATTGTTTTGAAAAATGGCGGGTCGTAGTCGTCTATTGCTCTGAAAATATCCAATGGCTCTTTTGTTAATTCAGGATTTGGATTTTCGTAACCGAAAATTTTTGCTGCCCCTATGTAATTTGTTGGCGCTTTTATGTTTATGATAAAATCGCGAGGAAATAAATCTTCGCCAATTTTGTAATTTTTCCCTTTAACTGTTGTAGTTAGCGTTTCGTTGAAGTCTTGCGGAATAAATAAATTTGCATAAGGCGTTGCCGTGTAGCCAATAAAAGTATTTTGATTGAATACATTTAACAATGTTCGAATAAGACGGTTAATTGTTTTTATTTCGTTTACATCTTTTGTTGCATTTACTGAAGCGGCATCGGCTTCATCGTCAATAATCAATGCAGGAACATCAAATAATTTTGGTGTTCCGTCAATCATTTTCGTATTTACATCTTTTGAAAACCAGTCAATCAAATTTTCAAGAATACTTTTATTCTTTTTGATTACGAAAACAACAGGATTTTTACCAATGGGCAAATTCCATCTTGTCGCAACTGCTTGATTAAAATCGCCTTCGTCTGTGTTTTTGTAGTATGCAGAAGTTAATGGGTAAATGTCCGTTCCAACATTGCATTTTCCAACACCTAAAATTCTACTTTCTTTTTCTCTGATAAATACCGAACTGTTTCTGCCAATGTAACCCGAATCTATTCTCTCTTGTGTTTGTCTGCGTAACGAACTTATTGTCCCTGCAATGATTATGATTACTTTGTAGCCTGCGTCTGTGGCTTTGTTGATTAGTCCAACGTAATTTGAAGTTTTGCCCGACTGAACGTGTCCGACAACCATCCCACGTCTGTCCCACGAACCTGCTTTTTTCGGATTAACGCACTTGTCTAAAATTTTATCAGTAAAATCGTCCAAATCATTTATTGGAAAGGAAGGGTCGTTTTCGGACATAAAGATTTTGTATCTGTTCCACAGTTCAAAGTTTATGTTTACTTTTTCATCACTTAACCACGGTTCGACTTCGTCAGATAATATTGTGATTTCGCCTTTTCCAACGCTAAAATCAGCACGAAGTATTTCAAACAATTCCTGTTTGTCAAACATTTGCCCTTCAATAATATTGATTGCAGATGCTTTTTCTATGACAGACAATAAAACATCGTCTGTGATTTCTCCCTGATGATGAGATAGTAATGTGTGAGATATTGCTCTTGCCGATTGTAAAATACTGCTCATTTTAAATACTCGTTTATTAATGGAAACATATTGAACGGCGTTGCATTCATTATTTGTTGCTTTGCCAAAGATTCAGGTATTCCCTGTGAAACATATATTTTGTAAAGTTCAACAGCCAAACTTATCAATTCATCACTTGGCGTTTCGCTTTGTTTTTCTAATTCGTGGAATGATGGGTCATCGTTTTGATTGCTCAAAATCAATTCAATGGGCACGTTTTCCTCCAATAATTTTAATGCTTTTCCTCCTATTTTTTTGCTCTCTTCGAGCAATGATTTGATTATCGGGTGCTTGCGATTAATTTTGTATTTTTTTATTCCTTCTCTTGTAATTTCGTCTTTCCACAACGGCTCATAATTTGGCTCTATGCTATCAAAAAGCGTTTTTTGACCTCGCCAATTATAAATTTTTGCGGATTTCATAATTGCAATTTTTGCAATTCGTGTCAGTTCTTTCCGTATTTCAATCGGTGGCGTTGCTGTTGATTTCTTTATATCTAACTGCCAATTAAAATCGTTTGTGTTTGAAAAATTTATTGCAATTCTCGCCAATTTTGAATAATCGCGTTTCTTTTCTATTCCGAGCCAATCGCCCGCAACTAATAATCTGTCGCCACGATAAACATAAAAACCCTGTTGCTGAAACCAGCCTAATGAGCCGCCCGATTTTTCGTAATCTTCTTTTCCAATCTCTGACATATGCGGCAAAATGAAATAGATAATTTCCACATTGCCAAACTTTTCGGGTTGCCCCATTTCTGGTTTCGGATTTAGATTTAGTAAAAACGGATTGTACGCTTCAATTTCATCATTCTGAAAGAAAACTCTAATTCGTTTGTGTTCAATGAATTTGTGAAATACTAAACTTAAATGTTCTTTCACTTTGCGCATTTCTTCGTAAAAAGCGTTTTTGACTGCTTCATTGCTGCTTTCTGCCTTCCCAATGATCCTGTCCAATTTTTCCCATAAAACCAAAGTCCCTGATTTTTGATTGTCAAGTTTCTCAAAAAACAAGTTATCTGAAATGTAATCAAGTAATTGCCATTCGTTTTTTTCGTTAATAAAATCAATGTCCCAACAACGTTTTATAGTTGCGTAATCTGCTCTTTTTGTAATGCAAGTCAAGCGTTTGCATTGGGAAAAAGAGGCGGTTTTCAATCCCATTCCAAAACGTCCTAAATCTGTTTCTGCACGTTCTTCTTCGGGGTCTTTACTTCCCGGTGTCATTGCAAGAACAAGTTCATCACAATTCATTCCAAGCCCATTATCAGAAATTAAAATAAACGAGTTTTGTCCGTTCCATTTGTATTCAATTTTGATTTCATTGGCATTTGCCGAAATGCTATTATCAACAATATCAGCGATTGCCGTTGATAAATTGTAACCGAAACTACGATAAGAATTTATTGTAGATTTTGGACTTGGGTTTGCTATTTCTGCTGTTTTGTAATCAATCATTGTAACATTTCCTTTATTTCTTTTGCAATTTTATGAGCCAATACCACAGGAACAGCGTTGCCTATTTGTCTGAACGCTGCACTGCGGCTGCCTTCAAAATAGTAATCATCGGGAAATGATTGCAGACGGGCGGCTTCGCGTATGGTTATGGAACGAACATTTTCGATTGTTGGATTTAATACGGGATAAATGTAATAATGTCCGTCCATTGCAATATGGGCAACGACAGTATGACTGCAACCGTAAGGGTCAACTACCTGAAAGCGATTACGAAAGGTTTCCTTGTTCTTGTGGTGTTGCAGTCGGGCGGGAATTTTTGAGTAATCAATTCTTTTGCGGTCGTTCAGCCAATCCTCAACTGCCATTTTATATATTTCACGGTCATTTTCGTTGTTTGGGCGGGCAATGTGCTGTGTAGTAAAATCAAAAATATTATTGCGAATATTCGATTTTTTCAGATATTTCATTTTCGAAAGCGGTTTTGTATACTGTACAGGTGTGCATAATTGCCCCTCACCGTGTTTTCTTACAGGCAAGTCAATAAACAAATCTTTCAGAACTTCGTATTTATTTTCTTCTTTCTCTAAATCGGGATAGTGAAAAGTTGTTGGATTGCCGTTTTCATCCAGTAATTTCCAACCTACAATAATCACACGCTGACGATTTTGCAGTACGCCATAGTCAGAAGCAATTTTCACTCTTAAATCTATTTCGTAGCCCAACTCTCTTACAAGTCGCTTCAAATCTGCTAACGGCTCGCCGTTTTTGGCTGTTCGGATTCCCAACACATTTTCAAATACAAACATTTTCGGTTGGTAGCGTTCCAAAAACTTCACATAGTACTTGTAAAGTTCGTTACGAGGGTCGTCCAAAACCCTATCGCCCATTCGGGCGCGACCTGCAACGGAATACGCCTGACAAGGCGGACCTCCAATAATAATATCAACATCTTCGTCGCCTTTGAGTACATCAACCCTCTCAAATATGTTGTTAATGGTTTCTTCGCCGATTGCCTCGTGAATGACTGATTTTATTACTTCTTCTGGAACTCGCGACCAAAGTTTACTGCCGTCCTCTTTTTCTTTCTTCTCGTGAAGATATTTTTTGTAAATTGATAGTTGCTTGTTGTCTTTGAGCCAATGATATGCGGCACGAGTTTTCAGCGTATAGCAAGCGTATTTATCCATTTCAATATGCGCCAAAGGAGTACAGCCTGCCCGAACAAAGCCCTCGGACAAACCTCCTGCACCAGCGAATAAATCTATGAATTTCAGCATAATACGTCAATTTTTGCTGTGTTTTCAACCTTATTTTTAGTCGTGTTCGCTCGCACTATCCGCGACTTGTCTGTAGCGTCAGAATATGCGCATGTTTCCTGCCCATACGTATAACTATCAACAATTTGCCCTGCGAGCCTTACCCCGCCTCTCAAACCATCGAACACTCTCATTCCAAGCCGCTTACCGCTCGAAAAACATGAAATGTCTACTACATTTTTCATGGTACAAAGGTAATGCTTTTTTTTTAACTGCAATTTTTTTTTTTGATTTTTTTGATTTTTTTTTCAATTTTTTGTTTTAAAAAAGTCTTTTTTCGTCCAATTTGCTGATGTCAAGTTCCTTTGCTATGCTTGTTTCCTTAAATGCGTTTACTTTTTGTATCACTCCATTTCGCTCGCAATTTTCAATTTGCCTTTGGTATTAAACGCAATTGGCTTATCGAAGTCAGCAGTTTTTTGAACAGCATTCTGACCGAAGCGTTTTGAATGTACCCCATAATAATAACAATACGCGCAGCCATCGCTGACTTTATAACATCCTGACCAAGGTTCCCATTTCATATAAATTTTTCATGGTGCAAAGATAATGCTATTTTTTGAAATTGCAAACATTTTTCCATACACTGTTTCTGTATCTCAAAAATCATTTACTTTTGCGCCGCATTTTGCATAAAATCTCAAAAATAAACCGCCTTTATTTGTAAAATTTATATTTCGATATTTCAAATAATAAATTTCGCAAAAATAATCTACAAATAGTTTATGCAGATGCCCGACCTTTGCCGCCGAAAATTTTATTTTTAATTTAATACAATATAAAATATAAGTATGAGCACATTAAGATTTGAAGTTCTGCGCGAGGCGCTCGGACGCAAGGCAGTTCCGGTAAGCAGTGAAAATCGTCCTGCCGACGATTTCGCAAAATATGTATTCAACCGCGAGAAGATGCAGCGATATCTCTCAAAGTATACATATACTACTCTTACCGATTCGATTGACAAGGGTTTGCCGTTGAACAGGGCAATTGCCGATGGTGTAGCAACAGGCATGAAACATTGGGCAATGTCAATGGGCGCTACCCGCTATACCCATTGGTTTCAACCCCTGACAGGCGGCACGGCGGAAAAACACGATTCTTTTATTGAGTTTAACGCTAACGGCGGCTTAATAGAAAGTTTTTCCGGTAAATTGCTTGTGCAGCAGGAACCCGATGCATCGTCGTTTCCCAGCGGAGGTCTGCGCAATACTTTTGAAGCGCGCGGTTATTCGGCATGGGACCCATCATCGCCGGCATTTATTCTGGGCGACACGCTTTGTATTCCTACCGTGTTTATTGCCTATACGGGCGAAGCGTTAGACTATAAAACGCCGCTGTTGCGCTCTATAAACGCAATGAACAAAGCGGCAACGGCAGTATGCAAGTATTTCGACGAAAATGTAACAAAAGTTATTTCGTATCTCGGCTGGGAACAGGAGTATTTTCTGGTTGACGAGGCGCTTTGGGCTGCGCGTCACGACCTCGTGATGACAGGACGCACGCTGATGGGACACGAAAGCGCAAGAAATCAGCAACTTGAAGACCATTACTTCGGTTCTATCCCTTCGCGCGTTCTTGCATTTATGACCGACCTCGAAAACGAGGCGTTAAAACTCGGTATTCCGTATAAAACACGTCATAACGAGGTGGCTCCCAATCAGTTTGAGGTTGCGCCAATATACGAAGAGATTAATCTCGCCAACGACCACAATCTGCTGTTGATGTCAATAATGAAAAAGGTTGGGCGTCGTCATAATTTTCGCGTACTGTTGCACGAAAAACCGTTCAAAGGCGT
>Ga0099364_10011964_pt1 | contig 11769 bp, 7 predicted proteins | sample TergutTh196P3_FD_73070 | JGI IMG/M metagenome (GOLD analysis project Ga0099364, IMG submission 73070) | Microcerotermes parvus P3 segment gut microbial communities from Pointe-Noire, Republic of the Congo - Th196 P3 | ecosystem: Host-associated > Arthropoda: Insects > Digestive system > Gut ...
TTCATCACTAAGCCGAAGCTGGGGCAAGTATGCCGCCTGCCATTTCTTGTAGGCCTGTTCGTAGACCTCTCTGTTTTCCCTGTTGGGCAAAAATGTTTTTTCAATTTTTACCAGCTTGCGGGCAGCTTCCTTGATATCCGGATATAACCCAATACCCTTGCCGGCCATAATTGCGGCCCCCAGGGCTGTTGCTTCCTTTACCTCAGGGACATCCACCGGCAAACCCAATACGTCCGCCATTATCTGAGACCGGAGCACACTCTTGGAAGCACCTCCGGCGAAAACGATTTTTGTTGGACGTTTTCCCGTAACGGTTTCAACCAGGCGCATGTGACCCAATGTTACCAGCGCGGCATTTTCCATAATAGCCCGGAAAAAAGTTGCCTTGTTGAATTTTTCCGGATCAAGCTCAAAGTTAAAAAAGCCCGGAGCTGCGTGTTTCCAATTGATATAATTCATAACATCGGAGAAGCTACAGATCATACCGTAGGAACCGGCAGGGATGAGGGCAGCTGCCTCATCCATGATATCGTAAGCGTCGACATTACGTTCGACAGCCAGACGCTTTTCCTCGGCACAGAATGCGTCCCGAAACCAGCGCATAACAAGTCCGGGGAAAAAGGCAATCGCCTCATACTGCCATACATTGTCAACAGCGTGACAGTTCACCCGGACATCGCATTGAGGGGAACAGAGCGCCGAACCGGTATTGTATTCATACTGCCAAAAGCTGCCGCCGAATACTACCGCCTCGTTTACATCAACAACACCGACCCCAACAGCGCCAAGCTGACAGTCTCCGCCGCCGACAACTAAAGGGGTGCCTTCGGCAAGGCCGCTTTCTTCAGCGCCCTTTTTTGAAACCTTGGCGGCAATGGTCCCGGATTCTTTCACATCGGGAAAAATGTCGTCACGCAATCCACAACGGCGGGCTATGCCTGTATCCCATGTTCTGGTTTTAAGATCGAAGAGCCCGGTGGTTGAGCCGTTACTGGGTTCCACCGCCAATACCCCGGAAAGCCTGTAGATGATCCAGTCGTTGAACATACCAATCCGGGCGATTTTATTATATACATCCGGGAGCTTGTTTTTTACCCAGAGCAGCCGGGGCAATGCGCCCAGGGCAAAGGTCTGACCCGAAACAAGGTATAGTTCCCGTTCAAGCTCCGGGTCTATTCTCTTAAGCTGGGTTACCTCATCCCCGGCTCGGGCATCCACATTGGCACAGGCCCAGACTTCCTTCCCGGCTGAGTCGTAAAGAACTATTCCCTCCCGCATACAGGTACTGGAGATGGCCGCAATTTGCTCAGCTCTAATACCGGTTTCCGCAAGAACACCCTTGATACAGAAACATGTAAGTTCCCAGTTAGTGTTCCAGTCAAAATCCATGCTACCCGGATACCGTGGATCTTCCCGGTGTTTCCATTCCCGCGCAACGCAACCAAGCTGCTTACCATTGGTGTCAAAGATGACGGCCCGGACGCTGCCGGTCCCCGCGTCAATAGCCATAAGATAGTCGGACATAAATCCCTCCTTATAATCTAATCTGCTTTGTTATCAATCAGCCATTTAGCCGTATCTTCATCGGTAATAAGAATATCCAAATGTCCCAATGCCAGGGCGCCTCTTATCGCCTCACGTTTGCCCTTGCCTGCCGCCACACCGGTAACATTTGAAAGTGATTTAAGCTTGTCCACAGGGGTAGTTACAAGCCTGTCCTCAATGGGAGTAGTCAGCAAGTTTCCATGTTTATCAAAAAAATGACAAAGAATATCCCCGACGGCTCCCTGCATCTTCAGATACAGAAAATCGTTATTCGAAAGCACTCCTGACTTTATAATTGTAGCTTCGTCATTCATGCCGCCTATGCCAATCAGGGTGAAAGAAGCCAAAGAAACCATTCGCACAATTTCTTTTACCGGGTGTTCAGCTGTAATCGCGTCAACCATTTCCTTTGAAGAAACCAATAGCGGCGCGGGAATAAGAAAAAGACGGGCATTAAAAATACTTGAACGGGCGTTGGGCAGATAAATACTTACCCCGCCGGTAAGGGAAATACAGGAGATGGGATTGTTCACATTTTTTGCAAGATTATTCAGTGTTTTTCCCATTGTATCCCCATAGCCAATATTGATAAAGGCATCCGGTTTGATACGACTATTGACATATATGGCCGCCGCCTCGGCAACTGCATCGTTGATCTCTGTGATTGTTGCATTTTGAGGGGTAGGGATGATAAAGGAGTCTTTTAGATTATAGCTTTCAATGATCTGTCTTTCCAGCTTCATCCTGAGTTCATTATCTTCCCGCATGGTAATTTTTATTATTCCGGTCTGTTTCGCCGTATCCAGAAGCCGGATGACTTTCATGCGTGAAATGCCCAGTATACCGGAAATTTGCTGCTGAGTTTTTTCTTCGAGAAAGTATAGCCAGGAGGCTTTTACCATTAACTCTTCCTCAAGGTTCATCTTGAACAATTATACCAGAGCTAAACAATTATATCAAGTAAAATAAACAAGCTTGACAACCGGCAATAAATATGGCAGTATTATTGTGAAACAAGCGTATACCATAATTTATTGGATATACAAATGTTTGGTCAATGAACATTTGTATCACATCTGAGGGGGTGTAGTGTAAGTTTTTTATGGAAAGAATACACAAAACCAGTGAAAGAAGCGCCCCAATACTCTCTGTTCGAAAAATCTACAAATCATTCGGAAGCAATCAAGTTCTGTCCGGAATAAACATGGACATATATCCGGGAGATATTTTGGCTCTCATCGGGGGGAATGGCGCGGGTAAAAGCACCCTTGTAAAGTCCGTCATGGGAATCTACAAACCCGATGCGGGGGAGATTTTTATTGGCGGCGAAGCTCTGGAATTTTCAAAGCCTGCGGTTTCGCTTAACAGGGGTGCTTATCTAATTCCACAAGAGCCGATGCTCTTTCCCAACATGACCGTAGAAGAAAATGTTCTTGTCGGCTTCAAGGAAAAAAGAGCGACGCTTCGCGCCAAGCTGATGGAGCTGATCAGGCAGCTTGACTGGAAGCTGGATCTTTCCCGCAGTGCCCGTACCCTGTCAATTGCAGAGCAGCAGCTGGTTGAGATACTCCGGGGTTTGTTACGGGAAGCACGCATTCTTTTTCTTGATGAACCAACCAGCGCCCTTACCTTCGACGAAGTCAATTCACTGTTTAAGATAATCGAAAACCTAAAAAAGAAAAAAAATATCGGCATTGTTTACATTACGCATCGTTTGAACGAAGTCTTCATGATTGCCACCCGTGTAGCTATAATGCGTGACGGGCTTATTACCCTTTCCGGTGAAGTTGGAGAGTTTACCCGCGAGATGCTTGTAAAAGGGCTCTTGCCCGAAGGTTTCACCGAACGTACGCCGGCGGAAAAGCTGGAGAGTCAGGTTACCCGTGATGCGAAACCGGTTTTTGAATTGAAGAATTTTTCCGGTTATGGCTTTTCAGATATCAATCTGCATATTTACCCCGGCGAGGTGCTTGGGCTCTGCGGCGTGGTTGGCGCAGGGCGTACCGAATTGGCAATGACCATTTTTGGCAGGGATGCAGTTATATCAGGACAGGCACTGCTTGACGGTGAAGATATAACCGGGATGAAGACCAGAGCCATCATCAAAAAAGGCGTCAACTATGTGCCGGAGGATCGTTTTCTGAACGGCATTTTCAGAATAAGCGCTTTGGCCGGAAATTTAAGTTCCGCCTGCCTTGGAAGTATTTCCGGGGTTTTTCTCAATTTCGCCGCCGAGCGAAACATTGCAGAAAAGTACATTTCGGATTTCAGAATCAAGGCGACAGGCACGCGGCAGGAAATGGGCAGCCTTTCCGGCGGTAATCAGCAGAAGGTTGTTATAAGCCGTTCGCTTTCAACCGTTCCCCGGCTGGTTATACTGGATGAGCCAACCAGAGGAATTGACGCTGGAGCTCGGAGGGATATTTACGCTATCATCAGCGAGCTGAAAAAACAAAACGTGGCGGTGTTGCTCATTTCCTCTGATATGGAAGAAATTGTTGAACTCAGCGACAGGGCCCTGACCATGTTTCAGGGCAGAATAAATCAGGAATTCCCAAGAGACAAGATCACAGAGGATAATTTGATGCGTTCTTCTTTTGGGGTCACCAAGGAAAGCGGATGAGTCAAGGTTTACAGGGTACAATAAAAGGAATATTCAAAATTAGGGAGCTCAGTTCCCTGTCCTTTGTGGTGGTACTGTTTGTTTTTGTAGGAATCATTAATCCGAACTTTCTCACTTTGAACAATATTCTTTTGATACTGAATGACAGCGTTGTATTTGCAATGGTGGCAATAGGAATTTCGTTTGTGATTATCACAGGCGAGATTGATGTTTCTATTGGGGCGGTTACAGGGCTCTGCGCTGCGGTGGCAGGTACCATGATTCGGGACGGAGCGCCGTGGGGGCAAGCTATAGTCATTGCCTTGTTGTTGGGTTTGATTTGCGGGCTTGTTAACGGCCTGGGCTGTCTGTATTTGAAAATTCCTTCTATAATAATGACTTTGGGAACCGGCGGTATTATCCGTGGAATTATCTATGTCTATACCGAAGGGCGCTGGGTTACAGCTCTGCCGGACGGCTTTATTTCAATGGCGCGGGTTTCTTTTTTGGGGATTTCGATGTTTTACTGGATTGCGCTGAGCTTGGCCGTTTTGGGTACTTTGCTGATGACAAGAACCAGACAGGGCCGCTACTTTGCCGCCATCGGAGACAACACCCCCTGCGCTATTTTCCTTGGTATTCCGGTGCGTTTTACAAAAACCTTCTCCTTTGTCATTTGCTCGCTTTTTGCCGCCGCCGGCGGAGTTATGTTTGCCAGCAGGGTGGGTATGGTTGCGCCTATCGCCGGAACAGGTTATGAAATGCGGGCTATTGCGGCCTGCGTCCTTGGCGGAGTGAGTCTTTCCGGCGGAGTGGGCTCGTTGCTTGGCGCATCCATCGGCGCTTTGCTCATGGCATCTATACGTCCAATTCTGGTATTTTTAAATTTTACCGCAGATGACGACTTTATTACCGGCATAATTCTTATTGTTATTATCGTAGCGGACGCATTGTTGCAACACCGGACTGTAGAGCGCGCCAGACGACAGAGGCTTTTGGCAAAAACCAGTGGCAGTGTTGCAGCTGGGGGTGAAACATGAAAAAGCCGATTGAGCTGGGCCGGATTTTCTTCCGCTGGGAATTTTTTCTTTTGGCCCTTTTGATTTTACAGATCATGATTTTCGGCCATTTAAACCCCCGTTTTTTGCGACCGCAGGTGTTGTTCGGAAGCATAAATGACTTCCTGTCGATTTGCATTATTGCCCTGTTTGTTACCTTTGTGCTCATAACCGGCGGCATTGATATTCAGGCCGGTTCCATTGTTGGCCTATCATCCATTCTGGTGGGTATACTCTGGCAGGAAGCCGGGATGAATATATGGGTTGCGTGTTTTTTTGCGATTTTTGCCGGAATGGCCTGTGGTCTTTTAAGCGGCTTTCTGGTGGCTTACATCAAAGTTCCGGCTATGGTTGTAACACTTGGCGGATCTTTTTTCTATGCGGGTGTGGCGGTAACGATGACAAGAATCGCCGGAGTGGAAGCTTATCGGGGAATCAGCGGCTTTCCTCAGAGCTTCACGGCTTTTTCCAGTATGCGTCTTTTTGGGATACCCTTTCAATTTATTATTTTTCTCATACTGGTTTTTATTACTTTTATTTTGCTGCACCGTACCAGATACGGCCGCTACGTGTATCTCTGCGGCATTAATCCCAATGCTGCGGAATACTCCGGGATTAACAGCCGCCTGGTCATTATGAGCACTTACGTACTAACGGGGATGAGTGCGGCTTTAGCCGGAATTATTCTGACTTCCTATCTTGGAACCGCAAAAGCTGATTTTGGAAGAGAATTAACTTTGCCTATCATAACGGCCGTCGTGTTAGGCGGAACATCCATACTGGGAGGCCGGGGAACTGTCATCGGCACTGCCCTTGCGGCTCTGGTAATCGGCGTTATGCGTTTCGGGCTTTCCATGGTCGGGGTATTCCCCCAGTACCAGGACATTCCTGTAGGGATGCTTCTGATCATTGCTGTCGGTATGCGCAGCGTTGCCTCGGGTTTTTCCCTTTCGGCAATTTTAAAAAGGTTTCGGTTTCCGGTTGTTAACCGGATTAATAGCAAATGAGTTTAAGTAAAGAGGAGAATCAAATGAAAAAACTCTGCATCGTATTATTGGCGCTTTTTGTACTAATGGCGCCGGCGGCCCTGTTTGCAAGAGGAGGCGGACAAGCTGCCAGGTCGGACGAAAAAGTCATCGTATTTGTTCCGAAGCTCACCGGAAATGCGTTCTTTGAGTCCGCCAATGACGGCGCTCAGGCTCATGCAAGAGCCAACGGTTACACTGTCCAGTATATTGGCTCACCGGTAGCCTCTGTAGCTGAACAGGTCAGGATCATCCGGCAGGCCATTGCCCAGGGTGTCGACGGCATTTCTGTTTCATCACTGGATGCGACAGCTCTGGATTCGGCAATGAGAGATGCCATGAGGGCGGGTCTTGCGGTTACCACCTGGGACTCTGATGTTTCAGGCGATGCCCGTAGCGTTATGGTCTCACAGGGAACTCCGGACATACTTGGAAGGATGCTGGTTGACATGGGCGTGGAAGCCCTGAGAAACCGCGGCAGGAATCCCAATACCGATACAATCAGGTATGTGTGGCATTATTCCCAAGCCACAGTTGCGGATCAGAATTCCTGGCACGTAGCCGGCGAAGACTACATCAGACAGACCTTCCCCAATTGGGTGAATGTCCGCCCGGAAAACTATTACTCCAACCAGGACCCCGAGCTGGCTCTCAGTGTCGGCCAGGCGATACTCCAGTCGCACGCCGACATTGATCTCATCATCTGTAATGACTCAACAGCTCTTCCCGGTCAGCTTCAAGCTGCCCAAAATCTGGGAAGAAACAGTTCAAATGTAACCATTACCGGCTTTGCTCCGCCTAATTCCATTAAGCCCTTTGCCCGTGCAAATGTCGTGGAACGCTGGGGTCTGTGGGATTCCGGAACACAAGGCGCGCTGGGCTGTTACCTTGCCTTCCATATTGCTTCCGGAAACCAGATCCGCGTCGGCGACAGGATCAATGTTCCCGGCATCGGAACTGTCGAAGTGCTTCCCAACACGGTATTGGATTCCAATGCTTATACTTCTCCGAACTCCGGCGTAGTGCTTCTTCCGGAACGGGTAGTGTTTACCACCGCCAACATGGACAATTACGATTTTTAATTAAGGAGGATACTCATGGCTGATTTAGATGGAACCAAAGTTGATAAAAATTACCAGGTGGATGTACCTTTTGCAGTAGACAATGATTTTCATGTAAAAGGCGCGGCACATCTGGACTGGGGCATGAAGAAACACTTAACCAACATATTTTGTCCTAAAAGCGGCAATACGGTAATGTTTGCCTTTGATCACGGCTATTTTATGGGTTCGGTATCCGGCCTTGAACGCCTGGATATTTTAATCCCCAAGCTGATCGATCATGTTGATGTACTAATGGCAACCCGCGGCGCCCTGCGTTTCTGTGTAAAGCCCTCGTTCAGAAAAGGCATCGCCCTGCGTATATCATCCGGTTCGTCCATGCTCAACGACGACCTCAGCCATGAGATTATTTCCGTGGATATTGAAGACGCGATACGGATGAACGCCGACTGTCTGGCCGTGCAGACCTTTATAGGAGCTGACGGTCAGCTTTCAAGTATTGATAATCTGTCCAAGGTGATCAACGCGGGCAACCGTTACAGTATACCCACACTGGGCGTTGTCGCCGTTGGTAAAAACATGGAACGGACCGACCAGTACTTTAAGCTTGCAACCCGTATTCTGGCGGAAATTGGCGCACATGTCATCAAAACCTACTATTGTGACAAGTTCGAGGAAATAGTTGCCGCTTGTCCGGTTCCCATCGTGGTAGCCGGCGGCAAAAAACTGCCCGAACAGGACGCGCTGAAAATGGCCTACCGTTCAATGCAGGGCGGCGCACGCGGCCTTGATATGGGAAGAAATATTTTCCAGAGCCAACATCCGGTTGAAATGGCCGATGCCATCGGTAAAATTGTACATGACAAATTTACCGACAAGGAAGCTTGGGAATATTTCTGCGAAGCGACGAAAAAATAGAATAGTTAACTTGGCCATTCATGGAGACAAGGGCTCAGCTTTATCAATCCTTCCGGCACGATCAAGCCCCGCCGGTTCAATGGACATAAGCTGTCCTCGTGCCAGCCCTGCAACGCCCGCAAGTGTGACATCTTTCTTGCCCGAGCATACGTCGCACTTGCAAGTCTCCCTGTAATTGGCCGGTTCGGTGTAACTTGTTATTACGCCCTCGAAGTTTCTTAATATAACGCGCCCCACCGACTGGGATATCAAATAATTTGGCATAACGGGAATTTTCCCGCCGCCGCCGGGAGCATCCACAGCAAAGGTGGGCACGGTAAATCCTGAGCAATGTCCGCGCAAGGCTTCGATGATATCAATACCTTTGGCAACCGGTACACGAAGATGCTCAAGCCCGACTGCAAGATCACAGCTAAAAATATAGTAAGGCCGCACACGCATTTTTACGAGTTTTTGCACAAGGTCTTTCATTACATGCACACAATCATTAACACCGGCAAGCAATACGCTTTGGTTTCCGAGGGGAATACCTGAGTCGGCAAGCCTGGAGCAGGCCGCTACAGATTCCGGCGTGATTTCGTTTGGGTGGTTGAAGTGAGTGTTGAGCCAGACAGGGTGATATTTTTTCAGCATATCGCAAAGGCTTTCTGTTATACGCTGAGGTAAAACGACAGGCACGCGGGAGCCTATGCGTATAATATCAACATGGGGTATCGCACGTATTTTCCTGATGACAGACTCAAGTTTATCTTCGCTTACCAGTAGCGGGTCGCCGCCGGAAAGCAACACATCGCGAACTTCCTGATGCTTTGCGATATAAGCTATGGCACGGTCTATCTGTTCCATCGGCAGGGCAGCGTCTTTCTGCCCGACAAATCTCCGGCGTGTACAATGACGGCAATACATTCCGCACTGATCGGTAATCAGCAATAATACGCGGTCAGGATATCTGTGCGTAAGCCCCGGCACAGGTGAGTATAGGTCCTCATGCAAGGGATCATCCAGCTCGGCTGGAGCTTTACGCAGCTCAAAGCTGCTGGGGATGCTTTGCAGCCTTAAAGGATCATAGCTGTCGTTCAGGTCAATCAGCGAAAGATAATAGGGCGTTATAGACATTCGAAATACGGCAAGGCATTTGTCAAAATCTTCCTCGTCCTGCTTTGAAAGCTTTACATATTTTTTCAGCTCGTCAAGGCTTTTGATGGCATTATGCATATGCCATTTCCAATCGTTCCATTCATGGTCGGGAACATCTTTATATAGTCCGTTATGTGTTGTTGCCATTTTTGTATTCTTTCATTGCTTGTCGCGTTATATCAAACACTACACCGGCAAATTCCTTACTTCAACGCCCAAGCCGGCAGCTGCTTTTTCAGCTTCAGCTTTGCCCGCAATAATAACAGGCCAGGTATTGCCGGTTCCAGACACAGCGCAAAATTCATTTGCCAGCCGCTTGCGGGCCTCCTCGATTTGGTCTTCGCTTACGGCGATAATATCTTTAAGCCGCCGGGAGCGATGGCTGTCCTCAATGCCGTAGAGAAATCTGAAAAAATCGGCAATGCCTTTTTCCGCCGGTGTACGGGGACGGGTTTCCTTCGAGTAGGTTCCTATCACAGCTTTGTCCAAGGTGTCACTACGAAGCGGTTCATTGATTATCGAAGAAAAGGCTTCCAGAGATCTTAAAGGATTGGGGTCTCTGTAGGTCGAAAAGGAGAAGGGACCCTCCAGATGATCCGGGCTGGCAAAAGCTCCGTAGGCTCCGCCCTTCATGCGTATTTCTTCCCAAAGTGCCCCGGTGGAAAGCTGGTGGGACATTACAAGCTCCGCAGACTGCAAAGGAGAGCCGTAGGGAACAGCTCTTGCAGAAATGGAAGCAAAGGCAATCTGGAGGGAAGGAGAGGCAAAAACTGCGGCATTGCCGGCGGCCTTACCGGGTGTGGATTTAAATTGCGAAAGGGAAGAAATATTCTCCATGTCCTGGGACAGGGGGTTTCTGGGCTTGGGAGCTCCATAAAAACCGAAACGTTTTCCTATTTCCCTTTCCGCCTCAGATGGAGTATCCCCGATGAAATTCACAAGAAGCCCCGCCCCGGCCAGCTTGGACTGTATGGCTTTGAGCTTGGCGCTTATTTCCGAATCCTCAAGACAGACCAGCTTTTGTGCAAAAATAATTTGATCAAGTCCGTTCCATATCTCGCTAACAGCCCTGGATCGGGAAAAAATTCGCCCTGAGAAACCGGAAGCGAAAGAATGCCCCGATGGGGCCAGGCTTGAATTGAGGCTGTTTTTCATTTCCAGCGCCAGATCCCTAAGCCGTCTTAAATCGGAAAAGTCCGCCTCGCTGATGAGCTTGGAAGCCAGGTCAAGGGCAGAGGGAAGCTTTTCATCCAGAGCCTTAAGCCGGAAGATAATCCAGTCCCGGCCTCCGATGTCCAAAATCCCGGTGGGCAGGACCTCTGTCCGAGCGGAACCGGGCGCCAATGTGCCGGAAGAAAGCGTCGCGTGAAAGCCACCCACGGTGCGGGCCATGAGGCTGGAAACTTCCCCGTAATCCATGCCGGGAAGCCCCACGGAAACTGCTGCCCTGGAAAAAAATGGGAACCAGAAATAGTCCTCGGGAGCAAATACATCCAGAGGAAAGGCCAGGTCCACATAGCTGATCCCGTTGGTAAAGATGGGATGAACCAATATGGGCGCACCCGAAGCATCGGCGTATTCCCTTTTGATAATTTCTATGTCGGGCGACAGATCCTCCCGTGAAAGGTGGGGGATGACGGCTAAGGCTTCGGGGCTGTCTTCCTTTTCCTGAAAGCTTAAAAGCTCAGCTTCTTTGTCTGCAAGGGCCTTTCTTTCCGCGCTTCCCAATGCAGCTGCCTTTTCTTCAAGCCAGCTGGACAGTACAGCTTCCTTTTCTTCCAAAAAGCCTTCCCTGGGTTCGATAATGATAAAGGCACGATGAGGGTTATCCAGAAAATAACGGCGGATCATTTTTTCAAAATACCGCTTGTCTTCTAAAATACGGCGTTTCAGTTCTGCAAAAGGAGCGACAAAAAGAAGGGTGTCCCAGGGCTCCCCGCCGTGAAGCCATGCCTTAAAGGAACGCCGCATCCAGACCAGTGAAAAGGGACCCCCGGAGCGACGGATTTCCCTGTTGGAAAACTCCATTCCCAAAAGGGCCGCTTCAATTTCCTCCCTGGGAATGCCCTCTCTCTCAAGGCGCTCAAGCTCGCCCAGGATGAGGGTTTGAACTTTATCCGGCGCTTCGGGATCACCGACCCCTCGAAGGCCGACACATAAGGCCGTTTCCCGGAGCTCTCCTTCAAGGCCGGACACAGGGGAAAGGTCTTCCCCAAGGCCTGATTCTATGAGCGCCCTGGTCAGGGGGGAGCCGTCGTGGCCGAGAAGAATCTCGGTCAAAGCTGCCAGGGCCAGGTTTTCATCCCTGTCGCTTACATCTGCGCAGAGCCAGGAAAGCAATACCGTGGGTTTCTGTTCCGCCCCGGCAGGACAGGGTATCTTATGGGATCTGGGGTTTTCCCAACGAGCTGCTTTGGGAATTG
>Ga0099364_10011965_pt1 | contig 11768 bp, 8 predicted proteins | sample TergutTh196P3_FD_73070 | JGI IMG/M metagenome (GOLD analysis project Ga0099364, IMG submission 73070) | Microcerotermes parvus P3 segment gut microbial communities from Pointe-Noire, Republic of the Congo - Th196 P3 | ecosystem: Host-associated > Arthropoda: Insects > Digestive system > Gut ...
TTGTAACATTTTCACTTGTGCGCTCATTTCTTCAGATGCTTCTGCACTTTCTTCGGATGTTGAACTATTTTGTTGGACTACTTTTGAAACCTGTTCTATTCCGCTATTTATTTGGCTAATGCTAACTGATTGTTCTTTTAATGCAATAGCGATATCATTAATAAGTCTTTCACTTTCGTCAAGTCCTTTTTTGATATCTTCGAGGCTATTTGCTGTTTTTTGTGCAAGGTTTCGTACTTCTTTTGCAACCACTGCGAAAGCGTTTCCGTGTTGCCCTGCTCGTGCTGCTTCAACAGATGCATTTAGGGCAATAATATTTGTTTGTGTTGCAATATCAGCAATTACACTAATAATTTTTCGAATAATATCGGAATGTTTTACTGCTTCTTGTGCTAAATTAACACTTGATGCCGTATTTTCTGCAACTGATGCTACGGAACTAGACAATTCTTCAACTGATGCCGCTTGTTCAGATGCACCCCGTGCAACAACTTGAGCACCAATCGCTACCTGATTTGAGCCTTCCGACACTTGATTGGCAGAAGTCTGAATCTGTGAGAACGCATTATTTAGTGAATCAATAATTTTAATAAGAGACAACTTAATTGGCTCGAAATCACCAATATAATCTATTTCTAGGTCTAAATCGAAATTTCCATCTGCCATTAGTTTTAGTTTGTCGGAGATATCGCCTATATATATTGCTAAATTTTTCTTTATTTCTAAAACCGAATTTGTTAGTAAGCCAATTTCAGATGTATCGGGTGCAAGGCGTAATTCAGAAGAAAGATTACCTTTTGCCACTTCCTCCATATCTTTTTGCAGTTCTTTGATGGGGAAAATGGTTTTTACCAATACAACAACTACGTTTACTATCTGTAATAATGCAATGATAATGATAAATACTAACGTAAGTATTTGCATTCTACTGCTTTTAGCACTTAATTGTTTTACAACATTCAATGCGCGGGCATCCAACATGGTAAGGAATTCGTTTTTTGTTGACAATATTTCGCCTATCCATTTGTAATATGCATCACCGTAAACATCCTCAATAGCCTCTTCTCTAAGCCCTTCCATAGTTTTATCCATAGCGTTACTTTCGAGTGGAACAAGATTATTCGACAATGCTGCCATAGCATCAATTTTTGCCTCTTCTTCTTTTGTAATGCCAATTTCTTTCATTCTTGCAACGCCAATATCACGATTTTTTGCTACATTAATTTCATTCCAATAGTTGTTATAATGCACAATATTACCCGTAACGGCAAATGCACGCACTTCGTTTGTCAGGTACGCCGAGCCGTCCATAAACTTATTGGCATTAAAGGTAAGTTCAAAACGGTCGGAACCTGCTTTATCAGACTTATTCGTTAGGTACATTACTCGCATAAAGGAAATTATCGCTGCAATGATAAACAATACAGAGATTGAATTAATGGTTACAACCATTGTTAATTGATTAGTAGTTTTCTTCATCATTTGTCCTCCCGTTTTTTGGATTTTTTTTGTTTAACATGTTATTTCAATTTTATTTAATAATTATTTATTTTATATTATTTATGAGAACTCCTTATAAGTTCCCTTATATTATTTATTTATAGAAAATAAGTGAATGAATGAATAAGAGACTTCGTTGGATTCAAATATTTTATCGCATATTATTCTTAAATAAAACGCATATTACGTAATTATTTAAAAAATGTTCTATTTTGTTATAATTAAATAAAAAAATTTTATTATCTTTGCGCTCAAATTTGAACTCGATTTTTGTAGCGGTAATTCAAAATTTTTTCAGTGTAATAACTGTTATTTCGGGGAAAACTCCAAAACGAAAAGGAACAATTGCATAGCCGAATCCTGTGTTCACATATAGCCCTTGTTTATCCTCCATATATAAGCCTCCCCATTCGGGGTATCGGAACGAAAAATAGGAAATATTTCCTATTGCAAACTGTCCGCCGTGTGTATGTCCCGATAAAGTCAAATTAATGTCTGTATCAAGTACTTCACGTCTCCAATGGGTTGGGTTGTGTGATAAGAGTACTTTAAAGTGAACATTTTCAGTACCTCTCATTGCTTTAGTCAAATCTCCGTCTCCGTGGAATGGAGGTTCGCCGTCATTTTCTACTCCAATCAATGCAAATTGGCTACCTTCTTTTGAAAAAATAACGTGTTCGTTGTTAAGCAGTATCCAACCCATATTTGCTTGTCTCTGTTGCAAATCTAAAAAATTTTCTGCTTGTTCCATTATACTTTTCCATCTTTTGTATCTGCCATAGTCGTGGTTTCCCAAAACAGAATAAACTCCGTATGGTGCTTTAATTTGCGAAAGAATAACTTCATAGCCGTTTAACTCGTTGGCTGTATAATGAACTAAATCGCCTGTAATTGCAACTATATCGGGTTTTTGTGAATTTACCATTTCAACCATTTTAACAATTTTTGCAGTATCTTTCCAAAATCCGATATGCAAGTCAGAAATGTGCACAATTCGTAAATCGGCAAAACTATCGGGCAAATCATCTGAATAAAATGTTACCTCTTTAATAGTTATTTTTGATGCTCCTATCAATGACCCATATAGTACTATATATAAAATCATTAGAGAGATAATTAACGCAACTATTGTAAAAGGGTAAATTTTCCATTTGAAAAAAATCCTGAAAGGAAAATCAAGCAAAGTTATTAATGAAAATATAATTTTTGGAAAAGCCAATGCGACAAAAATGACTGTGAAAATTCCCTGATACTCAATACCATAACTACGGAAAAAGAACGACAGCAAGGCACCCAGCAATAATAAAGTGGGCAAAAACCATATACTTCTCAATATAATGTTTTTTGTTTTTCGCCGAATAAAAAGAATATAAATGTAAATATCGGCAGCAATCAGCAGAAAAAATATATAAATTAATAGTGTTCCAAACATAATTTTTCAAAATCAATATAAATCAGATAGTTCTGTTTCGCAGACAAAAAACCAAGGATATTCTTCAATTCGTTTCCAAATTATAAGTTTCTGTCCTGCTAATAAGTCTCTTGTTTTTAGGTTATTCCATTTTTGGATATCTTCAACCCTACAACTATAGTCCATTGCAATTTTATGAAAAAATTCACCTTTTGCAACAATATGGAGGCTCTTTATTCGTCCTTCTGTATCACCAATGGGAGGCAATTTAGCAACTTTTGGTCCCGACTCTACCTTTAAATGTTCTAAATTTTTATAAAATAATTCAACTTTTGATTTAGGAATAAAAAACTGAACCGTTCCAACAACAACAGGTATATAATCCATTATATATGAGGGATTTAAAAAACGAAGTTCTTCTACAGAAATAGTTAATAGTTCTGATAACTGCCTGAATGTTACGCTTTTATCTAATTCAACCATTTGAATGTCGTCATAATTAAATATTGGCTTAATTGGCACAATTCCGTAACTATCGTAATGGTTCATAACGTAATTAACAGCAATAAATGCAGGCACATATCCTCTTGTCTCGGCTGAAAAATGTTTTCTAATGTCCCAAAAATTTTTTTTGCCGTGCGATTTTATAATTGCGGCGTTAACAGTTGCAATGCCTCCGTTGTATGCAGCCAATGCTAATTCCCAATCATTAAAATTTTCGTATAAATATTTTAGATATTTTGCTGCGGCTTCTGTCGATTTGATGGGGTCGCATCTTTCGTCAATGTATGAATTAACTTGTAAACCCATCATTCGTGATGCCTGAAACAAAAATTGCCATAAACCCATTGCACCCGAAGTAGATTTGGCTTTCGGTTGTAACGCAGATTCAACTATTGCAAGATACTTTAATTCAAGAGGTAACCCCATTTTATCTAAATGTTCCTCAAATAATGGAAAATATAGTTCCGATAAACCGATTATTTTTGCTAAATGGTCTCTTTGCTTAATAGTGTAAACATCTATAAATGACTGAACATCTTTATTGTAAACCAAATTGATGGGGGTCATTTTATTTAACAATTCGATGCGGGCTGATACTTCTTGCTCTGATACTTGAGATGGTTTATTAGCCCCCGAATTCAAAAAAGAAAATACCAACAATAACAACATACCCGTAAATTTGATAAGTTGCTTATTTTTAATAATGTACATAAGATATTAACTTCGTAAATACAATTATTTAATTAAATAATTCACCGCAAAAGTACTATTATTTTTGAAAAAAAGTTTTAAAAAACTTTCAAATGTTTATCATTTATAACTACCGTATCGCCTACTTGTTTTATGATTGCTATTCCTTCATTGATACAAGTTTGCTCTAATTCGGGATAAAATACCATAGTTGCCAAACCAAGATAAACTTGATGATTAGCATAATCGGGAAAGTTTATTCTAAATGTTTGGGCTTTTTTCAAAACCTTTGCAATGTCATTGACGTGTGCTTTATATTTGACTTCTATTATTCCTATTGATTTTCCATTGATTAACAAAATGTCATATTCATCTTTGAAATTTTTTTTAAGCCCTTTTACATTTTTTTCTATTTCGTCAAATTTTTCGCCAAAAAAGTTTTGTTTTCCTTTTTCAAAAGAATTGTAAAAGTACTCCTCTGCAAAATATCCATGATTTGTAGCCCATGAACCAAGTGTTTCATTTACTTTTTTAATTTGTCTATCAGTTTCGGCAAATTTTTCATTTAAGATACGCTCGTTTTCTTTTCTTTGCCTATCAGTTTCGGCAAATTTCTCACTCAGTTGCCTATAAGTTTCGGCAAATTTTTCATTTAGTTGTTTGTCGGTCTCAACCTGTTTTATTGTTAATTCACGTAATAATGCCCATACGCTTTCGGGAGTTGCTGGCTCTATATTTTTCATATATCTATTCATTAAAATTTTAGGGCACAAAGATAAATATTTTTTTTGAATTACGTAAAAAACAATATCAATTTGTTAAAAATATCACTTTTCTTATATAAATTCTGAAAATTTTTTATTATTTTGCGAATAATTGAGATTTTTATACTATCTTTGCATAAAAATAAAATTAATATCATATATGAAAAAATTGTTTTTATTTATCCCACTAATTTTGTGTGGTATGTTTATTTTTGGGCAAAGCAACGAAAAAAGTGAAGTCCGCTCGCTAAAGTCTTTCGATAAAATTAAAATCAGCAAAGGCATTAATGTAACTCTAATAGAAGGCGACACTCCCGAAGCCGAAATTGTTATTGAAAACGCCGAACTTGAAGACGTGATTATTCAACAAAAAGGAAAAGAGGTTTCTATTAAGATGAAAACCAAAATATATAAAGAAGTGGTCGTAAATGTTTATATTACTTTTCAAAATATTAGAGAAATACACGCAGGCTCAGGAGGAAGCCTCGATTCGGAAGATATAATAGAAGCAGACCAATTGGTTTTAACAGCAGGTTTGGATGCCTCCATTGAATTAGAGGTAGAAGTTAAAAAATTAGTTGTTTCTGTTTCAGCAGCACGAATTCAGGTCAGCGGAACGGCTGAATACATTGACGTAAAAACATCAACAGCAGGAAAATTTATAGGCGAAAATTTAGAATGTAAGCAAGCGTATGTAAAAACAAACACAGGCGGAATTGCACAGGTATGGGTAACAGAATTGTTGGAAGCATCGGCGGGTGCTGGCGCAAGAGTTGAATATAAGGGAAATCCCACAAAAATAGAGGCAAAAGGAAAAGTTATGGAAATTGATTAGTTTTCAGTTATCAGTCGTTAGTCATTAGTCGTTAGTTATTAGTTATGGGTTATGGGTTATGGGTTATGGGTTATGGGTTATGGGTTATGGGTTATGGGTTTTCAGTGAATGAATTAAAGTTTAGATATTAGTATATAGCATATTACTTTATTTTAACCTCATCTTTTTTACAAACAACCTTAGTAGAAGAATGAGTGAATGGGTGAATGAGTAAATGAGAATTGTAGCGACAAGGCATGCCTTGTCGAATTTACAAATTAAAAAGCCCCCTCTATGGGGTTGGGGGTGAAAAAAGTGAATGGGTAAATGAGTTTTTAGAAATAACAACTTACTTTATAAACTTTAATAACTTTATAACTTTATAAACTTTATAACTTTATAAACTTTATAACTTTATAACTTTATAAACTTTATAACTAAATGCAATATAAGTAGAAAAATTGTTGAATTAATTAAAATATATAAAAAATATTAATATGTGGTGGAGAATTTCAATTCTTCTGTTTGTAATTTTTTATGCAATTAAACTGATAGGAGAGTTATTTGTATCAAACAGAATAAATAATGCTGAAAAGCGAAGAAAAAGGGCATATGATAACTATGTTAATAGAAAAAAATCTGAAGAAGGAAATGTTTCATACGACTACGATGGTAATAGAAAGAATAGAAGAAACAGAAACGAGGGTGAATATGTTGATTATGAGGAGATAAAATCATGAATTATAGTAGACGTGAATTTTTGAATAAAGGTATTTTCGGTGCGGGAGCATTAATATTAGGCTCTCAAATTCCTCTTTTTTCACAAACAGAAACAACAAAAACAGACAACGAAAAACCTAATGTCCCTTTAAAATTGTCATTTCAAGAGGGAACACTTGATTTTGATTCACTTAATGCTAAATTTGACTATATGGAACAATATGGTATAGAGGGTTTTGAACCGTGGGGTAAAGGATTAAGTGAAAAAATAAATGAAATTCAAGACAAATTAAAAGGGCGAAATATAAAAGTAAGTGCCATTTGCGCAGGTTTTAAAGGTTTTATATTAAGCACCAACAAAGAAGTATTAGAAGAGTTTATGACCACTTACAAGGAATTACTTATCCTTGCAGGTGAACTGAAATCTGTGGGTGTGATTATGGTGCCTGCTTTCAATCATCAGCAACCATACAATCCTCACACAATAGAGACCCGCGAGCGACTCGTTGAGCAATTAAGCGAATTAGGAGAGTTTGCAATGAAGCACAACACTTCTGTAATTCTTGAACCTCTAAACAGAAAAGAGGCATATTTTCTACGTCAGGTAGCCGATGCCGCTTCGATATGTAGAGACGTTAACAACAAAGGAGTTACTTGTATGGGCGACTTTTGGCACATGACTTTTGAAGAAACAAGCGACTATGGAGCATTTTATTCTGGCGGTGATTATCTCTCGCACGTCCACGTTGCAAGCCGTAAAAGAAGATTAATGCCCGGTGAAGATGATAAATTTGACAACTATGTTGATGGTTTTAAAGCCTTGAAACAGATGAACTATCAAGGATATGTAAGTTTTGAGTGCGGCTCGGCAGGTAATAGAACCGAAACAGTACCTGCAGCACTACAACTATTGCGAAAACAGTGGGAAATTGCCTGATAATTTATGCTAACTTTTAAACTACAAGACATTTTGGTTTCCGCTACAACAAACGATTTTCCCTTGTTGAAAGATTAAAAAACAAACAAAAGTTTCTGATGATAAGAATCCTGAATTACGGTGCGTAGCCCATAGTTTGGAGGTTTCTACGAGTTTTTTATAAAATTTGACTTCTTCTTTATACTTTTTGTCGCATCGTTACGTTATGTAGAAATATTATTATAGTAACATTTTAACCCTTTTTATAATGAAGAAGATAATCTTACTTTTACTCTTAGTGGTACCGATGATACTTTTTGCTCAAACAACAAAAAAAGAGCAAAGAAAAGAAATTCTCGATAACGCAAGAGAAATCAGATGGCAAGATAACACTCAAATGCCGTCATACATTGGTTTTCGTGATAATTATAAATTAATACCCGAAAATGCAATCGAATATTCAAAAAGTTTTTTTACAACCGACAAGGTGGAATTTACTCTGAAAAACAGTCATCAAAGCAGAGACAACAAATTGTTTTATAGATATTTCCAAACATTTGACGGATACCCTGTTGAATTTACATCTTGGCATATTCACGTAAAAAACGACAGAGTTATAGCCCTTAATGGCGATATCGTTGATTTAGAAAATTTTGAAACAATTTTTGCAATATCAGAAAAAGAAGCATTGCAAATTGCACTGAACTACATTGGTGCCGAACATTATATGTGGCAAGACAATAACGAAGAACTATTGTTAAAAAAAATCGAAAAAAACAATAATGCAACTTATTATCCTGTTGGTGAAAAAGTTATAACGCCCGTTACTCCTAACCTGAGAAACAATGCTTTTAAAACTGCATACAAATTTAATATTTTTTCAAAAAAACCATACGACAGAAAAATGGTTTACGTTGATGCACAAACAGGAGAAATTCTCTTTGATTTACCATTAATTCATTTTTCAGATGAAATTGGCACAGCACATACACAATACAGCGGAATACAGGAAATAAATACTTCTTTTGAGGATGGTGTGTATATTTTGGAAGATAATACACGAGGACAGGGAGTTTGGACAATGAATCTGCAAAATTCAACAAATTTTTATTCAGCAGTAGAATTTGAAGACGACGACAATATTTGGAACAACGTAAATCCTCAATTAGACCAATATGCAACCGATGCTCATTATGCAACAATGTCAACTTATGACTATTATATAAACGTGCACAACAGAAATAGCATCGACAATAATGGACATTACCTGCTTTCTTTTGTTCATTTCGACTATGATTTTATAAATGCTTTTTGGAACGGTCAATTTATGACATACGGAGATGGAAATATTAGTTATGGAATTACTCCTCTCACCACTTTAGATATTTGCGGACACGAAGTTACTCATGGTTTAACCCAATATACTGCAAATTTGGTTTATTCTTACGAGCCAGGAGCATTAAACGAAAGTTTTAGCGATATTTTTGGAACAATGATAGAATATTATGGCTATCCTGAAGGTGCTAATTGGTTAATTGGTGAAAAAATTGGTATGCCTTTTCGTTCCATGCAAAACCCAAAACTTTATAGTCAACCAAATACTTACCACGGACAACTTTGGTATTGGGGAAATGACGACAACGGTGGCGTTCATTACAACAGCGGAGTACTAAATTATTGGTTTTATCTGATAAGTGAAGGTGGCTCAGGAACTAATGACAACGGGCATAGTTATTCCGTTACAGGTATGGGAATGGATGATGCAGAACAACTTGCTTTCAAAATATTGACCGAATATTTAACTCCAACTTCAAATTACTACGATGCATGCTATTATGCCTTACAAGCATCTAATGAACTATTTGGAGGGTGTACTCCGCAAACCAAAGCCGTTGGTGATGCTTTCTATGCTGTGGGAGTAATTACAGAACCATATAGTAATACTGTATCCATTGATTTTACCGCTTCTGAAAATGAAATCTGTAGAATGCCCCCCGTAGAAGTGAAATTTACTAACAATACTCTAAATGGTATCAGTTATTTGTGGGACTTTGGTGACGGAAATAGTTCAACCGATTTTAGCCCCTCTCATATTTACGAAGAACACGGTTATTATACTGTTACTCTAACGGTTGATGGCGGCGAATGCGGTAGTGATACAGTAGTGAAAGAAGATTTTATATACATATTATCTGATTGTTATGTTATGTCGCAACTTGGTCATGACTATATTGAGGCTTGTTATGGAACCATATATGATAACGGCGGACCAAATGCAAATTATTTAAATAGTTCAAATACTTTATTTACTATTTATGCTCCTGGCGCGTCACGTATTGTAATTGATATTTTAGAACTTGATACTGAAAATGAATATGTTTGCCGTGATTATATATGTTTTTACGACGGCAGTGAAAAGAATAATGAAATCTCTCTCGGATGTTTTTGCAATTTCACTGGAAATCCGGGAAGTGTTTCATCAACTGGTGAGTATATTACTATATTTTTTTATTCTAATTCTACTACAAACCTTGCAGGATATAAATTAGAATTTCAATGTCATTTTGACCAAAATATTGAAGATGCTATTGTTAACGAAAATATAATAATAACTCCTAATCCATCCAACGGTATTTATAATATTTACGGCTTAAGTGAAGGAGTAGATTACAGATATATGATAACCGACATCTCTGGAAACGTACTAACTAACGAGCAAACTTTGAACGAACGCCAAATTGATTTAAGAAGTTACCCCGAAGGAGTTTATGTGTTGGTTATTTCAACTGATATTTACACAACCACAATTAAGTTGGTAAATAAGAAGTAAAAATTTTTATTACTGTTCTAACCTGCATTATTCATAAGAAAAATGAAAAGCACACTGATAACTCAGATGCGACAGATTTTCACAGATAATAAAATTTATCACGTAGGGCATTCTAAATCAGTCCCTTCAGTGACTTCTTTTTTATTAACTGCGGGCTTTAGCCTGCAGTTCTTTGAAATAGGTCAAATATTTTTAGATGTATGACAATCAAACTAACCAGTGTTATTCATAGAATAGTGCAATTAGTCTGTTATTGAGGAAACTTGACCCGAAATCCCCTTTATTAACCGCTGATTTTAATTTGCGGTAGGAAAAATATGTGTTGTACGTTTCATTAGAGTTACTAACGTGCAAAAATCCATTCTCTTGTGAATAATACAAACTAACATGCCACTCCGTAGAGGTAAAACTTTAAATAAAGATTATGAATAAAAACATTATTAAACATTATACAGACAGTAACATCCCGTTTGTTGCCTATAAATTACCCTGTGAAGAAAATTTTTATTTGGCAAATTTGACCGACGAAAAACCATTTATTTTTGATTTTTTAGACAAACCTCCATCAGATAACGGTTTTGTTGTTTTTCCATTTGATAATAGAGAAACAAATGGGTGGTGGTTTAATAAAAAAAATATCAAACAATTTAACATAGAAAAAGTTGACAAATTTTCTGATGAAAATGTAAAATATAAAAATTACACTTCACAATCGACTTTTGAAATTTACAAAGAGCAGTTTTTTCAAATGAAAAAAGAATTATTGTCTGAAAATGTGAAAAAAGTAGTTTTGTCGAGGATAATAAATATTCCTTTTGTTGATATAAACAGACTTTATCAGTTTTTTCCGAAATTGTGCAACAACAATCCTGATGCATTTGTATATATTTTGTCAACTCCACAAACCGGTATTTGGGCTGGAGCGTCACCCGAATTGCTAATTAACAAAGAATCAAATAATTATACTCTTATATCATTAGCGGGTACTAAACAAAATAGAGAAACGGAAATCGAAAATTGGACTGCTAAAGAGTTTGACGAGCAGGGAATTGTTTCAGATTTTATTGATAAACAACTTAAAACATTTAAAGTTGACAATTATAAAAAAATCGGACCGAATGTTATGCCCGCAAATTCTGTAATTCACTTAAAAACAGAATATAGGTTTAATACCAATGTTTTGGCAGGTAAGGTAGGAAAATTTGTTCAGGCACTTCATCCTACCCCCGCTATTTCGGGAGAACCAAAACTGAACGCAATGGATATTATTAGAAAAACAGAACAGCATAAAAGAAAATTTTATGGTGGTTTTATTGGAATAGTTTCAGAGAGCAAAATAAATCTGTTTGTAAACATTAGGTGCGTAAATTTTGAAAACGAAATAGGTAACATTTATGTTGGAGGAGGTTTAACAAAAAGTTCCATTGCAGAACAAGAATGGCAGGAAACAGAAATGAAATCACAAACAATATTGCAGTCATTATGAGTGGTTAATGGTTAGTGGTTAGTGGTTAGTGGTTAGTGGTTAGTGGTTAGCGGTTAGTGGTTAGTGGTTAGCGGTTAGGGGTTAGTGGTTATGGGTTATGGGTTATGGGTCAGTGGTTAGGGGTTAGGGGTCA
>Ga0099364_10011966_pt1 | contig 11768 bp, 7 predicted proteins | sample TergutTh196P3_FD_73070 | JGI IMG/M metagenome (GOLD analysis project Ga0099364, IMG submission 73070) | Microcerotermes parvus P3 segment gut microbial communities from Pointe-Noire, Republic of the Congo - Th196 P3 | ecosystem: Host-associated > Arthropoda: Insects > Digestive system > Gut ...
GGCCCCACTAAACTTTTCGTCCCGGAGGGTATAATTTCCTCCGATGACGGGCCTATAGGCTTTTTATCCACGTATGAAACCCTTAGCGTCGCCGGCAGGCGCGCCGTGCTGGAGCGCGACAGCCTGACGGGGCAATCGCTGGCGGCAGCTCTGGACACGCAAACCGTCACCTTCGAGGCCCGGGGCATTTCGAGGGAAGAACTGCTCGTTTTTGCGGAAAGCATGATCGAAGCGCTGCAGGGCGGACGATGAACGAATATCCTGTAGGACTGGTTCCCGGCCCGGTGTCTGTGCCGCGTAACATAAGGGAATCATGGCTTACGGATTTCGGAAGCGCCGACTTGGAGCCGGAGTTTCTCAGGCTTTACGCGGATAATCAAAAGCTGCTGCAAAAACTTCTCGGGACGAAAGAAAGCGTGGTCATTACCTCAGGCGAGGCCATGTCCGCGCTGTGGGGCGGCCTTAAGAGCGCCCTAGAGCCCGGAGACAGGCTTCTTGCCGTGGCGTCCGGCCTGTTTGGCGAGGGGTTTGCCGACATGGCGAAAAGTATCGGAATGAAAACCGAAACGGTGGCGGCGGAGTACAATTCCCTCCCCGACCCTCGGAAGGTACGAGAGTCCGCGCTGCGTTTCCGGCCGAAGATGATCACCGCAGTGCACTGCGAGACTCCCAGCGGAACTTTAATGCCTTTGAAGGAGCTGGGAGACATAGCGCGTGAGACCGGCGCGCTGTTTTTGGTCGACTTTGTGTCGAGCGGCGGCGGCGCGGAGGTTGGCGTGGACGCCAATGGAATCGACATAGGGCTTCTCGGAAGCCAGAAGGCGCTGTCCATGCCTTCTTCCCTTTCGATGTCCACCATAAGCGAGCGCGCGTGGAAAGTGATGGAAAACGTCGGCTACTGCGGCTACGACTCCTATCTGCCCTGGCGGGACGTGCCCCGCGTCCCGGCGCCATATACCCACGATTGGCACGGTATGTCGGCTCTCAACCGCTCCCTGTCCTCAATCATGAAAGAAGGAATGGAAAACGTTTTTGCCCGTCATTGCCGGGCGGCGTCTCTTTGCCGTAAGCTGGCGGCGGAGGCCGGCATAGAGCTTTTCCCGTTGAATGAGGATATGTGTTCGCCGACGGTCAGCGCTTTTTACGTGCCAAAGGGATGGACCTGGGAGGAGTTGGACGCGGCTTTGCGCTCGCGCGGATTGGTTGTGGGCGGCAACTACGGCCCGCTGGCCGGCAAAGTGTTCCGCATAGGACACATGGGCAGCCAGGCCGACGAGAGCCTCGTAACGCGCGGCATGGAAATTGTGAGAGAAACGCTTGCCGTTAAAAACTGATATCAGGGCGAGCGGTTTTTGCGCGCCCGATTTTCACGGTACACGTTAGGAGGCAAATGATGTCGGAAGGCGAGATATCGAAGCGGAAGCCCCGCATGTACAATAAAAAAATCGCGCTGGTGGGGGGACGTGTGCATACCCCCTTCGGCATGGCTGAAGCCCTTTTGATCGAGGGAGGGCGTGTGGCGGAGGTTGGAAGCGCCGCCAACCTCCGCACGGAAGACGCGGAAGTATTGAACCTGAAAGGGAGGGCGGTATTCCCCGGGTTCGGCGATTCCCACCTGCATTTCATGAGCTGGATGGAGTCGCAGGAGCTGCTGGATTTGAAGCCCTGCCGTTCTATTGTGGACATCAAGGCCGCGCTCGGCAGGCATATAGAGAAACACCCGCTTCCCGAAGGAGAATGGTACAGGGGGATCGGCTGGAACCACACATTTATGGAACGGATGCCGAATCGTTACGACCTGGACGAGCTGTCGCCGCGCAACCCTGTTGCGCTGACACGCGTCTGCGGGCACGTCGTTGTGATCAACTCGGCGGCCGTCAAAATGCTGGGCATAACGCCGGATACCCGCGCCGCGGGAGGCGTTATAGAACTGGATGACGACGGGAGCCCTAACGGGATACTCTGCGATACGGCGATACGCTATGTTGACGAAAGTATTCCGGGACTCAAAAATCAGGACATGCTGCGGCTGCTGGAAAAATATGGGCCGCTGGCGGCGAGCTTCGGGCTGACCTCGTTGCACACGGAGGACATGGGCATGTTCGGGTACGATTTCCGGCGTCTCATAGATTTCTACGCGAGCGCTGAAAAAGGGGGAAAACTGCCATTCCGCGCCCGTCTGAAATTTTCCCTTCCCAGGCGCGAACTGTTGCTTGACTTCTTGTCCGAGGGCTGGCGGACAGGGGATGGCACGCCGTTTTGCCAGATAGGTTCGTTCAAACTCCTGTGCGACGGGTCGCTGGGAGGGCGTACCGCGCGGCTGCGCCGCGACTACGCCGACAAACCCGGGGAACGGGGCTTGGCGATACACGAGCAAGGCGAGTTAAACGAGCTTGTTTCCATTGCCCATTCGTCCGGTATGCAGGTCGCCGTACACGCCATAGGAGACGGGGCTCTGGATATGTGCCTCGACGCGTTCGAGGCGGCCCAGGCTGACGCTCCCGGAGTCGTCCGCCACCAAATTGTGCATGCGCAGATAGCTGACGACGGCCAGCTTGCCCGCATGAAAAAACTGGGCGTCGGGGCGGCGATCCAGCCGTCTTTCGTGCCGTCCGACCGGGATATGGCCGACAAGCGCCTTGGAAGCGGGCTGGCAAGCCGAAGCTATCGCTGGAAAACCATGCTTCGGAAGGGCATAGCGCTCTCGGGCGGTTCGGACGCGCCTATTGAAAGTCTGAGGCCGCTTTGCGGCATACACGCCGCCGTAACGCGGCAAAGCCAGGACGGCAAGCCTGAAGGCGGCTGGATGCCGGAGGAAAAACTTTCCGTCGCGGAAGCGTTTGCGCTTTATACCTGGGATAACGCGTGGCACGGATACAACGAGAAAAGGCGCGGGGAAATCGTACCGGGGCGCGACGCCGACCTGGTGGTCCTGGACGAAGACCCATTCCTGACGCCGCCCTCCGACCTCTGGAAAATCGGCGTGGCCATGACCATATGCGGCGGACGCGTGACATATGGGGGCGACGATATCGGTTATTGATGGTACAATACGAAAAGTATAATTCGATTCTGAGAAGTATATAAAAAGGGGGAACCTGCGGTTGCGCAAAAGTGGAGTGCTTCTTCCGCTGTTTTCCTTGCCGTCCAAATACGGCATAGGAGACTTGGGGCCTGAAGCCGTCAGATTTGTAGAATTCCTTAAAAACGCGGGACAATCCTTGTGGCAGGTGCTTCCTTTGACCACGATCGATTCCGGATGCGGAAATTCGCCGTACAGCCCGACTTCGGCCTTTGCTTCCGAGCCGTTGTTTATAAGCCCCGAAGCGATGGTAAGTTCTGGGCTGCTCGACAAGGAAGACCTCAAAGATCTGCCCGTTTTCAGTCATGGACGAGTGGATTACGACCTGGTCAAGAACGTTAAGGAGACGCTTTTACGCCGCGCATGGTCGAATTTCAAGCAGACGGGACGTCCGACGGAGTACGAGGATTTTTTCACCGCTAACCGGGCTTGGCTTGAGCCGTACAGCTTTTTCGTGACAATAAAGGAAAAGCAGCAGGGAAAATGCTGGTACGAGTGGCCGGAGGGCTTGAAATACCGGCACCACGAGGCGTTGCACAAAATGTGGGAGACCGCGAGAGACGAGATAGAATACCACAGGTTCGTCCAGTTCGTTTTTCATATGCAGATGACGTCTTTGCGGGAGTGCCTGGACAAATTCGGCGTTGAGCTGGTCGGGGACGTCCCCATATATATGACGATGGACAGCGCGGACGTATGGGCACATCCGCACCTTTTCGAGCTGGACGAGGATATGAAGCCGATTTTTATCGCCGGCGTGCCTCCCGATTACTACAGCTCCACGGGACAGCTTTGGGGAAACCCCCTGTACCGGTGGGACGTTATGGAGGCCGACGGATTCCAGTGGTGGATGGATCGTATTCATCGCCTCATGTTGTATTTCGACAAGGTACGAATCGATCATTTCCGGGGATTGATAGGGTACTGGTCGGTTCCGGGAGACGCGGAGACGGCCGAGAAGGGTTGCTGGCGCAGCGTCCCCCACGAACGTTTCTTCGCGCGTCTTTGCTGGGAATTTCCGAAAAGGCCCTTCTGGGCGGAAAACCTGGGCGTTTTGACCCCCGGTATCGAAATGGCGCGCAAAAACATGGGACTGCCCGGAATGGTCATTTTGCAGTTTGCCTTCGGACATCCCGCGTACAACACTCACGCGCCGCACAACCATACCCCTGACAACGTGGTGTACACCGGGACGCACGACAACAATACGTCCAAAGGCTGGTTCGAGGAGGAAGGCTCCTCCGAGGAACTTTCCAACCTTATTTTATATCTAGGCAAGGAAGTCACCAGCGATACGATTTGCGGCGACATGATACGTATGGCCATGTCTTCCGTAGCCGAGACCGCTGTTGTTCAAATGCAGGACTATCTGGAACTGGGGGCGAAGTGCCGCATGAACATCCCATCCACCCCAAAGGGTAATTGGGAGTGGCGTATGATGCCGGACAGGCTCACCGACGAACTGGCGGCGCAAATCAAAACTCTCACTCAGCTATACGGGCGCTAGGCTTCAAAAGGTGAGTTTTGGGACGATTTGCTATTCACGTACGCGGAATTTGATGAGATAATGCGGCTGTAAAGGCGACATCCTTATTAAGCTACAGAAAGGGGAGTTTTCATAGGTGGTAAAGAGAATTCAGAAAAGCGACCTCGGCCATTCCCTGAGGAACTTGATGGAACACGACCCAGCGTTCAGACCGCTCGCCTACTTTTCGATGGAAGTAGGGCTTAAGGAGTCCATACCGACATATTCCGGGGGACTTGGCGTTCTGGCTGGCGACATACTGAAAAGCGCCGCGGACTTGGGCGTGCCTATGGCGGGCGTAACGCTGCTTTACCGCAAAGGCTATTTTGTTCAGGAGTTCAACGACGAAGGCTGGCAGAAAGAAAAGCCCGTTCAGTGGAACCCCGCGCACGAACTGACCCTTTTGCCGAACCGGATATCCCTGACGTTGCAAGGACGGGAAATACAGGTGGGGGTCTGGGTTTATGAGCTGATTGGAGCCACGGGATACCCTCTGCCGATTTATTTCCTGGATACGGATTTCGAGCCAAATCATCCGGACGATCGCAAGCTGTGCTGGTATCTGTACGGCGGCGACAACAACTACCGCCTCTGCCAGGAATTCGTTCTGGGTGTCGGGGGCTTGAGGATGTTGCGCGACCTTGGCTACATGAATATTGAGACGTTCCACCTCAATGAAGGCCACGCGGGATTTTTGACCCTGGAACTCATGCGCGAGCAAGGGTACTACGATTCCGACAAAATCAGGGAGCAGGTGGTATTTACAACGCATACCCCTGTGCCGGCCGGGCACGATTATTTCGAGTTCGGGCTTATTGATCACGTTTTCCCCCCTGACGCTTTGGCGACCATCAAGCGCATGATGCCCGACGTGCCCGGGGTTTCCATGACGGAACTCGGCCTGCGCTACAGCCGTTACGTCAACGGAGTGGCCAAGAAGCACGCGGAAGTCAGCAACGACATGTTCAAAATGGAAACCGTGGACTGGGTCACCAACGGCGTTCACCCGACCACGTGGGTCAGTTCCGGTATGCTCAAGATCTACAATAAACACATTCCGGGCTGGGATCAGGATCCGGGGCGTCTTGTCCAGGCTTTGACCATACCCAAAAAGGAAATCTGGGCGGCGCACCTGGCCGCCAAGCTGCGCCTTTTCGCTCGGGTGCTTGAAACAACGGGCAAACAGCTTGACCCGGAGGTGCTTACGCTGGGATTTGCGCGCCGCGCGGCGACTTATAAGCGGGCCGAGCTGCTTTTTTCTAACATCAAGCGTTTTACGGAGGTGGCCGGAGGACGTAAGGTGCAGTTCATCTTCGCGGGAAAGGCGCACCCGAGCGACAACGGAGGCAAGGCCGTCCTGCAGAAAATCAAAAAGACCGCCAAGGAACTCGAGGACAACATTTCCATTGTCTTTATCGACAACTACAACATGGAAATAGCCTCGCTTCTGACGCAAGGGGTGGACGTGTGGCTGAACACGCCCATGCGCCCGCGCGAGGCAAGCGGCACAAGCGGAATGAAATGCACGATGAACGGCATAATGAATTTCTCGGTTCTCGACGGGTGGTGGATCGAGGGCTGGATAGAGGACGTCACCGGGTGGTCCATAGGCCCGGAACCGAGCGCGGCCGACTACGAGAGCCATTATGACGAATCGCTTGACGCAATCGACCTTTACGATAAACTTCAAAAGAAGATTATCCCCACTTACTACGAAAACCAAGACAAATGGCTCAGCATGATGCAACACACCATCGCTTTGAACGCGTCTTTCTTCAACACTCACCGGGTAGTCAGAGAATACTCGTCGAAGGCGTATTTTATCGACTTCAGAGGAATGTAGGAGGCTGGTAGCTGTATGGTCACGCGACAGAGTTCCAAAACTGTGAAGCCGTCGAGTCCGAAGGTTCTTTTCGTAGGAACCGAATTCGCCCCCTTTTCAAAAGTCGGCGGGCTGGGTGACGTTGTGGGGTCGTTGCCCAAGGCGCTTGTGAAACGCGGTATCGACGTCCGCGTCGTTACTCCCGCCTGGCCGGGAGTCTTGAAAACCGTCAAGGATGCCGGTCACGAAGTGACCACATTGCCGCAAAAAGTCTCGGCCTCATACGCCGGGGCGGTGGTCGAGGCGAGCGTGCATCGTATTGACGTGGATGGTTTGCCCGTGTATTTTCTGGAATCGGATTATTACGCGGGCGAGATGTACCCGCCGCTGCTCAATAATTTTACGGTGCGTCCATTTATGGTTTTTTGTATGCAGGCTCTCGACCTGGAAAACGCTACGGACTGGTCGCCCGACGTTTTTCACTGCCATGATTGGACGAGCGCCGCTTTGCCTTGCCTATTGGCTTGGAACCGGCAATACGGCGAACTCAGCAGCCGTAAAAGCGTGATCACCCTGCACAACGTAGCCCATCAGGGAATATTCCACCCCGGCCCCTTCTTTGCCGAATCCGGAATCGACCCTTCGTGTTTCAATCCGTGGGGAATAGAATTTTACGGTCAGATTAACCTGCTCAAAGGCGCTATCCTGAGCACCTCCGCCGTAACCACCGTTTCTCCGCGTTACGCGTGGGAGATACAGACTTACGAGTCAACTCAGGAGCTTTCGGGAGTTCTGTATTCCCAGCGGCACAAGCTGCAGGGAATATTGAACGGAATTGACGTAGAATACTGGGATCCTTCCAATGACTCCATGCTGCCCGAGGGGTACTCGGTCAAATCTATGGGCGGTAAAGACGCGTGCCGGGTTGAGCTGCTGAAGAGAGCGTCCTTCGACCCGGACTACACCGGCCCTATTGTCGTGTGCGTTTCACGTTTGGTGGAGCAAAAAGGGTTCGATATCATACTGCCGGCCCTTGAGCAGATCAACGACCTCGGCGCCAAGTTCATTTTCCTGGGCAGCGGACATCGCTGGATCGAAGACACAATCAAAGGCATGGCCGCCAACCACAGCGATTCGTTATGCCTCTTCACCGGATTCAACGAGCCTCTTGCCCACCTGATTTACGCAGGGGGCGACATTTATCTCATGCCGTCGCTTTTTGAGCCGTGCGGGTTGTCTCAGCTTATAGCGATGCGCTACGGCACGGTTCCGGTGGCCCGCGAGGTAGGCGGACTCAGCGACACGGTGGTGGACGCCGACGCCGAAGGGGGCGGAAACGGATTCACGTTTTTAACCTACGACACCCAGGGGATGCTTTGGTCGCTGCGCCGCGCCATAGAAAGATTTTCCGATCCCAAAGCATGGAGCAAGGTACGTTCCAAGGGAATGAAAGAGGACTTTTCCTGGGGGAAATCGGCAGTGCTGTATGAAAAGCTGTACAAAAATATATAATCCTTATTTAAGGAAGGAAAGGGAGATTCGATCATGGCTGGAGGAAAGTACGGAAGAGTTCTCGGAATAGTTCTCGCTGGAGGTAAAGGCGAACGCTTAATGCCTTTGACGCGTTACAGAGCCAAACCAGCCGTTTACTTTGGCGCCAAATACCGCATCATTGATTTTGCTCTTTCCAATCTGGTGAACAGCGGAGTCTTCGCTGTTTACGTCCTCGTTCAGTTCAAGAGTCAGTCCCTCAACGAGCACATCGAACAGGGATGGCAGTTCGGCGGCGCTTTGCGCGGGCGCGACTTCTTCGTCACCAACGTGCCGGCGCAGATGTGGCGCGGCGAACATTGGTTCCAGGGAACCGCGGACGCGGTGTTCCAGAACATGCACCTCATTTCTCTGTTCCGGGCCGACGAAGTGTGTATTTTCGCCGCAGACCACATCTACAAGATGGATGTGGAGCAGATGCTGGAAAGACATCAGGGGCTTAAGGCCGACGTTACCGTGGCGGCCAACGTTGTCCCTCTCTCCGAGGCCAGCCAGTTCGGCTGCATAAAAACCGACGCCTCCGGACGTATTGTCGAATTTTACGAAAAACCGGAGGTTCCGCCCGAGATACCGGACAAGCCCGGCTTCTGCTACGTGTCCATGGGCAACTACATTTTCAAGCGGAGTATCTTGGAGGAGGCTCTGATACACGACTCTCAGCTGCCGTCCAGCCACGACTTCGGGCGGGATATCATCCCCTATCTGGTTCAGCAGAAGGCGCGGGTATATGCTTACGATTTCTCGACCAACGTTCTCCCGCACTCCTCCCGTGACGTGAATAAGACGCACCAGTGGCGGGCGGACAAGCCTTACTGGCGTGACGTCGGAACGATCAAAGCCTACTGGGAGACGCACATGGAGCTTTTGAGCTACGACTCGGAGATGACTCTCTATAACCCAAGGTGGCCTATTCGTACCGTCTCCTTCGCCGATCCGCCCTCCTACTCCTATCCGGTCGAAGGGCTGGACTGCACGGTAAACCGTACACTCATAGCGGAAGGAAGCCGTGTTTTGGGGGCTAAGGTTCAGAGTTCGGTGCTGTCCCGCAACTGTGTGGTTCAGCCCGGAACGGTCATAGAGGAGTGCATCATAGGCCAGGGCGTGGTCATAGGCCGCAACTGCCGTATTAAACGCGCCATCATCGACTCGCACAACTATATACCGGACAACACCGTCATTGGCGAGGATCCAGAAGCCGACGGCCGTAATTTCACCGTCGACCCCAACTCCGGGATAGTTACCCTGGGTATGCCGCGCATACAATACCAGAAGGACGTGGACGACAAGGCGCTCGACAGCTCCTCCTGGTCGACTTTCAGTTAACGCTCGGATCGGCGCACGATAAAAGCAGCAAGTTTGCCCTGCGGGGGCGGCTTGCTGCTTCTTTTTTTCCCTTTACATGGCCCCTTTGCGTTTTTTGGAGATTACGTCGAACGCGACGGCGGCCAGCAAGACCCCGCCCTTGACGGCCTGCTGCCAGTTTACGTTGATGCCGAGTATAGACATTCCGTTGTTCAGTATTCCTATGAATATCGTGCCTATAAGAGTGCCGCCGACGGTTCCCACGCCGCCGTAAGCCGAGGCTCCTCCTATGAAGCAGGATCCGATGGCGTCAAGCTCGAACCCTCTGCCCAGGTCGGGGAAAGCCGAGTTGAAGCGGGCCATGCACACCAGCGCCGCCACGGCGGCTAGGAATCCCATGTTGGTGTAGGCAAAGAACAGCACCCCGTTGGTGTTTATGCCGGACAGCCTGGCCGCCTTTTCGTTGCCACCCATAGCGTAAAGGTAACGGCCCGGCACGGTCTTCGAGGTCAGGTAATAATAAAACAGCACGGTGACGCCCGCTATAATCAGGACGACCGGAATTCCCCTGTCCCTGCCGAAGCTGTAAAACATGCCTAAGATCGCCGCGCATATGAACCCCAGTCTCAGCCACATCCACAGAGGGGCCTCGACTTCGTAGTTTTTGCGCATTTTGCTGAAACGGCTGTAAACTTGAGCAACCACCAGCACGGCGCAAATCGCGAGTCCCGCGAGCAGCGATGTTTCCAGCCTTATGCTGGGCGGGACGCCAAGAATTTTTTCAAAGAAAAAGCTCGGCAGAAACGACGTGGCCGTCATGTCCGTGCCCGGCGGTATAATCGGCAGAAAACCGCCCAGATACATGTTATAGTCCCGGGGCATGGGAGAAATGGTCAATCCCTTCAGCATAACCAGCGCAAGACCGCGGAACGCCAACATGCCGGCAAGCGTGACTATGAATGCCGGTATCCGCATATAGGCTATCCAAAACCCCTGAAGCGCGCCCAAAACTGTCCCCAGCAGCAGGCAAACGGCGATGCTCGTGTATATGTTGCCTTGCAGCAATAAGTATTCGCCCAGATAGATGTTGTTGTTCCATCTCACGATGATGGTTCCCCCCACCGCGCCCACCAAGCACAGCATCGACCCGATGGAAAGGTCGATGTTGCCGCCGGTCAGAATGCAGAGCAGCATACCGGTCGCCAGGATGATTATATGTCCGTTCTGGGCTATGAGGTTCGTCACGTTGCGCGGCGCGAAAAGCGTTGTATTCGTGGATTGCCGTATCCAGAGGTCGAAGAACACTATAACGATGAGCAAGGCAAACACCATGGGGTTTCTTTTCATGAATTCAAATATTTTCACTGCTGTTTTCATAATCCGCTACGCTCCTTTACCGGCTTGAAGTATACTGGCCATGATGGTTTCCTGGCTGGCGGCCTCGCGCGGAAGCTCGGCCACCATGCGTCCCTCGCTCATGACGTAAATGCGGTCGCACATACCCAGCAGCTCCGGCATCTCGCTCGAGATCATCAGCACCGATTTCCCCTCGCTCACGAGGTCGTTGATGAGCGTGTATATCTCGTACTTGGCGCCCACGTCGATACCTCTGGTGGGCTCGTCCAGTATCAAGACGTCCGGCTCGGCGAACAGCCATTTAGAGAGCAGCACCTTCTGTTGATTGCCGCCCGAAAGGTTACCTACGCGCTGTTCGACGCCGGAGCATTTCACGCGCATTTTTTCGCGGTATTCGCCGGTTACCCGGCGTTCCTTCTCCAAGTCAATGTGAGTCATGAAACTCACCTTCTGCAAATTCGCCAAGGTTGTGTTGACACGTATGGAATTGCTGAGCACCAGCCCGTTGCCTTTGCGGTCCTCCGTAACGTAGACGATTTTGTTCCTGATGGCGTCCCGTATACATTTGAAACGCATTTCCCGTCCGTCAATCGTCATTGTGCCGCTGACGTTCTGCCCGTAGCTTTTGCCGAATATGCTCATCGCCAGCTCGGTGCGTCCCGCCCCCATCAGGCCGCTTATCCCCACCACCTCTCCTTTGCGCAGGTTGAAGCTCACGTTGTCGCAGACCTTGCGGTCTTCGTAAAGCTGGTGATATACAGTCCAGTCTTTGACCTCGAGGCTCACCCCGCCTATTTTGGACTGCCGGGGCGGGAAGCGGTTCGTCATCTCGCGCCCCACCATGCCTTTTATGATGCGCGCCTCCCCGAAATCGCTCTTGTCTTCGAGGGTTTCGATAGTCCGCCCGTCGCGAATTATAGTGATACGGTCGGCCACCTGGGATATCTCGGACAGTTTGTGCGAGATCAGGATGGACGTCACTCCCTGCGATTTGAGTTGAAGGAGCAGCTCCAAAAGTTTTTGGCTATCGTTTTCGTTTAACGACGCCGTCGGTTCGTCCAGGATCAGCAGGCGCACGTTTTTGGCCAGCGCCTTGGCGATTTCCGTCAACTGCTGTTTGCCGACGCCGA
>Ga0099364_10011967_pt1 | contig 11767 bp, 6 predicted proteins | sample TergutTh196P3_FD_73070 | JGI IMG/M metagenome (GOLD analysis project Ga0099364, IMG submission 73070) | Microcerotermes parvus P3 segment gut microbial communities from Pointe-Noire, Republic of the Congo - Th196 P3 | ecosystem: Host-associated > Arthropoda: Insects > Digestive system > Gut ...
AAATGATTGACGAGCGTAATGCCCAGTTCTTCGGCACGTTGGGCGGTAAAGAAGGGGTCAAGAGCGATGACCTTCATATCGAATGCTTTGGCGTAACCGGCAACGACTTGACCGATGCGTCCCATACCGACGATGCCGATGGTCTTGCTCGCCAGTTGATTGCCGGTGTAGAGTTTGCGGTCCCAGCGTCCTTCGATCAACGCTTGGTATGCCGGTGCGGTATTTCGGGAAAGAGCGAGAATCAGAGCGAATGTTTGTTCCGCAGTGGAGATGGTATTTCCGCCGGGGGTGTTCATGACGATGATTCCCTGTTTGGTGGCGGCTTTGGTATCGATGTTATCGACTCCAGCACCGGCGCGGGCGATGGCTTTGAGTCGGGTGTTTCCTTCGAGTGCATCGGCGGTGATTTTGACACCGCTTCGGACGATGGCACCGTCGAATTCGGTCAGACATTTTTTGAGTTCGTCTCCTTTGAGTCCGATTCGGTCTTCGAATTCGATACCGGGAGCGTTACGGAGCATATTTTTTCCATCGTCGGAGATGGGGTCGAGCAGTACAATTTTCGGCATGTGTTATTCTTTTAGATTGTTTTGCGGAGTTCCCTCACTGGCACTCCATTTGTAGGGATTATACCGGATAGTCGGGCTGTTGACAATCCTACCGTGTGATTTTTCAGAATCTTGCCTTGTGGAACTTGCTGCGTTGGCGGATAAAAAACGGTAACGTTCACGCGGTCGTGTTTTAGGCGGACATGTTGCGTGAACGGAAGTTAGCCGTTTCGCCTGCGAAATGCTGCCACGGGGCAACAAAGGGTGTGTTCGACTTTATTGGGTGCAGGCGGTTTCCCCCAGTCCGTTGGCAAGTTTTTTTCAAAATGGGCATCCGACATGCTGGAATCACTGAAAATATAGGCACTTGATCGTCAGGCGAGTAGTTCGGCAAGCACGATTGAGTTATCTCAACAAAAGCCCCGCCACTCGCCGACGGCGGGACTCCTTTGCCTGTTTGAACAAAAAACCTGTTAACAGACTGGCAAAGGCGGCGGGAAAAGGTCCGCCGCGATTAACAAAAGTCTTGGCGGATGATGGCTATTCCGGTCAACCGATGCGGGAGCATGTTTGCACGGAACATGGTTGGGCGTTTGAGTCGGTCAAGCGGACGGAGTTGCATAAGTTTGTGGTGCAACCGAGGCGTTGGGTGGTGGAGCGGACGATAGGTTGGATGGGTAATTTTCGTGCGTTGAGCAAGGATTACGATACGGATCCGAAAACGGGGGAGGCGAACATTTTGTTGGGATCGATTTTTCATTTATCTCGTCGTTTGACGGAGCCCCCATTGGTCAAGGAGCCTTGGATTTGCGAAAAGAACGAAGCAAATCTCGCTCATCTCGCTAAAAAACCGCCCACATTACCTAAATTGCGGCGCTCCCTCTAAGGGGACTGCCCCGGACTGCGGGGCACAGCCCCCGATTCTGGTCATTCTTTGTTAACTTTGTCCCACCTGCCCTGCAATTTCCGCCATTATTTTCTTATAGGTATCACTCTTTTTCACCAAATAATATAGTGCAGCACTTGTGGGAACGAACATGTTGTCCTGACGGACAGAAGCGAGGTGGCTGGAGCCGGGCGGGGTATATTTTTCAACAAAATCGTCCAGTTCTTCAATTTTAATTTCATGTGCTTCTTCGAATTCCTCTTCACACAATCCTTTCTCCGTACTAAGCCTCATAAACGTACCGTCGTCATAAATATGGATAAGAAAACACAACTCCGTTTTTAAAGAGGCCATGTCGGTAACTGCGCCTAAAAATTCAAAGGATGCTTTGGGTATCTCTGTGGGATCTTCTGGCTTTAGCAATTCTTTGAAATTGCGGATTATCGTGTGGTTTTCTATATATGATTTGCCGTCACGTTTTCCTTTATTCTCTTCAGTTTCTACAGCCACCGCGTTCTTCTCATTGAACACTTCTTCTAATAGTTCGCGATAAAGTGCTAATTGTGGTAAGAATTGTCCCTTAATGTTCACATCTCCTTTGCGTCCTTCTGATTCATACACTTCAAATCCACCGGAAGGTGGGAATTGAAGACAGTACGGATAGACCATTTTGTCTGAACGTAATCCCAAAAGAATATGATAGTTTTTATTAAAATCACGATAGATAATAAGGGCTTGAACGCCGAGCAAAGAAAAACGGTTTGCGCCAGATCTGAACCATTGTTTTCGGTCAATTCCTTCATGGATTTTTTTTCGCAAGGGAAGACACCCAAGAATCTCCTCTGGTTTTTTGGCTTTTTCCAATTTTCCCCGAGTGAAGCGGTTTTTATACTTCAGAAAAAGTTCATAGTTCAAGACATAAGTTGAAAGGACATTTTCCCAATAGGTTCCGGGATAAGCAGTAAAACCTGTCATTTTCTTATCTTCAATGATTAATGATTTCAGCATAAATCCATATGATTTGGGGCGTGTTGCCCAATTCCCCGACACTTGTTTAAATCCACGTTCGTATCGGCGTGCGATTTTCAATGTTTCCGTATGTTTTTCAGGATTCCCTAGATCTAGATGCTGCGTCAGGTCACATTCTGTTGTATCTGTTGTATCTGTTGTATAAAGTGTATTAGCCTTCTCGGTGGCTTCATGACAAACGACTAAAAAGTGATGTTTAAACACTTCGCAACAGACATTACCTTCACCATACTCTCCTTGAATGTCTGACTGGCAATACAGGTTTTTAAGGACGGTATATTGCCAGTTCTCAAATTTATAAGACCTGACGACCTCATTGTATTCCGCTCGTTTCCTTTCATTTTTTCCTGCGATGTGTAAAAATTTCAAAACTTTCCAGATAAACATTCGACAGGGTTTCCTCGTTATTATCCAGACTATACCCCCGAATATTGCCACGAGCATAGTCCAGAAGAACCCCCCGATAGACGAAACATTACCCCAAAATTGGATATCCCAGTTTTCCTCTGACCGAATGGTATTTCTGTTTTCTCCTTCAGGTTGAGCGGCGAGGTTTGCCGCGTCGGTATCCAGCCCGATGTCTGGACTGCCGATTTCAATATCCTCCGCCTCTATCGGCACAACATCATTATTGATCGGCAGATTGACGATTTCCGTTTCGGCAAATACGCCCATGCTTACGAGGTTCACCCATGCAATGCCGAGAATGGCGATGACAAGCAGATTTTTCATAGAATACTCCTTTTCCTAATTCAATTGAGCGGCACTTTTTCACGGCGTTTTCACACACTGCGGAGAACATTCTACCCGCTTTTCTTTCTTCTGGCAAGTGTTTTTCGTAGTTCGCAACCTTAACCTCCGTGAAAATGTGCCTCCATGAAAGGAGGATGTGTGAGACTTTCATGTGTTACAGCCCCGGCGGATAAAAAGTTCACAGAGCCCGGAGCGGAAGCTCCGGTGCTACCGCACCGGGCTCTGTTTGTTCTTTGCTAATTTTTCCCGCCAGCCCTGTAATACGTTTCAAGGAGGCGACCGTCGGGCAAAAAATCAAAAAAACGCACAAAATTCGGAAAAAAACTGGCAGACGGACTGACTGCGAGTACGAACATTTGACATAAACAATTCGATCCGCTAGAATGAGGAGCGAATCGTTTGGTGCTCAACACTTTCAAAACTATGATAAGAACGTTTGCTCTATCGCTTTTCCTCGCTTGCCTCTCCTTGTTTGCGGCAACGGCAAATTCGCAAGAAACCAATGTCTTGACTACCGAAGAAAAAGAGCAGGGCTATGTGCTCCTCTTCGACGGCACAGCACTCTCACCGGAGATTTGGCAAGATGAAAGGTCTATCGCCGGCTATCCCGTCGAAAACGGAGTGATCGTTTGCCGCAGAGGCGGAAACCTGCTCACGAAAAAGGAGTACAGCGACTTCGTATTCCGTTTTGAATTCAAACTGCCGCCGGGAGGAAACAACGGGGTGGGAATTCGTGCGGAAGCCGTGAACAAAGACCCCGCCTACCACGGCTTTGAAATCCAAATCCTTGACAATTCCGCCGAAAAGTATAAAGATCTGAGACCTTATCAATTTCATGGTTCCATTTACACCTTCGTTCCGGCAAAGCGGAACCCAGAGAAAAACGATTATCTGAAACCCGTCGGCGAATGGAACTTTCAGGAAATAATCGTTATCGGATCGAAAATCATCGTATTTTTGAATGGGGAAGCAATTGTTGCGGCGGACATTGACCAATTTAAGCAGGGGCCGAACAAGTCAGAGCATGCCGGTTTATACAGGACGAAGGGCTTCGTCGGTTTTTTGGGACACGGCGACCCCGTCGAATTCCGAAACATTCGGATCAGATCGTTGGATTAGGCAGTGCGGTGCGACAAGCCATCCACCGGCGAAGAGTACCGCCGAACATCCGCAAGATCTACCGTATTGCACTTCACGAGATGTGCAAAAATAATTGCCCCATTTTATGCCTTTCGGAGTATATCATAACCGGCATGAAATTGGACTTTGCGTTCTTTGCGGTTAAATCTTTTTGTTTAACCGCAAAACGCGAAGAACACAAAGGAGCACAGGGAAAAAACGTCCGCTTTCTACCCGTTTACGGCATATCTAGTCGAGTCATAAAAAGTCCTTCTAGCATGAAGGAACAATTTTCCGGCGCAATTGGCTACCCCATTTTTGGATAAAACAATCCAAAAACCGACAAACAGAACAACAAAAATGCCAATATCCCCACAGCGCACGGGAAAATGGCCCCTTCCCAAACAGATTCAACAACTTACGCAAGGGCACCTCTAAAAAAAGGGGAACTACCCTGTTGATTCCCCATGTTGTTCTTCGTAGCGGGCAGCGTTTTCCCAGTCTGCCCTGTTTTTGTCCGCCGATGCATTGCAGTCCCTCAACACCCTCCGAAAATCAGTGCCGCCTCGAACATCCAGCGAGAATACGACACAAACCTATACCAAGTTTTCCAAAACAACAGACGGCAACTGTAAGGAGGAGATGCCTTTCCGTGCGACCAAAATCATGTACATGGCATAGAGTCATTTGTGGAGCGGAATGTGAGAACGTTCGAAAATGGTTCCGACGCGGACCGAAAAAAATTTCGGCTCGTTAGGAAACTTTTTCATCAATTCATATGTCGAAAGGACTTTCGCAACTGGTTTTTTAGGTTTGGTGGGCATATATGTCCTACGTATTTGGTCGGTATTTGTAGGGGAAAATGTCGAAAATGACAGCGAAATGTTGCACAGAAAAACTACCTATACCGCTTACGCAAGCCTGCGGACATAGGAAAACTCTAACGACGAAAAGAAGAAAAAGGGTAATCAACAGGGTAGTTCCCCTATTTAGCCGGCACTCCGGGATTGATCCGGTCGCCACGCTCCCGGCTTTCATCAATCTTGCGCACCCACTGACCTTCCTACCTTCTTACAACGGATTGCCAACGAAACTCTCTCCCTCCTCATTCCTCATCTTTCCGGTACAATAAACTCATGCTTCAAACGGACGAAATTCTTTCCACGATTCGGATGCTGCACGACGAGTTCCTCGACGTGCGAGCGGTAACATTGGCTCTCAATCTGAACGACTGCGCCAGTCCGAATGGCGACCAACTCTGCCGGAAAGTACATGCCAAAATCATGGATCACGCCCGGAATCTCGTTGCCGTCTGCGATGAAGTCAGCGAAAAATACGGTATTCCCGTTACTAACAAACGGATTGCAATCTCTCCTGCCGCTACCATTCTGGCGGGACACGGGCAAAACGCCGCCCTGCAACTTGCCAAAACGCTCGACCAAGCCGCCGTCGATTGCCGAGTCGATTTCGTCGGTGGATACTCCGCTCTCGTACAGAAGGGCATTTCCGACGGGGCGCAAGTCGTGATGGACTCCCTGCCGGAAGTGCTCGCTCACACTCAACGGGTGTGTGCCTCGATCAATGCCGCGTCTCGAAAGGCAGGAATCAATATGGATGCCCTTCGGCAACTCGGTACAATCATCCGCCGCATTGCCGCCGCCACTGCTGATACACAGGGCTTCGGAGCGGCAAAGTTAGTCGTCTTTGCGAACATTCCCGAAGACAATCCCTTCATGGCGGGTGCATACATGGGAGCAGGCGAGCCGGAAGCCGCGATTAACATCGGTGTCAGCGGGCCCGGCGTGGTTGGTTCCGCACTGACACGCCGCATTGCCGCCGCAAAACAGAGCGGCAAAAAATTGACACTCGGCGATCTGGCGGAGGAAATCAAGATTACCAGTTTCCGTGTAACCCGTGCGGGTGAGTTGATCGGTCGGGAGGTTGCAGACCGATTGAAAATGGAATTCGGCATTGTCGATCTTTCGTTAGCACCGACTCCGACTGTTGGCGACAGTATCGGAGAAATCCTGAAAACATTGGGCATTGCTCAAGTCGGTGCGCCCGGTTCAACGGCGGCGGTTGCCTTGTTGAATGATGCGGTCAAGAAGGGGGGCTTGTTTGCGTCGAGTTCTGTCGGCGGTTTGAGTGGGGCGTTCATACCGGTTTCGGAAGATTCGTGTCTTGCCGATGCGGTGGAGCGGGGACATTTGAGTCTCGAAAAGTTGGAGGCGATGACTTCGGTGTGTAGTGTCGGTCTCGATATGGTGTTGTTGCCGGGGGGCACACCGCCGGAGACGATAGCGGCAATTATGGCGGACGAGATGGCGATTGGCGTGATCAACAATAAGACGACGGCGACGCGTTTGATTCCGGTGCCGGGAGCGAAGGCGGGGGACAAAATCAGTTTCGGCGGCTTGTTCGGTGCTTCGCCGGTGTTGGAGGTTCGCAATGTCGGTGCCAGTTCGGAGTTCGTCCACTTCGGCGGAAGGATTCCTGCGCCATTGCAATCGCTGGGGAATTAGGTTAACCGCTACATTCGTGCGGCGCAGATAAAAAACCAATTGGAAATAATAAAGGCATTGCGAAACTTATGGAACAAATTTTTCTCGGTCACGACCGACCGCTCCTACATCTGACGGCAGATTATTTAATCGTCCATTTCTATCAAAATGGACGACTCGACATGCGGAACGTCATGCTCACCTTACAAGAGCAGCGTGCGATCAATCGACTCGAAGAAATCCTCGCAGAAAAAGCAGAAAACATTGATTGTGCATGGTATCCCCCTGAATTTCTCACCATCGGAGCACTAGCGGAACGATTCTACGAACTCAAAAGACCTCTCGCCGACGACCTAACACAATGCTTCGCTTGGATTTATGCCATCGATCAACTCGACGACGAAAATCCTGACTTGCTGCGTCGGCTCATTCCTTCTCCGCCGAACCGGGACGACATGGAATCGCGATTCGCCCTCGGTCGAATGTTTGCCAAACTGCATCGGGAACTCGCTGCCGGTACGCTCGACTTCACTCACGTTGCCGATTTGTGCCGAAAATTGAAGATTGAATCGGAAACCAGCCGCTGGGAAGCACTCGATAAACTGCAAAAAAAATATCTCGCAAAACTCGATGCCCTCGATATTTGGGACATTCAATCGGCAAGACTTTACGCTCTCGAACGTCCCGAAGAATTTCAATCGAAGCAAGCGCAATTCCAAAAGGACGGCACGCAAATCCTGCTCGCCGGAGTCGTCGATATGAATTTGGCGCAAAAAGAACTGTTGCGGCACTTCAGCAAATTTGTTACCACTCTCGTTTTTGCACCGGAAAGTTGGCGGGAACGTTTTGATGACCTCGGTTGTTTGATTCCGCATGTTTGGCAAAACGCACACATTGAACTGAACGACCGGCAAATTCACATCGTCGAGTCCACTGGTGAACAAGCGGAAGAAGTTTTACGTTGCCTGACCAATCTAAAAGGAAACTATGCACCGCCGGAAATTATCATTGGCGTTCCTGACAAGCAGGTTGTTCCTTTTATCGAGCGGCAATTCGAGCAGGCGGACATCAAAACCCGAATCGTTGCCGGGACTTCGATTCGGCAAACGTCTGTCTATCGGTTTCTCGAAACGTTGCTCTCGTTTTTGGAATCGCCGACGTTTGCTCGCTTTGCAGCATTGGTGCGGCATCCTGACGTGGAAGCCTTTGTGCAGAGCAAGTTACCGCAACCGCTTAATTTAATTTCGATACTTGACAAGTATCATACGGAATTTCTGCCGTCAACGTTAACAGAGCCGCAATCCAAAGATTGCGGCTCTGTTAACACAATACAACAGGAATTGCAGAAGTTGATTGCCTCGCAAAACCTTGACGACATTTTGGCAACAATCTTTTCGGATAAGAGCAGAGATGATGCTTATCATAAAATTCTCAACACCCTCGCACAAATACAGGAACTCCCAAAGGACTTGCAGTCGAATCCGTTAACCTTTATAGATACTGTACGGCTCGTTCTGACACAGGTCGGCAGTGTCTTGATTCCGATGCCGCATGAACCGAACGCCGTAGAACTCGTCGGCTGGCTCGACCTTGCAATGGATGATGCGGAAGTCGTGATCGTTACCGGCATGAACGACGGGTGCGTTCCCGCCTTTCAAACGTCGGATATGTTTCTGCCCGACACGATGCGGCAACATCTGTCGAAATACAAATTATCGATAGAGGACAACAGCCGCCGTTATGCACGTGATGCTTATGCTTTAACATGTCTCTTGGCGACGCGGCAATACGATCCGCTGCGAATTCAACTGATCGGAAGCCGACGCTCCGCCGAAAATGACCCGATGTTACCGAGCCGATTGTTCTTCGCCGCCGATGACGAAACCGTTACGAAAAGAGTGAAACGCTTCTTTGCCGAACAGCGGGAACCATTGGAAAACATAACATTTCCCCGACAAAAAAACACGGCGGAGGTTGCCTTTACTGTGCCGAAAATACCGGAACATGCGGGAGAACAAATCAAGGTGATGAGCGTTACGGAATTCAAAGAGTACAAGGCGTGTCCTTATCGGTACTATCTTAAATACCGATTCGGACTGTGTGCTTTGAACGATAACGACGATGAACTCGATGCGAAGAGTTTCGGCACTGTGATTCACAAAGTATTGGAGTGGTTCGGTGAAGAGGAAACAATAAAACATTCGACTTCTGCCGAAACGATTCGTGATTTTCTGGTATCGAAGTTTCGGGAATTGATTCGCCAGCAGTACGGCAATCCTCCTCGACCGGTTATTTCTATTCAAGCGGAGCGTGCGGTCAAACGTTTAGAGGCGTTTGCCGATTGGCAGGCGCGTTGGGCAGCGAACCACGAAATTCTGGCGACCGAACTGAAGTTTGAAGAGAATCGTTTTTCACTAGATGTCGGCGACAAAGTCATGAGATTGCGTGGTCAGATCGACCGGATTGATTGGAATAGGGAGACGAAAGAGTTAATCATTTTGGATTACAAGACGGGCTCTGCTCATCCGGGCAAGTACATCGTCAAAGGGGAGTGGGTCGATTTTCAACTTCCGCTCTACTATCATCTCTTGTGTCAGCATGCGGAGTATGCCGATTTGTTGCGAAAGGATTTTCGCCTAGGCTATATTGTTTTACCGTCGAACGTTACGAAGACGGGGGACGTGTTTGCGGACTGGGATCGTTCGATGGTGTTGTCGGCGATTGAAGAAGCGAGAAACGTAGTGCGCGATATTTGGGACAACAAGTTTGACAAGGTGTCTCCTCCGCCGCAGTACAGTGAAGCGTTTGCAGCGATTTGTAACGATTTTTAAGTGTCCGAACTGTTAGCAGAACGTTAACAGAGCCGCAATCGTAAGATTGCACAACACAACCGCAATCATCCGATTGCGGTATAATTTCCTGTTACAGTCCGAACAAACTGGCAATCGTACTCATGAATAAACCGTTGATAACGAAAGGCTCGTTCCAACTCCACAAGTGCACCATAGTATCGATCATCATCAGTCCGGGAAGCAACATCACCACTACAGCGGTAATCAATGTGATTAACATTCCGGTCGAATACTCTTCTTCCTGAACTGCCGCTTTTTTGGGTGATACCGTTACCGCCGGTGCCGCCGCAGCCGCATCGGGAAACGACGAGACACCCGCCCCAAACGGATCGCTCGCTGTTGTCGCCGCTGGCGGTGTATGAACTCCGCTGTCAAAGCCGATGAAGTTCTCAAAATTGTCCGGGTCAAATGCATCCGCACCCATTGCTTCGCCAGCGAGTCCCACGTCAATCGCAATGACCTGCGACGAACTCTCTGAATCGTCATCGCCCAGTACAGGAGGCGGAGGTTCTAACTCAAACTCTACCACGGGGGGCGAAACCGTTTCCGTGCTTTCATCAACCAGCAAAACATCGCTCTCTTCATTGGTTTCCCCGGCGACAAGCACGTCGAACCCGCTATCGCCTGCGAGTCCTAATTGCGGTGATGAACCACCGGCTCCCAAAACGGATTCATCGTCCCCGTCGTCCGATGCCAAAACCAGAGCGGACGAATCCTCTTCGATAGCCACTTGCAGTACCTCGCTCTTCGGCTCTGCGGCGGGCGTTTGTGCCTTCTTCGGCACGACTATCGACGAAATTTGGGTCTCTTCCGCCAACGCAAGATCGTCATCGCGGTCTAACGCTGCCAAGTCCAAGTCCGATTTCGGATGAACCGGTGATGCAGAAACGAGTTGATCGTCCGCAGGCAATGCCGCCTCTTCCACCAAAAGATCAAAAGAAGAAGCCGACGCACTGTCGTCTGCCAAATCAAAGTCGCTGTCGCTGGGGTTTTGCCCGTTGCTGCCCCGCGAACGGATCGACTCGGCAAGATAAGTGTGAACCTCTTCTTTGTTGAATTTCCAGTTGCTGCCGTCCCGGAATCCCCGAAGTTTGCTCTGTTCACGCAACCGATTCACTTCCGCTGTCGAAACGGACAGCACTTCGGAGACCTTTTCTAAATTGTAGTATTCCGTATTTGACTTGCTTGTTGCCATGTCCCTACCCTTGTTGTCGCTTCTATAATTGCTTGTCTTTTACTTGTTTGCCTCTCTGAGCCGCCTGATTTCCTGTTGGACTTCATTGGGCAACGGCGAACGTGCATTGAATTGGTCTATCATCAAGTCCGGCTGAATGTTCCGCGTGCTGAGCCACGTCACCGCACCGTTGGACATATCCTGGTGATAAACAGCAATTTTTTTTGCCTCGGTATCGACTACCGTAATCACGAGGATTTGTGACGGAATTCCGCCCGGCAACAGTAGCGGTCTGCAATCCACGTAACACTTCAGCAACTCGGGTTGCTGTTGGACAACGACTTGCGGAGGAACCTCGACGGAAAAACCGCCGGGTTGTCCGAGGACTGGTTCCCACATCTGTGAAAGGAACAATCCTGCGACCATAGACACGCCAACCAAAACGACCGTACCAATCCAATTTTTTCTCATCGGTTCCTTCCTTTCTCTATGGCATAGTTTAGCACATGCACTCTGAAATACAAGTGCAATTTTACCATTTTACCCAAACTGACCGGAGTAAACTGCCGGAAGAAAGGAATATCCCGTTTCTTTCTTCGGAATTCTACGTTGGTCAATTTCACTGTTTCCGCTGGTCATGCCGAGAGATTAGTCTGTGAACCATGTTTTTCTGGCATAACCGCTACACGTAGCATAAGGAATTCCTTGATGCGGGGCAATATCAGTCTTGCGGTACGGTTGCAGTCCGCTAATAAGTTTTGATTTTCGTCATTCCCGCGCAAGCGGGAATCTAGACGTAAAGAGTTAACCCTGTTTCTCTAGATTCCTGCCTACGCAGGAATGACGGCTTTTTGGAAAACTTGTCAACGGATGACTATTGTCCCCGGCATGGAAAAACGATAGAA
>Ga0099364_10011968_pt1 | contig 11767 bp, 10 predicted proteins | sample TergutTh196P3_FD_73070 | JGI IMG/M metagenome (GOLD analysis project Ga0099364, IMG submission 73070) | Microcerotermes parvus P3 segment gut microbial communities from Pointe-Noire, Republic of the Congo - Th196 P3 | ecosystem: Host-associated > Arthropoda: Insects > Digestive system > Gut ...
TCAAAGTATCTACGTTACAATCTGTTAGTATATCTGATTCCATTTTCATTCTGCTTCCAAAAATTTTTCGATGTTATAAAATAAATCAGCGCCATAGTAATACAGTTCGTCCATTTCTTCATCCGTCAAGCGTTTTACTATTGTTTGATTGTCCTTAAAATCAAACAGATAAATTGAGGTTTCGCGCCGAAGATGCTCATATTCTAAAAAATCATTTGTTACAAACGGGCTATGCGTAACGATAAAAAACTGATTGGTTTTTGCATCAATAATATCCTGCATCATATTTGAAATGTAGGGCGGGAAAGCATGCGCTTCAGGCTCTTCAAACAACAAAACGGAATTTTTGTTGGAGGCAATGGCTGTTTTGTAGAAAATAGCTCGTTGCAGCGTGTCGGATAAGGACGAAAAGGGCAACAAAAAAACAATTTCATCGTCCTTCAAGTTTTGTTGAACCGACAATGTTTGGTCTTGCATGTTCAAAACTAACTTCAAGTTATATTTTGAAAGTTCGGTTTTTGCAAATGCTATTACATCTTCTATACCAGCACAATATGTCAAAACATCGGCGATATTTTCTCCAAATGGGGGCAACAATTGACCGCCGTTTATGGATTTCAATTTAATACTTGGATTGTACTCGTAGCGTTTGATATGGCTTTCATCTGAAATGCCCTTTAAATCAGGAGGATATCCTTTGTTAGACAGTTTGAAATCTTCATTGAAATAATAATAATAAAATTTTTTACTTTCATTATCATTATGACATACAGCGAGTTTAGGCAATATCTTCAGTTCTATTTTTTTGAGATTAGTGCTAACTTCACAGTAATTTTCTAACCGATGAAGTAGTTCATTGGCTTTTTTAACCCGTACCAATTTATTTAGGCTCTCCCTTGTTTTCAAAAACGGTACGGAAAACAAACTCAATGCCTCTAACACATTTGATTTGCCTACATTAGGATAACCGATAAAAAGATTTATACGTCGGCAATCCTCCAATTTCATGCTGGCTATCGACTTGAAATTTTGAATATTTACGTATTTTATGAAATGGTCCATATATATATTATTTTTAACCTATTGGCTTTTTTATGAAGTAAATTTGCTTTTTATTAGATTTAAAAATGTTGAATTTCTTGCATCCGCATCCCTAACAACGGCGTCAATTTTTGTCGCATTCGCATCTAAAGCATTTGCTATTGCTTCAAAGTAAACCATCTCAAGAGATGAGTTCCCAAAAAACATCTTTACCGCTTGACTTAATTTTACTTTCATGTGTCTACTTTTTTATTGTTTATTTTTTAAAATTCTCCTTTAAAAGCCCTATCTAATATACTCTTCTTCAACTCATCCAAATTCGAAATCTTCTTTTGATAAATTGCTTCCAATTTTTGTGTTTCGGCGCGAAGAGCGTCCAACTGTCCGACGATACGTTGTTGCTCGACTTTGGATTTTGGAAAAAACAGAAGAACATCTTTTAATGCTGAATTTGATACAACTGGTTGTGCCGTTTGTCTTGCGTAGTTTCTCAAATTTTTATAATTGAGCAAATATGTCAAAAACAAATGGTCAAACTCAAATTTATAATCAACAACTTTAAACGCATTGTCAGTTAACCAAATCTCTTTTGTTGTATGCCTTACATTTCCACAAAGTGCACCTACACGTCCTATTATAACATTACTTCCAGAAAGATTAAACTCGTTATAATAACCTGTTATTCCATTTCCTCCAAAAACTGGATAATTTCCATTTTCAAACATCATTTTACTTGTTAGATTATCGCCGCTTTTAAGTTTAAAGCATTTTTCAAATCTTTGTTCAATCCATCCTTCTCTCGTTTCCTCTGTTAGTGAGCCTGCCGAACCAAACACCTCCTGCAAATAACTCTCAAACAATTCTTTAGCATTTTTGAGGTTTTGCTCGGCATTTTTTCTACTGCGCTCAATAGCCGAAAAACACTCGTCTAATATGGAAACGATGCGGTGTTGTTCGGGGAGGGGAGGCATATTTACGTTTAGAGCATAAACTTCATTTCGGTTTATTCCTGGTTTTACACCTTTAGCCAATTTAGGCAAATCAAGTAAACTTAATAAATAAAACAGAAACATCAAGTTGTATTTTTGCTCATCAAATTTCACAAAGTATGATACATCAAGCGGCCAAAATTTGTCTTCTGTTAAGTTAATTTCTCCTGCGGATCCTTTTCTTCCAACAATGATAGATTTCTTGTCAAAATAAAATTCATCACTTCGAGTTTTCAAACCATTTGCTCCATATACAGGATATTTGCCGTTTTCATTTCTTTTATTATCTGGCAAAGGTTTTCCGTATTCTAAATTCAGAATTTCCCCCAACTTCTTTATTTCCCATTTCTTATTCATATCAAATCCTCCTCATTTTTTATTTTTCTCCAACAATTGCGTCAATTCCATTTCCACCTCTTCAATAGTTGGCAGCGTAGACTTCAAATCTTCGGGAATAGCATTACTCATCTGATAATCGCTCACGCCTAATGGTTGGTTATAGCCATCCAGGGCATATTTGGCAACCACCTCGTCTTTTCCTTTGCAAAGTAATAAACCGATGGTTTTGTTATCGTTTTCACTTCTCATTTTATCGTCTACCACGCTGACATAAAAATTCAACTGCCCTGTATATTCGGGTTTGAAAGGCGTTGCTTTTAACTCTATTACTACATAAGCGCGAAGTTTTATATTGTATAAAATCAAATCGGCATAGAAATCGCTTTTCCCGATTTGAAAATGCTTTTGACGCGCCACAAACGCAAAACCAGCGCCCATTTCCAAAAGGTACTTTGTCACATGAGTTACCAATTGCTCCTCTATATCTCGTTCATCAGCGCTATTTTTGGCATTAGCGAGGTCAAAAATGTAGGGGTCTTTTAATAGGTAATTGGCTAAATCGCTTTGTGGTTGCGGTATTGTTGCCGTAAAGTTAGTTACTTTTCGGGCTGCAATTTGCCGTTTGAAGAGGTCTGATTGTATTTGTATGGCGAGAATATTACTGCTCCATCCAAATTCAAACGCTTCTTTCATGTACCAGTAACGCTTTCCAAGAGGCAATTTGCTATCCATCAATACCATGTGACTAGCCCAATTAATCTTTGCTATCGGCGAATTTACAAAAAATTGTTCAATTTGGGCAAGAACCTCTTGCCCAAATTGAATACTCTCTAAACCAATAACTTGTAATTGCGCAAGAGGTTCCTGCGTAATTGTAAACAATGCTTCTGAAATATCCTGTATTTGGGCAGGAACCTCCTGCCCAAATTTAATGTTCTCTAAACCAACAACTTGTAATTGCGCAGGAGGTTCCTGCGTAAATATATCCTGTAATTGGGCAGGAGGTTCCTGCCCAATTAGATTTTGGGATAATAATGGTAGAAGTGCAGGGCGTCCACTCTCATATTCAGTTAATGTTTTTGCAAGAAGTAAAATTTTTTCAACAGAAATATCGCGTAATTCCTCGTCTGCGACAATCATTTGCTTGAGAATATCTAATGGATACAAATTGGCAAATTGACGCATATACTTCAGATTACGCGGCGAATATCCCTTTTTTTCAGGGTATATATCTCGAATGGCTTTTGAAATTTTATCAATAACTTTTCCGCCCCACCCCAATTTTTTTTGAGCAAACAAAATAAAATTTCCCAATTTCCAATAGTGTAGCAGCATTTGCACATTTGCTGCCGAAATTAATCTTACTTGCGCATGTTCTATCTCTTTGCCAACAACACGAATAAAATCAGCAAATTCTTGTATTTGAATATCGTTTTTTATCTCTTTCATACCATTTCCAAAATTGAGTTCAAAATTTTCGCGCTTTCTTCGTCTAATGCTTTCATTTCTTCCAAAATTACCTGCGGCGAGCGTAAAGTAATTTCCTCTTTTTTGTTGGGATTTTTTACACTCAAATCGGCTTCGACAAGTTCAGCCGTCGAGATGCTCCACGAATTTTTACTGTCGGCAAATGTTTTTTGTAGTTGCAAAAAATCTTCCAAGTCGTTTTCATTTAACGGGTTGGTTTTTCCTAAATTTCTGTCTAAATTTAGTTGGTAAAACCACGTTTTTTGCGTTGGTTTTCCTTTTTCAAAAAACAATACAACAGTTTTCACGCCGGCGCCGGTAAATGTGCCGCCGGGCAAATCCAATACAGTATGCAGGTTGCAACTTTCCAACAGATGCTTGCGTATGGCAACGGTGGCGTTGTCGGTATTGCTCAAAAAGGTGTTTTTTATGACTACGCCCGCTTTTCCGCCTGCCTTCAAAATCTTTATAAAGTGCTGTAAGAATAGCGATGCGGTTTCGCCGGTTCTCACAGGGAAATTTTGTTGTACTTCGGCGCGTTCTTTGCCGCCAAAAGGCGGATTGGCAAGTACTACATCGTAACGGTCTTTTTCCTGTATGTCGGCAAGATTTTCGGAAAGCGTATTGGCGTGTATAATATTTGGCGCTTCAATTCCGTGCAAAATCATATTCATAATGCCAATGATGTAGGCGAGCGATTTTTTTTCTTTTCCGTAGAAAGATTTCTTTTGCAGTATTTCAGTTTCTTTGGAAGAAAGTGATTTGCTTGTCTTTAAGTAATTAAACGCTTCGCAAAGAAAACCCGCAGAGCCGCACGCGCCATCGTAAATTTTTTCGCCAATTTTTGGGGCAACTACTTTTACAATAGTTGTAATCAGTGGTCTGGGGGTATAATATTCGCCGCCGTTTCGTCCGGCGTTACCCATATTTTTGATTTTGTCTTCGTAAAGATGGCTCATTTCGTGCTTTTCGGCGTGTGTTCGGAAACGCAATGAATCAACAAGCGTAATCACTTCGCGCAGATTGTAGCCGCTTTGCAATCGGTTTTTCAGTTCGCTGAAAATTTCGCCGATTTTGTATTCAATCGTGTCGGCGCTTTCTGCGTTTGTTTTGAATTTTTTGAGATACGGAAAAAGTTTGTTGTTCACAAAATCGGTCAAGTCATCGCCGGTCATTGCTTTGTGATGGTCGAGTTCGGCAGGCTCACCGACCGATTTTGCTGGCTCACCCGTCGGGCGGTGAGCCTGTCGAACCGCCGCCCTACGGGGCATCGCCCAAACAGTCCATTGATATTCCTTGTCAATTATTGGTGTGTATGGTTTTCCTGTTAGTTCCGCTGCTGTGGCGCGGTCTTTTTCCAAGTCGTCCAAATATTTGAGGAACAAAATCCAACTTGTTTGTTCCACGTAATCCAATTCGCTTCCGCAACCGGCGTCTTTGTGCAGAATATCATCTATATTTTTAAAAGTTTGTTCAAACATTCTATTCAAAATAACTTATTAATATGCAAAGGTAATACTTTTTTATGAAAAAATAAAAAATAAAAAATTTTATCTTTTTTAACCACAAAGTACACGAAGATTTGCACGAAGTGCACAAAAAGTAGTGTTCTTTGTGAAATCCTTTGTGCCCTTTGTGGTAAAACGAACTCCTTTGCGGTAAAGAAAAAATTTGTTTTTTCCGTAGGGTATTAGTAATTTTGTGCGGTATATTAGTAAAATTGATTATCTTGCATGATAAATAAAGCCGAGTTCAAACAGTTATTCGACAGGCATTTCGATGATTTGCGGACGTTCATCTTTTACAGATGCGGTAATTTGGATATGGCACAGGATATGGCGCAGGACGTGTTTATGAAAGTTTGGGAAAAACGCGAAAACCTGAACAATAAAAATTTGAAGTCATTGCTTTTCAAGATGGGTAACGATTTGGTTATCAGCAATTACAGGAAAGAGGCTGTACGTAATGATTTCGCACAGTGCGCTACGGCGCAAGGCGCAATGACGCAAGACGCCTGTCAGTCGCCCGAAGACGATATGATTTTTCAGGAATTGGTTGCGGCATACGCTAAAGCGCTGGAACTGATGCCCGAAGCAAATCGAACGGTTTTCCTGATGAGTAGAAACGAAGAATTGAAGTATCACGAAATAGCAGAACGTTTGGGAATTAGCATAAAAACGGTGGAAAAACGAATGAGCGCGGCATTGCAGTATTTAAGAACAAAACTTTTATAACACAATGAATATGAATATAGAAGACATAAAAATAATCCCCCAATGGGGTAAAAGCAAAGACGAAATCTGGAACGAAGTTTTTGACGATTATTGCGTTGAAAACAAGCACGATACAAAACATCGCGCAAGGATTGTACGCCTTACATTTTTGAAATATGCCGCTGCTGCCGTTGTTGCGATGATGATAGCGGGCGGGTCGTTTGCTTATTTCAGCGAAGTTGCCCATACGACGCTGCGCGGCGCATATCTATCGCTTTCGCTTCCCGATGGCTCTACTGTCATGCTGAATGTTGATAGCGAACTGAAATACAAGCCGTTATTGTGGTTTGCATCGAAAACGGTTGAACTGAACGGCGAAGCGTACTTTGAGGTAAAGTCGGGCGGGCGTTTTACCGTTAAATCAGGCAAAAATAAAGTGATGGTTTTGGGTACGAGTTTCAATGTGTTTGCACGCAACGAAAAATACAGCGTGACGTGTATGACGGGCAAAGTAATGGTTACGGCTGACAACCGTCAAACAACGCTTACGCCAAACATGCAGGTTACTTTGCGTAACGGAAATTTCAATGTTGCCGAAATTGCTGATACAGAACAACATATTGGGTGGAGGCAAAACAGATTTGTTTTCAACGGCGCACCGCTTACCGAAGTCATTAAAGAGATTGAACGTCAATATGATATACAAATTTCAAATGTTTTGGACTTTGACTATTCCTATACGGGAAATTTTTCAAAAACCGAAAACCCCGAAGACGTACTCGAAATCGTTGGTAAACCGTTTGGTATCACATTTTTAATCAAAAATAAAGAAAAAAGCAGAAAGCAGAAAATACGTGAGGCACACCCATAAATTAGTAATATTGATGCTTTTAGCGTCTATATCAACGATTTTTGCGCAGGAGTTGCATTTGTCGGTTACCGACCAGCCGTTGAATATGACGCTAAACTCGCTGAATGTTGAGATTTCGTTCGATGACGCGCGACTTTCAGGGTATCGGGTAACGGTTTCACAAACGTTTGCCTCGCCCGCAGACGCAATCCATTATTTGCTGAAAGACAAGCCTTTCAAGATGGAGCGCATAGGCTCGGTTTATGTGATTTTTCCATACGAACAAAACGCAACGGAAAACCCTGTTATCGAGCCTGTTGCTGTCAGAAGAAGATACGTTGTATCTGGCGAACTGTATGACTGTATGTCGGGCGAGCCGTTGCCGTATGCTCATATTCAGACTGATGCGGGTTTTGTTACCACAGACGGATTGGGACGCTTTTCAACGGTTGTGGACAACAATCGCTCTGTGAGGCTGCAAATCAGGTATCTCGGCTATGAAACCATTGATACTGTGTTGAATACAGGCAATCATGCTATATGTTTATCGGCGTTGGCGATGTCGTTTGACGAAATCGTTGTTACGCCCACGATGTCGTACATGATGATGCAAATGGGCGGCACATCGGGCGAAATGCGCATCAATCATCAAATTGCCCGCTACATGCCGGGAAGCGCCGACAATTCGGTATTTACGCTTTTGCGAATGATGCCCGGCGTCAGGGCTTCGGGCGAACCGTCGGACGACCTGATTGTGTGGGGCAGCAATTGGGGCGAAAGCAGATTGGTTTTTGACGGATTTACGATTTTCGGAATGAAAAATTTCAACGACCATATAGGCTCCGTTAATCCCTACATGGTCAAGGACATACGCCTGATGAGAGGCGGATACGGCGCTTCGCAGGGAAACCGTACAGGGGCGGTTGCCGACATCACGGGTATTGAGGGCGATTTCGGCAAACCATCGCTAAAAGCCAACATCAGCAACTATACCGCAAATATTTTTGCGTCAATGCCCGTCAAAAATAATTCTGCCTTGTCGGTTGCCTATCGCCAAACGTTCTATAATCTTTATGACGAGGTTTTTACGGGAGGTTCGGGCAGCGGCGGAAGTGGGGGCGGCGGTCGCGGCAGCGGACGACAAACGCCAACAGGGTCAGCAGATTACGCAGGGACGCTCATCAGCCCCGATTACGATTTTCGCGACCTGAATATCAAATTCGCCGGCAGAACGCCGACAAACAACCGCTATCATTTGAGCCTGTATGGAAGCGCCGACCGTTTTAACTTTGGGGTAACACAAAGCGATTATGAATTGAACGCAGCCGAAGAAAACAAACAATTTGGCGCATCAGCGGGATATAATAAATTGTGGGACAACGGAATGACAAGTAGTCTGCTCGCTACGGTTTCCCAGTTTTCGGGAACGATTGACCACGTTTTTAACATTGGCAGCAATCCGGACGTTTTCAGCATTGACAATACCATTCGCGAAATAACCGTAACCGCCGAACACGGCTTGAATATCGGACGGCGACAAAGGATAAAAATCGGCGCACAATGGCAACAGTACGCAAGTTCTGCAAACGACGCGAAAGCGCGTATCAACAATCCAACTATTTACTTGATTGACAATATTATACTCGGAAAATTGTCTGTTCAGGCGGGCGCGAGAGCCGATTGGATTGTTAATGACAAAATGTCTTTACAGCCAAGAATATCAGCGCGTTATACTGTAAATGATGAATTAACGGCAACTGCTTCGTGGGGAAAATATCGTCAGTTTGTGGCGCGTGTTCCATACGCCTATCAAACAGGCAGTTATCAAATGCTGTGGAGCCTTTCCGAAAGTTCGTTTCTTTCGTCAACGCACTATTTGGCAGGATTGGCGTACAGTCGCAACAGATGGCTGTTGAGCGTCGAAGGATACATTAAGAACAATAAAAACCAGATATTTTACTTTGATAACGCCGTCAATCCGCACGACAACACGGTTTGGGGCTTCGATACGCATATCAGAAAGGAATGGGGCAAACAAACGTTTTTTGGCTCGCACTCGTTTCTAAAAGCCTCAAAACCACAGCCTTTAACCGCCAACGAAATCAAATTCGGAACTGTAAACTCGTTTCGTAATTTCCATTTTTCTGCAATGTACGTTTATGGCGCGGGATTTGCCTATTATTCCACAGTCGAACTCGGACAGGACAGACAGCAATGGCAGGGACCAAATCAAGGACAGGGAGGGCAAGGACAGGGTCAAGGGCAAGGAGGTCAGGGACAAGGAGGTCAGGGGCAGGGCAACAATCCAAACGAGCCCAACAACCCAAATAACCCAAACGAACCCGGCAATCCCAACGAGCCTGCCAATACCACCGCTAATACCGTTTTTTCAGAGCCGTACAGCCGTCTTGACGTTTCGCTTGTTTACAAATTTCAGTTGCGGAATTTCAGAATACAAGCGGGCGTTTCGGCGCTCAACGTTTTCGACGTCCAAAATATCAAATACAGTTACCGTATTTCCGACCAGAGCAACGTTTACAACATCTACACGCGAGCCGCCCCACGCACAATAGCAGTTTTTTTTGAAATAAATTTTTGAAAAACGGTAGGGTAAAACATTTTTGATGCGGTATATGTGTGTAAAGTAAAAATTAAGTTTAATAAATAATTAAAAATTAAAAAACATGAACAGATTATTTTTTTCTTTTGCGATGATAGCATTATTGGCATCATGCAGTAGTACTCCCGAAGGCGCGGAGCAAAACATTGAACTTCGCTCGTCAATGTTAGGTTTTTCGGACGTTGCAACCTACAAGCAATTCGTTGCTGAACAGTGTGTTGCAGGCAATCACGAAAATTGTTGTATCTTGAGCGACGGCACTCACCAAACGTGTCCGTATCCCGACCATGAGGGCTGCAAACTCGACGGCTCGCAACATCGCGGTGCAAAACACGGAATGGGCGGTAAAAACGGCAGAGCGCACGGCTCTAACAACGGCTCGAACGGGCAAAATCGCAATGATTGTAATCAGGATTGCAATCAAGACTGCGGAAACTGCGATTTTGAGTGCAAACAAGACTGTAAACAGGATTGCGGAAATTGCAATTTTGAGTGTAAGCGGGATTGTAAGAAAGACTGCGGAAACTGCGATTTTGAATGTAAACAAGACTGTAAGCAGGATTGCAGAAATTGCAATTTTGAGTGCAAACAGGATTGTAATCAAGACTGCGAAAACTGCGTCTTTGAGTGTAATCAAGACTGCGAAAACTGTGATGTTGAATGTACCAATATCGGCAGCGGCGATGGCGACGGCAATCAAAATCGTAACGGCAGACAGAGATAGTTGTCGTTTTATTTTAAAGCAAAAAACATGGCAAGGGGCGCAGACAGATGTGTTCCTTGCTTTTTTTTATTTATTTTTCGATTAATTTTGGCTATTCATTATCTTCTGCGTTAGGTATCAGTACCTCATTTGCCGCTGCAAACAAATCATTCAACGCTTCACTCATTGTTGGATGCGTGAAAATCTGGTCGCGCAACACCGTATATAGTAGCCCCGCTTTTACGGCAAGATAAAGCAAGTTAATGACTTCGTGTGAATCTTCGGCATAAATTGTTGCACCCAATATCTTTTGTGTTTTTGTATCAACAAGGGCTTTCAATAAACCTTTTGATTGTCCAAGCACGGCAGATTTTGGAATATTAGCGGCTTCGAGCCTGAAGAGCCTATATTCAAGACCTGCGGCTTTCGCTGTTTTTTCGGTAAATCCAACGCTTGAAAGAGTGGGGGTAATAAAGACACTGTTTGGCACACTGCCGCGGTTGTTGAGGGTTCGAGCGCCGTCGCCGTAAAGTTGGCTCTGAATGATGCGGAAGTCGTCTAATGAAGTGTATGTAAACTGCAAACCGCCATGCACATCGCCAATTGCCCAGATGTTTGGCGCCGTTGTCTCAAGTTTTTCATTGACTACAATCTCTCCTCGTTCGTTGAGCGTCACGGAGGTGTTTTCAAGCCCCAGCCCTTCAGTGTTTGCCTTGCGTCCTGTTGCGATAAGAATTTTATCTGCGGAAAGCGCTACCGTTTTGCCGTCTTTCTCTGTGACCTTGAGTACGGTTTTTTCGCCTTTATCATAGATTTGTTCGATTTTGACGCCAAGTTTAAAGGTCACTCCTGCCGCTTCCATATCTTCTTTGATACGAGCCGCTACGTCATCGTCTTCGCGCGGCAAAAATTTATCAAAAACATCAAGAACCGTTACTTTAGAGCCGTATGATGCAAACATTGACGAAAATTCAAGTCCTATATAACCAGAACCAATAATAGTGAGCGTCTGGGGAAGAACGGTCAAATCCATCAATTCCGTCGACGTGACGATATTGGCGCTGTCGGATATTCCTTTGATTGGCGGTATGACCGGCTTCGCTCCCGTGTTAATGAAAATACGTTCTCCTTCAAGAATCTTAACCGCTTCGCTATCAACTAATATCTCGATTTCAGTATCCGAGATAAATCGTGCTTTCCCATTGATAACTGCTGCAGTGGCTTCATTCGCTATCAATGAATAGTTTTTTTGATTAAGTTTTCTAATCAAATCTGATTTTTTCATCGCTGCATCAGAAAACTCCAAACCCTTTTGTCCATTGACAATCAAGGATTTTGAGGGAATACAGCCAATATTGATGCAAGTACCTCCATACATTCGCGTTGATTCTTCGACAACAGCGACCGATTCCCCTTTTTTAGCAAGAAATTTTGCAAGCGTCTTACCGCCTTTACCAAAACCAACGATGATATTTTTATAAAATACTTTTTCCATTATGTTATATTCTATTTCTTTATAAAGGCCGCAAAGTTAATCCTTTTTTT
>Ga0099364_10011969_pt1 | contig 11767 bp, 13 predicted proteins | sample TergutTh196P3_FD_73070 | JGI IMG/M metagenome (GOLD analysis project Ga0099364, IMG submission 73070) | Microcerotermes parvus P3 segment gut microbial communities from Pointe-Noire, Republic of the Congo - Th196 P3 | ecosystem: Host-associated > Arthropoda: Insects > Digestive system > Gut ...
CTCGTTGTCCAAACCGTATGACGCGTTGTGCTGAGCAGCGTCCTGAGCCGGTTGTTAACAGCGCTACGATGATTAAGTGTTTCCTGTATGCTTAAAATCCAGAATATTTCCAAGTCCTTTCGCGGCGGCTTTGGATATAAACCCATTTTAGCACTGGAAGACATCCACCTTGAAATAAAACCTGGGGAAACACTTGGGCTGATGGGGCCAAGCGGCTGTGGGAAAACGACTCTTGCCAGGATTGTTCTACGCCTGATACCCGCCGACAGTGGAGAAATATGGTATCAAGGACATAACATCACACGATTAAAAGGTAAACAGCTTTTACCATTTCGCCGGGAGCTGCAATTCATATCCCAGCACCCTGTATCTTTTTTTAACCCTGCCATCAAATTGGGGAGCAGTGTGCAGGAACCTTTAAAAATATTTGGTATTTACAAAAGGAAATCTGCTGAAGAAGCTGTACATCAAACACTGGAGCATGTGAAATTGGATGCTTCACTACTTGACCGGTACCCGCATCAGGTTAGTGGAGGTGAAATTCAGAGGCTGGCAATTTGCCGTGCTCTTTTGCTCCGCCCTAAGGTGCTTGTACTGGATGAGCCTACTTCAATGCTGGATGTTTCGGTACAGGCCCAGATACTGCATCTTCTCAAGGATTTACAGAGGACACAGGGATTGTCTTATTTTTTTATTTCTCATGACAGTTCTGTTGTAGACTGGATGGCTGATAGAGCTGTGAGGATGAAGGAGGGAAAAATTTCTTTTTTATGAAATTACTTCCGTTTAGTATTATTTTGTCCTTGACAGTAGCAATAAAAGTTGCTATTCTAGAAAAAATGATTTTGGAGGAAAAAAATGAAAATAAGCGAAATTGAAAAAACGATTTTGCGTATAGTCATCATGGTGGCAACCTTCCTGGCTATGCCAATGAAAGCAAGCGCCATGCACATTATGGAAGGTTACTTGCCCCTTGGGTTTAGCATAGCCTGGTCTGTGGTCTGTATACCGGTTTTGGTCTTGGGGCTTGTTCGCTTACGGCGGACTGTCAATGAAAACAGGCGCACCCTGATACTCCTGGCCATGTCCGGAGCCTTTATTTTTGTGATTTCATCGCTAAAGATACCGTCCGTGACAGGTAGTTGCAGCCATATGACAGGAACAGGGCTTGCCGCGATATTGTTCGGGGTTAGTGTAACAAGCATCCTTGGAATCATCGTGTTGATTTTTCAGGCTATTCTGCTCGCCCATGGCGGATTAACCACCCTTGGCGCTAATACCTTTAGTATGGCCATTGTCGGACCGCTTGTAACCCTGCTTTTATACAAAGCCGGTAAAACAATTAAAATTAACAAAATGGCAAATATATTTGTAGCCGCTTCTGTGGGCGCTTTGGCCACATACTGTGTAACGGCGCTTCAATTGGCGCTGGCTCATCCGGGAGAAGCAGGTTATGTTGACAGTATGATAAGGTTCCTTGGAGTATTTGCCCCGACACAAGTCCCACTTTCCATTGTAGAAGGCCTTTTAACCGTTCTGGTTATTATGGGCTTAGAACATTTTGCAAGCCCGGAACTCAAAGAAATTTCATATGAAGTTTCATTATAAGGAGGTGAAATTATGAAAAAGAGAACAACGGTAATAATTTTAATTTTGATAACTATAGTTATTATCTTTGCCCCTTTGTTTCTGCTTCCGGGAGCGGAATTTGAAGGCAGTGATGGCCAAGGCAGTGAAATGGTTTATGAAGTAACCGGAGAAGAGTATGAGGCCTGGGCTGAACCAATTCTTGAAAGGCTTATAGGCGGCGAATTACCAGGTGAAATGGAATCATTATTATTCTGTATACAAACAGGTATTGGAGTGGGCATCCTCGCTTACTTTTTCGGGTATTTTGCCGGGAGAAAAAAATACAGCGGTGTTTAACCTGATAACCACTGTTATAGCCTTTGTATTTACATGGTGCCTTTTTTATGGGCGGATAGCTCAGCCTTTTCTTATTTTAATATGCTTAAGTCTGACTGTGTTTTTTGTTTACTTTGGCAGACATCAACACAGTCAGGCCTTGTCTATTGACGTCTTGGCCCAAAATTCACGCTTGAAGAATATAAATCCTGCATTAAAGTTTTGGACCCTTATTATCTTATTGATATTATCTGTAGCTTCAAGAAATGTTTACACAGGTGTATTTTTGATAATGGCAATGCTGGTACTAGCTGTATTTGCGGGAGGCTTAAAACTGTATTATTATGTACATGTCCTTGCATTGCCTCTATCTTTTTTGCTAATAGGCGGACTTGCCTTATTATTTGAAATATCTGCGGAGCCAAGGGGTATCATAAATTTAAATGTGTTTGGCTTATGGCTTTGCATTACATCTAACGCACAAATACAAACGACTCTTATTGTGTCTCGCGCTTTTGGAGCTGTCAGTTGTCTATTCTTATTGAGCCTTACTACGCCTATGCCTGATATTATCGGTGTTCTACGGCGTGCCCGCTGCCCGGACATATTCATTGATTTAATGTACTTGATCTACAGGTATATCTTCATACTATTATCCTTGCATCATCAGATGCATGATGCTGCCAAAAGCAGATTAGGTTTCAAAGATTACAGGAAAAGCCTGCGATCAACAGGCAGTATTTATTCAAAGCTCCTTGTACGCAGTTTTCAAATTGGAAGCAAAAATTTTGATGCCATGGAAAGCCGTTGTTACGATTCTGGAATCAGGTTTTTAGAACAGCCTAAGAAGGTCAGCGCTATGCATCTTAGTTTTTCCATTTTGCTTGTCCTTGTTTCTTTATTGCTTAATCTGCTGCACCCATAAGGAACGAGGAACTATGAACGAGTTGTTAAAGGTAGAAAACTTAAGTTATAATTATGACAATAAATATTTAGCATTGAATAATGCTTCTGTAACTTTCCAGGCAGGAGAACTGATTGCAATTCTGGGCAGTAACGGCGCCGGCAAGAGTACATTTTTTCTATGCTGCAATGGTGTTCTGCGTCCCCAAAAGGGAAAAATTTTTTATAATGGCAAAGAAATAACAAATAAAAAAAAGGACATAATTAATTTACGAAAAGCCGTGGGATTGGTTTTTCAGGATCCCGACAATCAGATGATCGCAGGGACTGTGGAGAGCGAGGTTAGTTTTGGCCCCATGAATTTAAACCTACCCCTTGACGAGGTTTCGCGCCGGGTGGAAAAATCACTCCTACAGATGGATATAGTCAGGTACCGGAATCAAGCACCCCATTACTTAAGTGGGGGAGAAAAAAAACGGGTAAGCATTGCAGACATTTTGGCCATGGAGCCGGAATTAATTTTACTTGATGAGCCCACAGCTTCCCTTGACCCGCAAAACACCGATACCCTTGAACAAATTCTAAACGAGCTTTACAGTACGGGAATTACGATAATTATATCAACCCATGATGTGGACTTCGCCTATAAAGTTGCTAAAAGAGCCATTGTGTTCGCCCAGGGTGAAATTATCGCCGATGCGGGTATTGACGAAGTATTTGCAGAGATAAATATACTTGAAAAGGCAGGTTTAAAAAAACCATTGCTTTACGAGGCCTTTGAGTTAGTACAAAACAATTTACCAAACTTGCAAAATATACAAAAGCCCAGAACTATTGAAGAATTTCGAACCTTAATGGGTGATATAAATAGTGGAAGATTTAAGGAATAGAATATGAAAAAAACAATAATGATACAGGGAACCATGTCTAATGTGGGGAAAAGTTTAACTGTAGCAGGGCTCTGCCGTGTCTTTCGTCAAGACGGCTATAGTGTCGCACCATTTAAATCACAAAATATGTCTTTAAACTCATTTATAACTGATGAAGGGCTTGAAATGTCACGCGCTCAGGCAGTACAAGCTGAAGCCGCAGGCATTGCTCCCAGCGTATTTATGAATCCTATACTGCTAAAACCAATTAGTGATATGGGATCTCAAGTAATTGTAAATGGCGAGTCTCGCGGAAATATGAAAGCCGTTGAGTATTTTGCCTATAAAAAAACCCTTATTCCGGAAATAATGCGTTCCTTTGAAAATTTAAAAGAGCGTTACGATATTATTGTTATTGAAGGTGCAGGCAGCCCAGCTGAAATTAATTTAAAACAAAACGACATTGTGAATATGGGACTTGCCAAAATGACTGACGCATCAGTTTTACTTGTAGGAGATATTGACAGGGGTGGTGTCTTCGCCCAGCTTGTAGGGACATTGATCTTACTTGATGATGACGAGCGGGAAAGAATAAAAGGTTTGATTATTAACAAATTCCGGGGAGACATAGAATTACTTCGTCCCGGACTTGTTATGCTGGAAGAAAAAGCCGGGAAACCAGTAATTGGGACTATTCCTTATACATCTGTAGACATCGAAGATGAGGACAGTCTTGCTGAAAAATCCCGCCTGCAACACTCATCATCCAGAGAATCAATGGATGCCTTTGAATTAAAGGCGTATAATGAAAAGCAATTTAATATATTAGCCGAAGCAATTCGGAAAAATCTTGACATGGATTTTATTTATAAGTTATTATGAAGGTCTTAATTCTTTAATACAGTGAAGTTATCGCCTTCTTTAATTTCATTAAGGTATTCATCGTCAATGCTGGCCTGCTCAAAAGTAGCCATGTCTCTAATAACTACACTGGCGGCATCGATCATGGCAAACATCAAGGGACAGCCGCTGCCTTCACCCAGCCGCATGTTCATATAAAGATAAGGTTCCAGTCCAAGAGCGGCAGCTGCATGGTTGAAGCCCTGTTCATAGGATGCATGAGAGGCAAACATAAAATCTTTTACCTTGGGATTTAGCTTAAAAGCAGCCAGAGCCGCGACCATTGAAATAAAACCATCGATCACCACCGGTACCCTCATATAAGCGCCGCCGATAAACAGACCGGTCATGGCTGCGATATCGAAACCTCCAACTTTTGCCAACACATCAATAATATCGATAGAATCGGATGTATTTATCTTATTACATTGCAGCGCTGTCTTTATTACTTCGATTTTTTTTCTATAACTTTCTTCCTTAAGACCCGCACCTTTACCCGCTGCCTGTTCAGCGGAAATTCCTGTCAAAGCACATAATAAGGTTGCTGAAGTCGTTGTATTACCAATACCCATTTCGCCCGCACCGAGCAGGGTATAACCGTCCTTGACAGCTTCAATGGCGATTTCAATGCCTGTAAGAATCGCTTGTTCTGCTTCTTCACAGGTCATGGCAGCCTGCTTAGTGATATTCCAGGTGGACTTCCTTATTTTTTTATTTTTAATAAGCGGGTGTTCTATGTCGGCATTTATCCCCAGATCAACGACAATCAGATCGGCATTAAAGTGTTTCGCCAATACTGAAACTCCGGTAATCCCTTTTATAAAATTCAATGTCATCATATATGTAACAGCCTGCGGAGCCGACGAAACGCCTTCCTCCACAACGCCATTGTCTGAAGCCATGATAATCACGCAACGTTTCTCAGTTTTAGAAACCAGCTTACCGCTGATACCGGCTAGTTTAACGGCAATATCTTCCAGCTTGCCCAAACTGCCTGGCGGTTTTACCAGACTATCCAGCCTTTCCTGGGCCTTCTCCATCGCAATGCCGTCGAGATTCCCAATTTGGGATATGTACCGGGTCAAATCATTCATAATGAAGAATAGACAACTGTTGTCGGTACGTCAATGGCAAGTTATTTTACCTCCGAGCATAGCAATAAGCACAGCCTGCCTGGCAAGTACCATAAGTACCTATATCTACACTGGGTACACAGCGGCAAAGAGGGCGCTGGTTTTTATCCCTTTTTTCAATTCCGTTTAGGCTGCGGCCCAAAATTTCCTGGATTAGTTCTCCGTCTATACAAGCCCCGGTTTTAATTCCTAAATTAGTTAGCTCTTCTTTTTCTGCACAGGACTGCATTTCCATTCCTGCATTAAAGGCAATTTGGGCTAACTCTCCAAGGAGGTCTCTGATTTGGGGTATGAGCACGCCGCCTTCTGAATAATGTGGAAAAGTTTCGCAAATGCCCTTTTTTTCGAGGGCTAAAAGCCGTCGTTTGGAACCGGTATATTCATCGTATATACTGACAATGACCCGCTCCACTGTTCCGCTAAGGCGGGAAGCAAGCTCATTGAAATTGCGGCAATGAAAAGAATAATCTGTAAGGCTGCTTAGTAGAATAGGATCATAACGCCAGATCAGCTTTTTCTTACCCCATATTTTTACCAGATCCTTCATACCCTGGATTACTTCTTCCTGGAGAGGCATATTAGGTTCCAGTATTTCAGGGTAGCCTGTTAAACCGCACATTAAATAAAAGGGGAAATCTTTAAACCTTTCAGGTCTGGATAAGAGGGAGCGGGGGTCCCGGGTCCAGAAAACCAGGAATTCTGCATCTTCGCTTTTTAATGAAACCTGCCTTATCTGGGCTGCATTAAACGGGTTTGCAACTTCCACAAAGCCGGCTTCCAGGCGATCCAAAAACCAGTTAAATTTAAAACGGGGTATGTCGCAGCGGCGGGATGCACTGATGATCATTGCTCTACTATAGCATACAGGTTATAATTAAAACATGAACCATCAAGAAAATTTAGAACTAATTGAAATGTTTAAAAGGCTTAGGGTTACGGATGTTCGAGATGGGATGGACTGGATGGGTTATCACCATTATGGCACTGTTCATCACTCTATCCGGCCTCTGTTTCGGCCAGAAGCAACTGTGATTGGAATTGCCAGGACCGCACGTTATGTCCCTTATGAAGGGCCGGTTCCTGCATTGCCTCCGGAAGAATATACCGAATGGGTCAAAATGTACTATAGGGAGATATGTTATGACCCCTGGAATAAGGATATCCAGCCAGGGGATTTTATCTGTTTGGACATTGCTGGTATTGATGTTGGGCTTCTGGGTTCCAATAATACTCTGTCCTGTAAGAAGGCTGGTGCTGTAGGATTTATGACAAATGGCGGCGGAATCCGGGATACCGATGAATGTATTATACAGAAGATCCACGTCTGGTCTAAATTTATTTCTCAGCCCATGGATCAGGCCCGTATTCGTTACATTGATAAAGATATTGCCATAGGTATTGGCGGAGTGGCCATTTATCCCGGGGATTTAATAGCAGCTGATGGCGATGGGGTTATCGTAGTACCTCGGAAAGTCGCCAGGGATGTGGCTAAATATGCCTGGCAGGAGGCAAGTGCCGATAAAAAATCAAGGAAAAAACTTTATATTGATTTAGACATGCCGTTAGATAATACAGTAGAATAAAAAGGGGAATCGTAAATGCTCGTTGATAAAGTACCTATAAAAAATCTTATTTTTATCCGGTTAAACCCGAATGATGATATACTTGCCGCCCTAACAGAAGCTGCCAAGAAAAACAATATTAAAAACGCCGTTATACTTTCCGGCATTGGTTCTGCCCGGAGCCATCATTTCCATGTTGTTGCCTCCCGGGAGAATCCGCCTAAGGAGGACTTTGTAAAAGAAGAAAAGGCTTCAGATATAGTAAATATTAGCGGATTTATAGTAGAAGGCCGTGTCCATGCCCATATTATCCATTCAGATAAGGATATTGCCTTTGGCGGTCATCTAGAACCAGGAGTCCAGGTCTTAACTTTCTCGATCCTTACCCTGGCGGAAGTTGATTGTAATTTCGATGGTTTTGACAGGATTGGTAATATTGAAGATTTACGCAAGGTTTAATCCTAGATACCCCCTTGATATTATTTCCGTATCAACGTAAATTTTTAGAATATTATGGAAATACACAAGCCCCTTCGGGCGGCCGTTTTTAGTTATGAATTGCTCAGACTTTTACTTCTGACTTTTTCGTTTGGTTTTTTTCCATCGTTACAGGCTGTTTTAAGAGGAGGGTTTTTCCCATATCTGGTGTATGTGAGTCCAAATGCTTTATTCCCTTTGATTTGCTTCTTTTTTTTCCTGCGTCCAGGGGAATATAGGAATTATCTCCCTTTGTATATGGCAGGGAAAAGCATCGCTGTGATATTATTCTATGTATGGATTGCTTTTTCATTTACTCAGGATATCAGTGTAATGGAATCAAGCTTCCTGGAACCTATGTTTCCTGGAGTTTTTGGGTATAATGAAATGGTAATTCTTTTAGGGGGAGCTTTTCTTATTAGCCTGGGGGATGCGTTCTCTGTTTTTGGAGCCTGGATATTAAATAAAAAACAAGTTACTACAGATGGTAAAAATGGTGGAGGAAATTGATGCGGATTATACCAGTAGCGAGCGGAAAGGGAGGAGTTGGCAAGTCTCTTATTGCTGCAAATCTGGGGGTCGCTATGGCTCAAGCAGGTCAGCGGGTGGTTTTGGCAGATTTGGATTTGGGAGCATCCAACCTCCATTTAGTATTGGGACACCAATCGCCTAAAAAAGGAATAGGGGTTTGGTTGAACGATACTGGATTGGATTTTAACGAAGTAATAGTAGAAACTGATGTCCGGGGCCTTCGTTTTATACCCGGAGATACTGAAATACCCGGAACAGCCAACCTTAGGACTTCACAACTGAGATCCCTGGTTAAACAATTTATGGCTTTACAGGAAGAAACAGACGTTCTTATTCTAGATTTGGGAGCTGGCACTCATCAATCAATTCTGGATTTTTTCCTTTTATCCGGTCAGGGAATAGTGGTTTCCGCCCCTGCTGTGACAGCAGTACTTAATGCCTATGTATTTCTTAAAAATACAGTTTTTCGTCTTATGTATACAGTTTTTTCAAGGGGTACAGAAGCAAAAGCCTATTTGGAACAGGCCCGTAAAGACGGTTCAGGACCCCAAAAACTTTATATTCCAAAAATGCTCCCGGATATAAAAAAAATTGATCCTCAGTCTTATGATAAATTTATGAATCATATTACTCAGTTTCGCCCCCGGTTAATTATGAATTTGATTGATGATCCTAAAGATGCCGATGTAGCTATGAAGATTCGCCGTTCCTGCGAAGAGTACCTAGCCTTACAAATAGAACATTTGGGGGTGATTTACAGGGATAATATCCAAAATACCGCGCTGTCTTCACGACTGCCCATAGTTCTTTATAAACCAGCGGCTGTACTTTCCCAGGCAATTTATCGTATAGCCGATAAAATTCTTTCCACCGATGAGGGAGTGACTGTACTGGACGCTGGTGAAATTGAACAAAGCTTCCAGGAAGCCGGGGTAGAGGCAGAAATAGATTTTAGTAATAAAATGGACTATGTGGAAGACTTACTCAATTCAGGCGCTCTTTCTCATGGAGATCTGGTTGAAACTGTTAAGTCTCAGCAAATGGAATTGGCTAAAATTAGGAAGGAGAATTATTTCCTTAAAGATAAACTATCTAAAGCCTTGGCTAAAGGCTTTAGTCCATAGGGAGTATAATGGCTGCTGTAATTGCAAAAGGTGATGCTTTAATCAGTATTAATATTCTGGAAACTGAGGCAAAATTAATTTTTACCCCTGATCCTGATGGCTTAGGATGGGATGCAGATGCGATTAATAAACTGGCGCAGGAAAATAAGCTTAGTCCGCCGGTGGATCCTAAAATCCTGGAATCGTTTCTTTCAAAAGCCGCCAGAACAAAAATCAGAGAGCCCATGGAAATGGTTCTTTGCGAAGGGATTCCCTCAGAGGAGCCGGTTCCGGAAACAATCACCTGGGAAGAACTGCCTATCCCATCAGACTTGATTCAGTTTGAAAATGAAGCTCGTTCAGTTCCCCCTGAAATTTACCGTGTTAAAGTTGAAAGAATCAAGAATGAGAAAATAGTTAAAAAATCAGGGGCTCTGCCTTTCATGCCTCATAAAGAAGAAACTATAGTCAGCTGGGATAAAAAGGAGACCCGGGAAAAGGCTGTAATAGATCCGGAAGTCAAAGAATTAAAATATGCTGAAAAAGGGGAAAAAATAGGAACTATAAATCCCCCTGTTCCCGGCAGACCAGGGAAAAATGTTTATGGAAGAATAATTCCGCCGCCTACCAGTAGTATAGAAGGCCCTCTTTTGGGGAAGGGTATTTTCAGGCAAAAAAATGACCTAGTTACCCAGGCTTCAGGTTTTATTCGTATAGGTAATAATTGGGTAGACCTTGTTCCACTGGCTAAAGCTGTTTGGGAAATTGTGATAGGCCTGGATGGAATAACTCCTTTCTTGAACTTTATACCCGGAGATCCCCGTCTTCCCCTGCCTAAAGCTGAAGAGATACTCCAAACTGCAATAGATAGGGGAGCTTATCAATCTGCTCTGATAAGTGCTAAAGCCTTAAATAAAGAAATTGAAGAAGCTGCTAAAGCCAATATAAACCTGGATGTTTTTCCACTTATGGAATCTAAGGAGGCCAAAGCAGAGGTTATAATAAATGCAGATAAAACCACAGCAATTCTTTACCTAAGGAAAGCAACCTTGGGGTACGAGTCTTTGGACATGAGGACCATTAGTCAGGCCATAAAAAATTCAGCTGTCCGTGTAACTGATGTTGATAAGTTAAAAGAAGATATCCAAAACTTTATGAACAGCAATAGCCTTGAGCTTAGGGATTATATTCTTGTAGAAGGAAAACCTTCTGTCCGGGGTAAAGACCGGGAGATTGATCTATTGATTGAATTACTCTCAGAAGAAGAACAGGCACCTTTTTTAAGCCGTCTTAAAATCCGTTTTAGTCGTTTTAATGAAGATGAAATGGTCTCAATTGATGAACTAACAGGCCTTGCCATTGTTGAAAAAGGGCAAAGGATAGCTCAGATAGGGAGTTATTCTGAAGGTGAAGAAGGGCTAGATGTTTTTGGCAATGAAATTCCCGGACTCCCAGGTAATGATCCGGATTTAAGGCTCTTAGGCGGCATTGAACAGCACGGTGAAAATATAGTTGCAGGAAAGAAAGGGCTTCTTTTAATTAGCGCCAATGAAAGGAGTTTTAAAGCAGAGATCATAAATTATTCAAATGCCAATGCAGCTATTAATATTTCTGCAGATAAAATGGAAGTACGGGTTGATATGTTTAAAGAATCCGGTGTGGGAATGCCTTTAATTTCTGACTGGGTTCTTAGGGAATTAAAATCCCAGGGAGTAATCAAGGGAGTTAGCCGGAATGCTGTTGAAACTGCCTGTAACGAAGCCAGGATCAAGGGAAGTTGCATGAATGTTGTCCTGGCCCGGGGGAAGCAGCCGGTAGCTCAAGGGGGAAGGGCTGTTAAATGGCTGGTAAATGTGAACCCTTCTACATCAGCTGGGGAGTATGATTTCGAAGAGAATTCAAAACGCAGTGTTCAGGTTAAAGCAGATACTATCATTGCAGAATTATCAGCTGTGGAAGAAGCGGGCAGGCCTGGCTATAACGTATTAGGCGAAGAAATTCCTGTACATCATGCCAGCCAAATGGAAATTGAATTTGATGATTCAATCCGAGAGGAAGCAGTTAGTGAAGAGCCGGAAGATGGAAGGAAACGTCTTGTGGCTGTTAATCCAGGAGAATTGAAATTTGACGGTAGTTTTTTATCGATAATCTCCCTCCTTGAAATCAACGAGGATGTTGGTCCTTCTACAGGGAATATAAATTTTGCAGGAGAAGTAAAAATTAACGGAAATGTATTACCGGGTTCTACTGTAGTCGGGGGTCTTCAGGTACATGTAACCGGAATTGTAGAAGAAGCCATTGTTTCATCCGGGGCAAGAGCATTAATTACAGAAGGAATCAGGGGAGGCGGGAAAGGAATAGTACGGGCTCGAACAAATATTGAA
>Ga0099364_10011970_pt1 | contig 11766 bp, 4 predicted proteins | sample TergutTh196P3_FD_73070 | JGI IMG/M metagenome (GOLD analysis project Ga0099364, IMG submission 73070) | Microcerotermes parvus P3 segment gut microbial communities from Pointe-Noire, Republic of the Congo - Th196 P3 | ecosystem: Host-associated > Arthropoda: Insects > Digestive system > Gut ...
TTGAAAAAATATATAAAATGGGGTGTCTGGAAGGTAGCGGTACGCCCGTCCTATATATAGGACGCACGGTTCCTAAAGGTTAATGTCGCAATAATCTGTCAGTCATAACTACATTTTATGGGCAGTTTTCCTACCATGTCGTGTTCTTGCGACAGACACCAGGCAGATTTACCATCACAGCTAGCACACGTGCTACATCACGTAATGTACTGCTAAGTGCAGTACACATATTTTCACAGACGTGTTGGGTATTTTGGAAAAATTCACTTCTTGGTCTGGTACTCTACGAAGACAAGCCTGGAAAGTGTCTCAACAGAATTCCTACATAGAGAGTTCTCCGCGTGCTTACAAGGAACGTCCCATGTGCCCTTCTTGCACTGATTACGTATCTTTTTAACGCAGTTACGTCATATAAAGTCGATTATGAATATCCATCGTGGGTGGTAATTTATTACGAACAACATGTACGTAATTACAGTCCAATTGTAGGCTACGTATGGATAACATCGTAACAGTACTTGGTTATGGATACTACACATAAGGGGTGCTGATAAGTCCTTAGCTCAACCAGTAAGGAAACACGCTACAGCGACAGAAGATTTTGAGTTTCATATGTCCTATTTACCATCATAATTGGAAGAATATTAGTACTATTTATATATATATATATATAACAAAACTAGCATTAAACGAAATATTCTCACCATCAAACAATATACATTGGGAAGTAGGTCGGGCTAAGGACTTATCAGCACCCCTGTATAATCTCATACTACAGTAAAATGAGTATTACAATCCTGCAGATACAGTACAAGCATGCCCAACCTTTGGTAGTTAAGCTACAATACAAGTGACTTTATAAAGTTTGTAATATTGGTTTTTTATATATCAGGAATAAACAGTTGGCTCTAATTTCCAGTAGGCCATAACATACTTTCCACTAATGGAATATATTCACCTGGAATTGGTTTCCGTGGCATTGTTTAGTAATAAACTAGTTTTTTAATGTCGCGTTGCATAGCATGAAACACTATACAATTTAGTATTTGACAGAGTCATTAAATAACAAACAGAGTAAAAATAAAAATCGGACCATCTTCTTTTATCCATACTTGTTACCTTTCCTTCGTCTTCATTGTTTAATTAGCAAAACGTAATGGATTCTATATGTTCATTTAGCACGGAATCGTTGAAACTTCTCACAGTCATTCCTGATGTAATAAGGACATCGCAGGCTACTCTCCTGACGAGCCGCAGCAGTTCATCTCTATCCGGACAACTAAGGAACTAAAAATAACTTTGAGCACATACAAGGTGAAGAAGAGCATAACCATCTTACAGTTTCACACAAACCTGTGTCGTCGCTAATCAATCTCAATATGTAACATATCACTCATTTTATGAACGAATATTTACAATCCTACTCAGCGACAGTGAATCTGCCGCCTTTTTCGATAACAGCTGTGACAATTCCCATTCGAGAATATGACAATCAGTGCATGTTGTGTGCACGGTGAAACGCAAAAGTTAGTCTTCAGTAAACAATTACCCTTGTTTAAAATATACTTTACGTTTAATTGAATGGCCTCATGAATATTTTAAGAGGAACGTTATAACTAAGTTACAAATGTATGATTTTGTCGTATTTAATTTACATCACTGAATTACGAGGTAGAAATCCTAGTGGTATGTGGAGGACATTTCTCTTCTCGCTTGTGGCAGTACGTTCATGGCGGTAGGTACTTGAATTCTTTTATACGCGCTACCACTCACATAGCAATTAAATTCAAGTTTTAATTCCATTTTCACGTTCCATTTAAGGTGGCCTGCATTATTTTTCGTAAATGTTGTAGGTATAGATCTTTTTCTCAATTTCTATAAGGTTATGTTATGCTAATTCAGTCCATCTCACCGAAAAAATAAATGCGTAGGATATCATGTCAGCATCAATCTTGGTTTCATGTCACTGCACCACTCAAGGCTTCGTATGATCCATGCAAGTTACGTGATTCACACCGATTTCTAACGACCACGATTATAACTACAAATCGAATTGTCCGCAGATTTTTTTGCTTGTTTTTGCAATGCCTGCACAATAAAGTTCTATTAGACTATGCATCTTAACACGGTGTGGCACAAACGAATTATTCAGATTTACACATTTTCGCTTCATTTTCACTCTTACCCTTCTATAGCTCTTATCGTTGGGTTGAACCGTAATTTTTATTACCTGCATTTAGTTCTGCACAAATCGTCTGCTGGGCACATCAGATACAGCTGCCCTCTATTAGGCAGAATAGGTAATAATTATGTTGTAAAAAATGCTACTCAAATAACACCAAATAAATAGTATGAGAAAATATTTGTAGTTAGAATCAATTGATTAGTGCCATTTTTTAATAATAAAAGGGGATAGATGAAATTTCAACATACAATGCACAAGAATATTAACTATATATGTCAAAAAGTTATACATATTCCTTCGGGCGTTTGGTGGCTCATTCGGTAGCGTGCTGGCTTTGAATTCCGGCGACCCGGGTTCGATCCCAGGCTCCGTCATAGGTGATTTCGATTTGAGTTTGATCTTGTGCAGGTTGTATGTAGTAGTAGTAGTAGGAATAAGAGTAGTAGTAGGTAGTATGAGCTGAAGACGTTGTAGCCTTGGGGTTGTCCAGTCCGAACGCGACGAGTGAGCCACGGACGTTTTTTACATGCACAATGTTAAAATACGTAAAATATGATCTATGAATATATTATATTATCATATTTATCTGCGTATTAGTATATTTATAGGTGATATTATGTATATTTTTAACAATGTGCAAGTAAAATTGATGTATTAATATTGTATGTTCATTTGTTCTTATGTCTGCCTGAGGATGGCGAATTATCGCTGAAACATGTAGCAGATAACTTATAATTTTATTGGTGTCATACACGACGCAAGGAATGGATAATATTATATTTGTAAATGTAGCAGTAATATCTGAAACGAAGAAACAAAAGAAATAAGCAAAATGGGGGAAAAAATCTATTAGTATGTTGGTGTTTACACACAGCGAAGTGTGTACAGTGGGTACAGCTAAAACTGTAAGTACTTACAGGTTCCATAAGAGGAGTGAGATCATGGCAACAGGCACAGTGCGGGGTAGTAACAAGATTTGTTAAACCGTATTTACAAGTCCCAGAATGCGTTCTGCCATCTGTTAGGTAATTCAGGTACTACTACCATTCGCGTGCTCTGTCGTCAAGTTCGTAATTTGCGTTCTGCCATCTTTCAGGTAAGTACGGTACTACTACTGTCCATCGGCTTCACTTGCTCCGTCGTCGTGTTCGTAATCCACAGTTACATAATGTGTTGGTTGCGGCGTTGATCCGAGAAGTTTGTGATACTAACTAAATATTATAGTTACACGTACAATGAAAGTTTAGAATGACTGCATTAAAACTGTGGAGTAAACTACGTATGCTTGGATGATATTCTCTTCTTGGTGGAAGTATTTATAAATCTAAGCTAAATGACTTCGTGTTTTATAGTCTAAAACCTGTCAAACTTCATGTCGCTTATATTGAAGAACAGAATGTGACGCAAGATAGAACGTTTGATAAAGGAACGAAGGATAAGTTTAATAATAAACGAAGGTATTAGGCAGAAATCCGAAGGACTTACAAAACGAGCAAAGTACTTGAAATCCGCTCTTGTCTGAGGTTTCACGTGGCGTTGTGTGGCAGTTTTGTACCGACGTTCCGGGACAACCTGTCAGTCCCATCTCCACCGATAGGTTTCGACACATCGGCATGGAATTACCACTCGACGCTGACCCTTGATGAGGGGTCCGATAGGTTGGCCCGAAACGTCGATATGGGATTACCACTCGACGCTGCGTAAAATCCCAGATGATCGCAGATCTCATGTACATCGCGGCGGAAGCCTGAAATCACACAGAGGAAAGTACTTGAATGCCCCCCCTCCCCCACATAATTGAACATTTCTATTCTGCACATGTGAAAAAGCGTGGTATTTAACGACAGTCTCAGTTGTTAAGATTATATAGAGCTGGTGACAGATGAATAAATGAGGATGGATCATTGATAGAATGATAAAGACAATGGAATATCTGTCCCAGTGCCACTTTGTCCATCACAAATCCCATGCTGACATGTGCATATGAACTCATTCTTATGGGAAAGTCTAACTGTATTATGCACTTTATTTCTTTTGTTTTACTTATGTAATATTTGAGCATCTTTTCTTGTATTTCCGTTTTGTGTCAGAATGTTGTTTCGTGTAAATCTTTAACAAATGCAGTATGGAATTTATATGTATCAATTTATTTCAGATTTACCAAAAACGAGGTAATCTATGACAATAGTAGACAAATAAAAAGAACACTGTTATTTTTAAATTCCTCTGTTCAGTAATCCAATAGAATACATAAGTCTGACTTGGAGAGAATCTTGCTAGATATCAAGAAAGAAGGTTAGTATAATTTACATATGTAGTTGGCTGACAATAAATGTCTTTTGAGCTCTAAATGCACTTCCCTTAATGAACAAAATTCCATTTGATGTGTGTCTCGTTTTCACTGCATAGATGTTATTATGTTGATAATTTCATTGTGTTATTCAGTTATTCAGAAGTCCAACTAAATACACTTACCGTAGTTTGTTTACAATATTGTTTACATATTATTATAGTCTGCCACATGTTTGGCCTCATATGGTCCATCTTCAGGGAGAAACATAGTTACAAGAGACACATGGGTCCACATAAAATGCATCGTTTGCATGTGTAAAAAAAAGTATATATTCATTCTCTTGGACTTTAGAGAGTTTAGTAGACGATTGAATAAGCATTTGGTCTTATGTCACAGCTTTGTATGTCCGAGTTGAACACACCTTTTGTGTTACATTTGCAATGGTCTGAAGCAGGAATTTACACTACTTAACTGTGACATAAAGGAAAGATTTGCATTGATTATACAAATATAAAATAATGCAACACAACATTGCAGTATAAGGCAATCATCCTGACTGTACACGACTGTGGAAGACAAATATGCCCTTTGACTGTACGGATACAGAATGTTAATACAAAAGGTACTATATAAGGTGATATACAAAACAACACAATACAGGATAATAATAGGAAAGTGTGTGAGATTTTATGTTGTTACATGAGTGGTAACATTTCAAGACTTCTAAGACGTTACAGTGTGTCAACTTGAAAATAGTTGTCATCATTTCAGAGGAGTGTGGTGCCCCCATCTTCAGAGTCAGGAAGGTTAGACCCCACAATATTAATAAATTCATAAACTCTTCTTGAAGTAGAAGCTGTTTTAAATATATAGACAACGGATATTTCCTGTTAACACAATCACTCTGGCTACGTAGGATTATAGACATCATGAAATACAGGGGTACTGATAAGTCCTTAGCCCAACAAGGAAGGAAACAAGCTACAGCGACAGAAGAATTTGATGTTCATATATCCTATTTATTATCATAATTGGAGAAATGTTAGTACTATTTATACATGTAACAAGACTAGCATCAAACAAAACAATCTCACCATCAAACAAAACACATCGGGAAGTAGGTCGGGCTAAGGACTTATCAGCACCCCGGTACTCTAACCTAACCTAAGCTACAACACAGTGGTGTGATAATAGGAAGGGTCCCAGGCTGCTTGTTATAGAAATTACAGCCTTCAACAATTGGCCTCCATCTTCAGGGTCAGGCAGGTTAGACGCCAGAGGTGAAGGCACTTCTTTTCTGAAATGTTGTGACTGTTGACCACGTGACATGGCATAACATCCCAGAAGACTTGAAACTTAAGTGGTAGGGTATGTTTATTACATAACTTGCTTGTAACTGAAATTTATGAAAAATATCAGAGCTCACAATATTAATAACTCAAACTCTTCTTAAAGTAGGTGATGTTTTAAATATACGTAGCAGATATTTCCTGTTAACACAATCACTCTGGCTGCAAAAGATTATAAGCATCATGAAATAATCTAACCTAACCTAAGCTACAACATGGTGGTGTGGTAACAGGAAAGGCCCCAGGCTGCTTGTTATAGAAATTACTGCCTTCAACAATTGGTCTGCTAGAATGGAGTTTGTGCTTTGCACTTCTTGATGGTAGTCAGAGTTAGTTCTACTAAGGAACCATCCTTTTATATATATATATATATATTGCACCTTTTGCAGCATCTAAATTCAATAAAATAATCTTGGGCTGACAGTTGCGTGAGGTCATTCGAGTAAACCAATGTTTCAGAGATTGCTGTCCTCATCATTGGGTTCCGGTTGAGAACTCTGACATTTGAGACACGGTTGATCTCTGAAGTGCTGGTTTACTTAGATGATCTGATGCAGCTGTTAACCTGAGACGATTTTATTGAAGCAACCTTTTATTTTATATGAGATGTTGCTTATTATACACATATACTGCAGGGAGTGTATTGTAAGTTTGTTTGGGTTAATAAGCTGCTGTGCTACAAATCTGTGTGCTTTAAACATCTGCCTGTATATTACAGTTAGTACATTTTATGTTCGTAGGACTGTCTGAAGCCCAGCATGGCTTACTGCTCCTCCAGTGCTGTGGTAACTTGTTGCCTGATGAGCTCCCAACCACTAGAACTGATGTTGCACATAAGATTTGGGATACTCTACAGGAACTAGGTACATGGCATTTGGAATTTCAGTTTTAAATTTCAATTAATGTTGGTATTTAGAATTCTATACACAAGTTCAAATATGGCATATTCTGTAATGCGACTCATACACTTCTATTGGCTCATTTTCCGTTTGTTACACATTTGTCTTTTTACTTGAGATAAGATTATGAACTACAGTATTTAGCTAACATTGTAGCTCTTAGAATTCTTGGCTTTCTGGACTTTGTCCTTCGTTAGTATTTTGAGGGGCGCAGCTGTGTAGAATATGGATAAAATCCCATCCTTGGTAGGCAACTGCACAGGTGGATGTTTTTTTTTTTTTAATTTTACGTTTATGGGACCGTGCGTCGTTAATGTTTTCAAGCAAAACCAACAAGATGCAACGTTACACAATGGTATTTATTACTATAAATGCTCTACATGTTTCAGGAGCTCAAAACTGTATACACAGCATCGGGTATTTGTTGAGCTTTTACTACTTCTTACTATTATTGTGAGTGAGTTGGAACTTCAGCTCACTCACGATTGCGGTAAGAAGCAGAAAAAACTCGACAAATACCCGATGCTGTGTATACAGTTTTGAGCTCCTGATGATGGGTGGAAGGACCGCCTGAAACATGTAGATCATCTGTAGTAATAAATACCATTGTGTAATGTTGCATCTTGTTGGTTTTGCTTGAATACAGTTGGATGTGTTGGAAACATTTAATCTCAGTCACGGGACCAGTGAGGTGGGTGGACTGTGACTGCGAGTAGCCGTTTTTGATGGACCAAACTGTGTAGTTGTCTCTCAATTTGTCCACCTCAGGACAGAAACTGATTCAGCTATCAAGTGTAGAATGATGGACAGTGGCTAAAGCCCAGAAATTCAGTAACCATAAGTGTAATGTAACCTTTACAACTGATCTAATGTTGTTGTATGGTATTCAAGCAGGATTTCTGGCTATCCTTCCAACGAAATGAGTTTTTTCTACTAATTTAACCCATAACCCTTGTTAACACATAATTTACATGTTTAATTTATTTTTCTATCTATGAGAACCACCAACCCTTAACCTTGATTTAATTAGAAAATAATATATACATACTGCAAGATTTAAGAATGTAAAATTATTCCCCATTCTCCCAGTTTTTTGCTAGTTACATTAGATAGTGATGTTGGAAGCAGTTGCAGGGGTTAACATTGAATAAGAAGTATGTGTGATTGTGCACAGTGAGGTGGACAGGAAGGGGGTGGGAAGGGCTTGTTTAAATTTTTACAGACTGAGGGAAACTACAGTAACCTCAATTTTGACAGGTACTGTTTTGATCAGTGTGGACTGGCTAACTTCTGAACACTTCCAGCTGTTGAACTGTCCTGCTTGGTATTTTGTCTTGTTCCATATGAGATACATGTGTCCATTTTATCATGTCCCTAAGCAGGACATTCTTGTCACATATTTTGAATCTGCCAGGATGTCCTGTTCTAGCTGTAATGCTTAGGGACACCATTAAAGGGACAGAGTGTATCTAGTCTACAAGTGTACTGTGTCTTGTAGGGTCCCTAGGCTTGTCTTTAAACTGACAACTTTATCACAGGTTGACAAGCAGATTCGTTTTACTTTTATATGCCATTCAGAATTTTTGGTGTCCAGGAATTAAGTAATTAAAATAAAACCAATCACTTCTACTCACATCTACCTGCCTATGAAGATGGAACAGACAGAGTGTTCTGAAACGTCGGCATATAAACTCCAGACGCCGGGTAATTGCCCAAAAGAAAGCATACAAAACCAATCAAACTTCAGTGCAGTTGGATCCACTTACATTTTCATGGTTGACAGATGCAGTGTGTTTTTCTAAAATGCCAGTAACTGCCTACCATAGCCAACAGCACCACAATACAAAACATGGAGGATGAATTAATCTTTTTCCCTTTGGAGTATCAGTTTCTTATTAGCTGCCAATAGATTAGTTCCTGATAGATGATTATAAATCTGATGTTGGACTGGGAGTTCAAAAACTACGTGAATGTGAGATTTAAGGTTCTTGTAGCAATGAAGAGTCAGTTCTGGGATTTACACCATTTTAACTGTTAATTAAGTACTTACAATTTGAATATTGATGTTTAAAAGGATTGCAGTGTCTTTACCCTGCAGATGAAGGCACGACTATTCTTTGAAACATCTGTAAATACCAGTCACATTTGTGTAATGTCCCAAGAGACTTTTGACTTGAAGCTTCTCTACATGCATGTTTACTGTAAGTGTTCTGTTACATAACAAAGTGGGCTGGCATTGCCTAGGTGGTATAGCGACTTGCTATGGGCTGGACAATCCAGGGATCGAATCCCAGTGGGGACGATATTTTTTGCACCCATACAGCCTGTCCCTGGGGCCCACCCAGCCTCCTGTACAGTGGGTACCAGTTCATTGCTAGGGGTAAAGGGGCCGGGATTTGGCATTAACCATTCACCCCATCTAGCACCGAGATTAAAGGAAGACTAGATCTATATCTCTACTCCCTCTCTGTGCCTTTGTGGCGTGTTCTAGGGTGAACTTTACCTTTACCTGCATAACCAAATATGTCTGCTAAAAACTAAAGTTGCCTAACTCGGTTTATAAATCAGTATCACTCAGTTCTGTCTGGATTTCACATTTTACAGAGTAGCACAAAATGTTTAATTTCTTTGGTAAATAATTCTCTTGACATGCTGTGGAAATTTTGTACTCCAATGTGTAATGTAGAACTTTGTTTAGTGTGTGGTCTGAGTATTTTGTGCTAAGAATTATTCTGGACCTACCTTCTTTGTCACTTCCTTGTAGGCATTCAGTTAACAGTCGAGCGTTATAAAGCTCTGCTGAGAATGGTCACATTGTATAAGCTACAAAGTTCATTGATAGTATGCGTGATGTTGAACCGAATGAGACAACATATCATCTGCTACTGGCATGCATCTGTGAGAGTGGGGACATTAAACAGGCTACAGAAATAGCTTCTATAATGAAAACAAAACGGCTTTCCTGCTAGTGAACCTGTCTTCAATGCTCTGGTCTTGGGAAAAGCAAGAGCCGCGTAAGAACTTACTACACAGTTCTGTAATGGAAAATAGTGAGAGATGTTCCCGTGGGGACAAGAGCTAGGAGGTTTAAAGGACCATAGTTTGAGGTAATGTAAAATACTGATGTGTATGGGCACTACTCTAAGAACACAGATCATCTAAGAAGGTGTGTTGGTGGTCTGCTGATAAAAGCTTCCTGTGGTTTTAAACACAAAGATGGCGGACGAGCTGGTGCAGACAGAGTGTAGCGTCGAAACTTTATTAAATATTGCAAATTCCAGTAAACCTTCAGACTGTGGAAATTGTGCTGATCTCGAACTACAGCTTTTACAGACTTTGAATGAACTAAATTCTGATTTACTAAATAAGGAACATAAACAACACGAGCAGACATTGGATATAGTCAGGAATGACCACTGGACTCAAGTATCATCGAATCAAAAAAAGCCTAAAATCATAGGTGAAAATTCCACTTATTACATTCCAACAACAATAAACAGCTTTGAACTTCTCTCTAACCTCACAAAGAATGCAGACGACTAAAGGCCAGAAAAGGATAAACAGCTACGTAACTACTCAGAATGCGTACAAGGAAAGTCTGTTCACAAGGAAAACATCTCAGTGGGTAATTACAAAATAAGTACTCAAGTTTCAAAACATACATGTAAGAAGCATAATAGTGCCATAAATAGTAATCATTCAGCAAGCCCATACAAAGGATTCACCACACGCGATTCCAGTTTTGGTTAATTGCCTAACATCAGTGGATGCTAGTATGAAGAATGGGAGGGACTGCAGAATCGCCACGCCAACATGGCCGCCATGCAGGGAAGTCATCCACGACACATCATATAGTCTATCCGCGATAGCTATATTTCCGTGTTGGTGGGTGGAAGTAACGTGACGTCACGAGTTTGTACCACACGACAGTAGCTGCGCGCCAAACCTGTGTTTGTAAAGAAGTTGTTAGTATACACAACTCCAAACCGTACCCAGCCTATGTTTATAAAGAAGTTATTATACAAAACTCGAAACCATATCCAACCTCTGTCCGTGGACATATTTATGGATTATTATACACAACTCCAAACCACATGTAACCTCTGAAAGAAGTTGTTATTATACACAACTCCAAACCATATCTAACCTCTGTTTGTAAAGAAGTTGTTATTATACACAACTCCAAACCATATCTAACCTCTGTTTGTAAAGAAGTTGTTATACACAACTCCAAACCATATCTAACCTCTGTTTGTAAAGAAGTTGGTATTATACACAACCAAAACGAAATCTAACCTCTGTCCGTGGAGATATGTGGGATGTATCCAAAAATTTATTATACACAACCAAAACGAAATCTAACCTCTGTCCGTGGAGATATGTGGGATGTTTCCAAAAATTTATTATCCACAACCAACACGAAATCTAACCTCTGTCCGTGGAGATATGAAATGCCCGCAGGTTTCACAAAGCACCTCACTCCGAATCTGTTTCACGTCCTGTAGAAAACGAATGGCCAGTGCCATGTCGCAAAACAGGAACGTGAAAAATAATCTGTTCGGACCACCGTCATTACGAAGCCATCCCCTTTCGTAAGAAAATGGAGGCACGAACATATTCTGCAACCACCTTTTGTACAAGTACCACCGGCGCTCAAAGGAAGGAAGGCGTTGAACTGTTGGAAAACACGTTGCAATATGGGAAAAAGCGTTGCAGGATGGGTAGGCCCTGAGACCGCAGCGCCACACGTATCAGCAAGTAAAAGGTTGGCGTGGAGATTCTGCAGTCCATCCAATTTCTTAACTTACCGATCTTGTTTTTCGTTTGTATATCCCAATTCTGCACTTCTTCATCTCCATACATCGAGGACATGACCGCTCTCCATCCGTTGTCTTTCTTAATTTTATCAGCATAAACTGCATCACTATTATTCCACAATGCGGGATGCATTTGCACCATCGAAATGAATTTATCACTGTCAAAAACTCTATTCTCCATTTTAAAGTATAGGTAAATAATACCGAACAGGGTGAGTGACGA
>Ga0099364_10011971_pt1 | contig 11765 bp, 11 predicted proteins | sample TergutTh196P3_FD_73070 | JGI IMG/M metagenome (GOLD analysis project Ga0099364, IMG submission 73070) | Microcerotermes parvus P3 segment gut microbial communities from Pointe-Noire, Republic of the Congo - Th196 P3 | ecosystem: Host-associated > Arthropoda: Insects > Digestive system > Gut ...
GTAAGCAGGAATCCAGACGAGCGATTCGAAATTTGTCTTTCTGGATTCCCGCCTGCACAGGAATGACGAAAAATCAAAACGTGTTAGCGGACTGCACTCCGCAGGCGGAGCGGCTAACGTTCCTTGCGGACGCGGCGGAGCGTTGCTACAATAGCGTCCATGCTCACCTACCTTTTCTGCTTTATTCTCGGTTCCGCACTAGGACTCTTTGCCAGCGAGTTCGCCGACCGATGGGGATGCGCACAAAAGTATCGCTCCCCAATGCCGAAAAAAATCTTTATCGTCTTTCTCTGCGGCATCGGAGCGGCATGGCTCTACTGGTGTGAATGGGAGAATATAACAAATTTGTGGGAAGCAGGAAATTTTTTGATTCCCGGCTTCTGGGAAAAAGGGACGAATCCGTTTGTTTCCTATTGGTTCTTCCTTCACATTATTTTTTTTACGTTTCTTCTGGCGGCTACGCTTACGGATTTCTACGAAACAATAATCCCAGACTCGATTACCGCTACCGGCACAATCGCCGCACTCTTTCTTGCCATATATTATCCGGTTACGTCTCTCCCAACAATGTTAGACATGCATACTGGCTATTATGCGGGAAATAATATTGGCGTTTTTTGCGTCCCCCTCAATGTTTGGAGCCCCAATTCTTTTTCGTTTCATGAATGGCGTTTTTCAACATATACCTTGAATGGCTTCTTCATACTCTTGTTCCTGATAACTGTTTTTTGGTGGTTTTGGTGCTTTGCTATGCTGGACAGAATTTGGTACACTAAATTACCTTTCCGCAAAGCCAATGCTATCTTTTGGCGTTATTTATATCGCTCGCCGAGAACGAAGTACATTATTGCATCCGCCTTGCTGATGCCTTTACTTTTTGTTGGATCGATAGGAGCAACGGAGTTGTTTTTGAATAATCTCCATTCAGGATTTACTCTCTTTTCCGCTCTCGTCGGTATGGCAGCCGGAATGATTTTGGTTTGGAGCGTTCGGCTCGTTGCCCAATGGGTGCTCGGCGTGGAAGCGATGGGCTTCGGCGATGTTACCCTGATGGGAATGATCGGAGCATTCCTCGGTTGGCAAGCGGTGCTGCTGGTCTTTTTCATCGCTCCGTTTTTCGGTTTGGTCTATGGCATTGTCAATGTACTTATCGGCAAAGGAAGAGCAGTTCCCTACGGACCCTTTTTGTGTCTCGCAACGGTGGTCGTGGTGGTCGCTTGGAGTCCGATTTGGTCAGCGACGGCGGAATACTTTGCCTTTGGCATCGGCACCATCGGACTCGCTCTGCTCGTGCTACTCGTACTGTTCGGCGGGTTGTTACACGTCGTGCATAAAATCATGTCGGGACTGCGGCGGTAAGCCGGAATTCTATACTGCGACACGGCAATAATTTACCTTTTCCTCTTCGTGTTTCCTTTGTGGTTAATCCTTTTTTAACCACAAAAGCGCAAAGAACACAAAGATTCACAAAGAAAAAAGTGCAGTCATGGGCATTTTACAGTATAGAATCTTAAAGGACTTTTTATGACTCGAATACCTAAAATTGCAACTACGCCCTAAAAATGAAGAAATGCTAATTTTTTTTGCTTGACTTTTTTTTCAAGGTAGGGTACAATGGGGATGTAGGGTGCCTGAAGTTGGGTGCCCGCAATCACTTCCAAAAACAAAAGGAACAAAACCATGACCAGATCACACTCTTTTTCAGTCCCTATTGTGGGGGGGGTGGGGGGGGGTAAACCTAACCTCTTAATCTGCAAGGACTTACGTCAACGAAAAGGCTTCACTCTTGTCGAACTTCTCGTCGTCATTGCGATTATCGGTATGTTAATCGCCCTTCTGTTGCCTGCCGTTCAAGCCGCCCGGGAAGCCGCAAGACGGATGCAGTGCTCCAACAAACTCAAGCAACTCGCCCTTGCCCAACATACTCACCAAGATGCCTACGGTTATCTCACTGTCGGTACTGGAAGAGCATTCAGTAAGAGCACGGCAAACACTCACCGGTTTAGCGGTATTGTCCATATGCTTCCCTTCATTGAGCAGACAGCGCTTTTTGCTGAATGGTCAGAATTTACGGGCTCGCATACCGACTGGAATTCAAATGCAAACGATCAAACCGATCCGCGCCGCGCAAAGGTTGATGCGCTCATTTGCCCTTCGACCAATCAAACTTGGACTTTTGCCAATAACAATCGTCCCAGTCCCACCAGTTACCGGTTTAACCTCGGAGATTCTCCTTTTAGTTCTGGAAACCACCCCAACGTACTCTGGCGGCGAGGTATTGCAGGACTCAATATGCAGGTTAATGTGGTCGTTCCCGATGGAACCAGTAACACTCTCGTCTTTGCGGAACGTTCACTTGCTGGCAGCCATCCCGGCGCACTTCGAGTTTCCCAAGGCGTAATCTTTAACTACAACGGCGGTTTGTGGACAGGCGCAAACGAGTCTGCTCGTGTTATGAGCCGTGCCCGATGCCTCGAGGCACGCGGTTCGAACGGAGAACTCAAAAATCCCTCTCCCCACGGGGGTACTTTTCCCACCGACTACTGGGGGGAGTGCGGCTGGAAATACTACGACGGAATGTGGATGGGAATCGGTTTTCACACGGTTCTCCCGCCGAATGGTCCGTCTTGCGGACTCCGAACAGGTATGGACATGGTTCTCATAACACCCTCGAGTGATCATTCGGGCGGCATCAACGTTGCCCTCTTGGATGGATCCGTAAGAATGCTTAACGACGCTATTGACACCGGTGTTGCGGCAAACGACGAGGCACCGCAAGCGGGTGCAGGGGCTTCCCCCTTCGGCGTTTGGGGCGCACTCGGCACACGCGATGGTAGAGAAAACGTTTCGCTGTAAGTGAATATGCCGTCATTGCGCTGCGTTCCTTTCGGTTTGTAAGCCGTAGCGGAGCGCAGCGAAATGACGGAGTTCCTTTTTTCGCACACAATTTTACCCTTACCCTAACATAATTCATGAGAGTTTTCACTGTTTTTTCGTTCATGGCGGTTGTTCCATTCATCATCGGTTGCGGACCTGCTCGACCGCCGGAGATGCCAGCGACCGTTCCTTGCACCGTTACTGTTTTGGACGGCGGTACACCGTTGCAGGGCGTAGCCGTGACGTTGCGCTTTGATGAGTTGAGTAGTTCCCTGCTCGTTGAAGGAACTACGGATGCGTCAGGTGTTGCTCAGATCAAAACAACTTGGGGCAATTACACAGCCAAGGGAGCACCGGTCGGTACTTGCAAGGTTGCCGTTGACAAGTATTTTGAGATTCCGCCGAACACGATATCGGAGGAAGAATCGGAAAAATGGACAATGGAACAAGCGACAAGACATTTGAAGGAACGTGAAGAGTTGATCGATAGTCTGCGTATCATTCCGAAGGAGATTTCGAACACATCTACCACACCGCTTTCGATGACCGTGGAGGCGAGCGGTGGAAGCCTGACGGTTGATGTCAGTGAGTATAAGAAATAGCAAAGGGACATAAAAGTTCACCGAGCCCGGAACAGAGCCCGTGGCGTAAGCCAGGCAGGATTCGTCATTGTTTTTCCTGACGCTTTCTGACGTTCGTGATGTTATACTCCGCCTTGAAAATTGAAATCGGAGACTGTGAGGTAACGCACGGAGTAAGCCGCCGTGTTCCGCGCTGCCAAAGAGTGACGACAGTGAGGGTTTACGTCGTTTTCCATTGCTCACTGCCTTATTAAATCAAACGACTTTGTTGCCTTTCAGTTTTCCGATCCAATTTTCATTTTCAAAAAAAAAAAACGCTGAACAAACAGAGCTCGCATCGGAAGATGCGGATTTGATTCACCGGTGCTTCCGCACCGGGCTCTGTGTCTCTGGATTCCGGCTTGCGTGGGAAGGACGAATTCGGCGTGTCGATCCGGTCCCGGCTTTCATGTCGTGCTTGTTCTTTTTCGGCGTGCGCCGGAATGACGGACTAACACCCACTAAACTTGGATACACCCATCCTCGGACAATCCGCGTGCAACCCCTTGATTGCTATTGCAAAATCGTTAATAATGACGATTCGACTTTCAATAATCACGCGCCGTGCGGCTAAAACGCAAGCGGTTTTTAACTCCTATCTCCCTTTTCATGCACACCGAAGAACTCAAAGCCAAACTCTCTCAATTTTGCGAAAATGTCCGAAAACTCGAAACGGAAATCGGTCGAGTGCTCGTCGGACAAAACGAAGTCGTGCGCGGCACCATCATCGCCATGATTGCCGGAGGACACGTCCTGCTCGAAGGGGTGCCCGGTCTCGGCAAAACGCTCCTCGTCCGAACGCTTGCCGAAGCCGTCGAAGGAAAGTTTTCGCGGATTCAATTCACTCCCGACTTGATGCCCGCCGACCTCACCGGCACGAACATCATGATGGAACAAGCCGGCGGTACAAAGCGATTTGAATTTCAGCAGGGTCCCATTTTTGCGAACATCGTCCTTGCAGACGAAATCAACAGGGCAACGCCGAAAACGCAGTCCGCCCTGCTGGAGGCAATGCAAGAGCACTCGGTAACGGTCGGCGGGACAACGCACCGTCTCGACGGTCTCTTTTTCGTCTTGGCAACGCAAAATCCGCTTGATATGGAGGGAACCTATCCGCTGCCGGAAGCACAACTTGACCGGTTCTTCAGCAAAATTCTAGTACGTTTTCCTACGGCGGACGAACTTTTGGGCATTCTCGACCGCACGACGACGGTTGCTCAACCGAAAGTCGAAACGACGTTTCCTTCGACAAAAATAATGGAATTGGGAATGCTTGCCCGGGAAGTGCCGGTGGTGGAAGAGATCAGCCGATATGCGGTGAATCTCGTTTTGAACACGCATCCTGATTCGCCGCAGGCATCGGCACTGGTAAAACAGTATGTCCGGTTCGGTGCGAGTCCGCGCGGAGCACAATCGCTGATGCTCGGGGCAAAGATCCGAGCCATTCTGGACGGCAGGTTCAATGTTTCGCGTGAAGACTTGATCGAAATTGCGCCGATGGTCTTACGGCATCGGATCATTTTGAACTTTGAAGGACAAGCGGAAGGCGTTTCGACGGATGATGTGATCCAATCGCTTTTGCGGTGAGGACGAAAAGCCTTACCCCGGGGGCCAACCCAGTTGCCGTCCGCCTAGCAAGTGGAAATGCAAATGATAAACTGTCTGACCGCCGTCGTTTCCACAGTTAGTAACGACTCGATAGCCTTTTTCCAAGCCGAGTTTCTTTGCCAGTGTGCGGATCACTCCGTAGATATGTCCGAGCAGAGCGGCATCGTCTTCGGTCAGTTGATCAGTGGAGGCAATTTCCTTCTTCGGAATCACCAAGACATGAACTGGGGCTTGCGGATTGACATCGTGAAATGCCATACAGAGATCGTCCTCGTGGACAATTTTTGCCGGTATTTCTTTGTCAATGATACGTTTGAAAATCGTTTTTTCGGGCATGGAGTTGGGAAGGAGTCAGAAGTTAGGAGATCGAGGTTAGTATATCACAAAAAACATTGGAGGTGGCGAAAAGCCTCACGCATCGGCTGAACTGGGCTGTTACATTTCCCACTAAACTTGGACACTCCGACACTCCCATGGCTCCGTTCCCCCACTTGACGTGGATGTTCGAATCATTTAGACTCGCCCATCAATGGGCAGTGTCCTCGTGAGATTCTTCGGACTTCGGGAACTGTCCTATCAACACCCCTATAAGGAGAACGCAATGCTTACACGTCGAAATTTTTTGAAGACAACGTTGGCGGCGACCACTGCGCTTTCGGCAGGTTCATTCCTGCGTGCCCAAGGTGCCAACGGCGACATTCGTCTTGCCTTTGTCGGAATGGGCTCCAAAGTCAAAATCGGCGGAATGGGACGCAATGACATGATCGCCTGCCGAAGTGTCAAGGGAGTGCGGATCGCCGCACTATGCGATGTTGACTCCATCAACCTCGGTTACGCCATCGACGACTGTACAAAACACAATGAAAAGCCTCAAACTTTCAGCGATGTCCGAAAACTCCTGGAACAAAAAGACATCGATGCCGTTTGGGTGACGACACCCAACCATTGGCACGCCTTGGTCTGCATCTGGGCACTCCAAGCAGGAAAACATGTCTTTGTGCAAAAGCCCGTATCGCACGGAATCTTTGAAGGACGGCAAATGGTCAATGCCGCCCGAAAATACAACCGAGTCGTCTATTCTTCGACGCTCACCCGATCACAGGACGGTTTTAAGGAAGCCGCACGATTCGCTTTGTCGGGTAGCCTTGGTAAACCGCTGTACATTCACGCTGTTCGATTCGGGGCACGAACCAGTATCGGGAAAGTCGCCGCACCGACACCCATCCCCGGAACGATTGACTACGATCTTTGGTGCGGACCAGCGCCGGTCAAACCGGTGATGCGTCAGTATCTCCATTACGATTGGCACTGGGATTGGGACTACGGCGATGGCGAACTCGGAAATTGGGGCATTCATCTTCTTGACGGTGCCAGAGAAGTTGCAGGAAAAGCAATGCCGAAAAGAGTCTTGAGCGTGGGAGGCCGCTTCGGGTACGAGGACGACGGACAAACACCCAACACGCAGATCTCCTTTTTTGATTATGGTCCGGTGCCGATCATCTACGAAATGCGTGCATTGCCGCGAAGCAAAGAACAGTGGAAAAACAACAGTTGGGGCAACAACGATATGGACAACCTGTACGGTCAATCCTACACGACATCAGTAGTGTGCGAAGGCGGTTACACCGTAGGAAACAAGGTTTTCGATAAAGAGGGAAAACAGGTGAACGAATTCAAAACGGCGCAGGTGTCGGTCCGTAGTGCCTTTTTTGCCGCCGTTCGTGGTGAATCTGTCGAACCGTATTACGACATTGCTGAAGCCCACGTATCGACGGGACTGGTTCATCTCGGCAACATTTCCCATCGCCTCGGTAAAGCAACCCCGCCGGAACAAATTCGGGAGCGTCTGGGCACAAACAATGATTTCCGGCAAACGTGGGAGCGCATGGTAGCCCATCTCGAAGCCAATGCAGTGGACATCCAGAAAACACCGCCTATCCTTGGAGCATTTTTGCAATTCGATCCTGAAACGGAACGATTTACTGGTGAGTTCGCCGAAGAAGCCAACCGCCATCTGAAACGGGAATATCGAAGAGGTTTTGCTGTTCCCGACGAAGTGTAACCCTAACCCCCTATCCTTATACTATGAAGAGACGAGAATTTTTACTTGACAGTGCAGCGATTGCATTGGGAACGGTAGTGCTTGCGAGCCGCTCCGTTTATGCCGAGGAAACGAAAAAGGAACCCAAACTCGGCTTGACGACCTACATGATCGGAAGTAAGTGGACGCTTCCCCAACTCATCGGCAATCTTACCCGGTTTGAAATTTTCGGACTGGAATTACGAACGGACGCGAACTTTGCGCACGGCGTTGAGTTGAATTCCGACAGAGCGAAACGCAACGAAATCAAAAAACGTTTTGCAGACAGTCCGGTTGTGCTGGTCGGTATGGCGTGCGGAGAGAAATACGATTCGCCGAATCCCGATGTTCTGAAAAAGTCCATCGAGCGCACCAAGGAGTTGCTCCAACTCTGTGCCGATCTTGGCGCAACAGGACTTCGTGTTTTTCCCGACAACTTTCAAGCGGATGTCCCGAGGGAAAAAACGTTGGAGCAAATTGCAGAATCGCTTAAAACGCTTGCGCCTACGGCAGAATCGCTTAACGTGGAAATCCGTTTGGAGGCGCACGGGAACATTGGACACCTGCCGAATCTCGAAACGATTGCCAAAAGTGTAGACCATCCGAAGGTCAGGATTATGTTGAACAGCGATTTTCGGGACACCCAAGGGGACGGACTGCTGGCGAACCTCAAAAAGGTGGAACAGTACCTTGCTGGTGTTGCTCATATTCACAGTCTTCTGGATGAAAGATACACCGAGGCGAAATACTATGAGACCCAGACGGCTTTCCTGAAAAACGCCCAGTGGAACGGTTGGTGTCTGCTGGAAATCGGCGACGTGGCAGATGACGAAGCCCGATTCGCCGAATTATCGCGGCAGAAAAAACGATGGGAGGAACTGATCCAATCCGGGCGAGCGATATAGGGTTTTTGTCGAACAGTAATGCGCCGGGATTCCAGCGCATTATTTACTCGAAAGGGGAGAACCTGGAATAAACGGCTTTGTAGTCCTGCTGGTGAGTGTTCTTGCCCATTCGCCGCTCTCTCCGTACAATGCCCTGTGTAAAGGTGAAAGAAACATGAAATACGTTGTACATTACGGAGCCATGCGGTTGCTCGGAGTGTTTTCGCACGACAATCTGGTTTTGCGGCATGGGAACCGAGTCATTCTGAAAACTCCCCGCGGTCAAGAGGTCGGCATCGTCCGGTGCGAAGCAACAGCAGAAGTGCTCGAAAAACTCGATGGCGATTGCGTCGAAGATCGAATTCTCCGCCTTATGACGGCAACCGACGAAATTGAGTACCGACAACTCCGCCTCGTGGATCAGGAAAAGTTGGAACGTTGTCGGCAAATCGTTGAGGAAGTGGGAACCGCTATGGAGTTGGTGCGCATCGAGCACATTTTCGGCGGCGAACGAATTGTCCTCTACTACACCGCTGAAGGACGCGTCGATTTCAGAGAACTCGTCAAAGTGCTTACTGCCGAACTTCAAACTCGGGTCGAAATGCGTCAAATCAGTGTCCGGGAAGGCATGAAACTGCTCCTCAACATAGGCGACTGCGGTCGGGAAGTGTGTTGCGGCTGCCACTTACATGAAACGCCGATCGTTTCGATTAAAATGGCAAAACTGCAAAGGGTAACACTGGATCCCGCCAAGATTTCCGGTCATTGCGGACGTTTGAAGTGTTGTCTGTCTTATGAATACGATTGTTATGCCGACAAGAAAAAGAAGGCATCGACCGTTCCGCTGACGGAAAACACGGGCGAACCAAAACGTTCACAATAGACCTGTTCCTTAACCGTCGTTCCTGCGAAAGCGGTTACTGCCGGGAAAAGCGCGTCTCTCGTTGCCGCAACATTTCCGATACACTCAACCCAGCATGGTTCGAGCCCGTTGTCGTCGCAGTAGAGTGGGAAAGTACATTTTAACATTGGTAACGATTTATGTCTCGTCGTTCCCTCCAAAGGGAATCCGAACCCCAGCAGGAATGGGGAAAGCCGGTTCACTCAAACGGAAGTCATCCACTCCCTCAAATACAGGTCTATCGAAAGGGATAAAACGGCATTCACAAAGACTACGAAACCACGTTTCCTGACGCTTCGCAAAGTTCCGAGTATTTTGCTTGATATATTCAACCGCTTGCGGATAGGTACTTCGCCCCTCAATGTAATCGAACAATTCCCTATATCCGAGTGCCTGACGTGCAGATGTACCGATGGGGAAATTCCGATTTGCCAACATTTTTACTTCGTCGAGCAAGCCGTCATAAATCATCCGGTCAATCCGTTTGTTGATTCGCTCATACAACAGTTCTCTCGGCATTTTCAGGACATAGACGTTGCATCGTTCCATCGGTGTGCCGACATCGAATTGTCTTTGAAATTCACTGATGGGTCTTTTCGTTTTTTCATAGACTTCCAACGCTCGGACAACCCGCTTGATATCATTAGGATGCAGTCGCTTCGCCGAGACGGGGTCAATCTTTTTCAGCAAATTATGGAGTACCTCCGGCGGTTGCCCTTGTACTTTTCGCTGCAATTCTCTGCGAAATTCCTGGTCGGTGGGCGGTCCTTCAAAAATTCCCCGCAACATCGCTTTAAGGTAGAGCGGAGTTCCGCCAACGAAGAGGACATTTTTGTTGCGCATGTGGATTTCTGCGATTTTGTCTGCTGCCTCATTGACATACTGGGCAAGGGAATAATTGTCGCTCGGATCGACCACGTCGATAAGATGATGCGGAATCCCGGCGCGGTCTTCGGGCGCAAGTTTAGCCGTACCAATGTCCATTTCGCGATAGACTGCCATAGAGTCCATCGAAATAATCTCGGCATCCAAACTGCGCGCGAGTGCCAGTCCCACCCTGCTTTTTCCGACACTGGTCGGACCTGTTAGATACCAACAGGACAAGGTGAGTTTCCGAAACCGCTGTAATTCTTCTTCCCATTCACCCATTGAAGGGTCGTCTGTTAAACCGTAGAGCGGTGCGCATTCTACACGAAGGAAAAGAGTTTTGCAAGAGACTCTACTGACGAACGGCTTGTTCGTCAGTCCGTCGACAAGTTTGCCTCATGAGGTCGGTTGCCTACCTTTTCCGCCGTCTTGCAAGTCCGAGTCCATGCAAGCCGAGAGCGCAGGCAATCGCCGGAGCGATCAGATCGATCCGTGTATTACCTACTTGCCTCACCTCGCAGAACCGGCGAAAGCACTTTATACAACGCCCAAACAGTACCGGCGAAAAAGGCAAAAAGGAAAAGTAACGCAAACGGCGAAACACTCTTCGGCTTCTCTGAAACCGGCTTCTCTGGAACCGGTTCGGAAATTGCCGGAGGCGGAACCGTCGGCGTGGTAATGCGCGGCGGTGGGTCGGCTTGTGCCACGCGTGGTGTATTTTCCGGCGGTGCGGGCGGCGGTGTAACCACATTACTTGGTGCTACTGTCGGTGCGACTGGGCGTGGGTATGGTTGAGTTATTGTATTTTTAGGTGGTGGTGTCGGTGTTATTGGGCGTGGCTGGGTTGCGGAAGCTTGCTGTATATTTGGTGTGGACGTGGACTTGACTTTAGCGGCAAAATGTTCGCTAAGTGAATTTCCGCTTCTTGCATATTTTGTATATTCTTTTGCCCCTATAAGGCCACCGAGAAATGTCCCTTTGTCTGGGAGGCTTCTAAAGACTGCGTGACCTGTTAAATTTCTGCCTGCAGGTGGTATAGTTTGTGGATTTCTTTTACGGGCTTCATCATGATAATATGCAACACGGGTAAAAAATTCATGGGTCTTCGCCTGCCGTAATTCGGTTTGCGCCGTTAGATTTACACGATAAAAGGTTCGGTCTGCGGGATACTCTTGGTAACTTTGAATCGATTTGCGCAATGTATTCCAGCCCACAACATCCACGAGGCCATGCATATATTGTGAGTATGGGGAATTTAGAGCGTTTGCAAACGTTACACGATTTGTACCATTTTGTATAGGTTTATCAAGAATACGCTTCCTTAATTGATTGCCTCTGTTTGCACTAGTTGAAAAGCCACCTATCTCCGTGGCAAAAGCTGACAAAAAATTGGCTCCGCATTCCGCTTCCGCTTCCCATGGCTGACTCATTGAAAAAACGTGACCCAGTTCATGCAACATTGATTGTGAAACTGAACCGGAACGTATATGTGGTAAAACATTAGCATGGAAATTTTTGATGTTATTAGGGTGTAAGCATATGGCATTTGGATGTGCGTGCGCGATGCCACTTGATTTTGTGTGTACGTCCACAATAATTCGATTTTTGGCACCGAATGGCTTTGTCCCCATAAATTTTTCATAATGTTCATATAATTTATCAAGATTTTTTGTCCAATTTTCAAATTCTTTCCTTGTGACCTGTTTTTCTCTATTATTTCCGATATGCCTTGACCAGTCCTTGGTAAACACAAAATGTTTACTGACAAGAAGCCTGTCGAATTTTTCGACTTCGGCTACAAGTTGATTTACTGGTGTCATATGTCCAACACCTTGGCAATATCCACCCACATTCTGCCCCATGGCCTCTGCGCCGAGGAAAACACCCGCCGACAGGGCGAGCAGACTACCTAGATACCCCCCCCCCCC
>Ga0099364_10011972_pt1 | contig 11763 bp, 13 predicted proteins | sample TergutTh196P3_FD_73070 | JGI IMG/M metagenome (GOLD analysis project Ga0099364, IMG submission 73070) | Microcerotermes parvus P3 segment gut microbial communities from Pointe-Noire, Republic of the Congo - Th196 P3 | ecosystem: Host-associated > Arthropoda: Insects > Digestive system > Gut ...
CCCCGAAGGCGGCATTGGCGCTGCATGGATAGGCAGTCAGCAGCTGTCCGTCTGACCACCTGACCACTTGTAAGTGGTCAGGTGGTCAGACGGACAGGGCTGCGTGAACCAATTCACGACACCGCCGCCGAAGGGGCAGTACCCGATGGGTATTGGTAGCTTATGGTGCATTACGGCTGCTCCAATGGGTGTTCAGTATTGTATGGTGCGTTTCCGTGATAATGGAAAAGTGTCAACGAAAGGTATACCGTAGCTTAATGTCTTAAATTCTGTCAGGCAATGCCTTGAAAAAAGAGTCTGTCTGTTGAAAACATCTAACAGACAGACTCTTAAAACTCTGGTTAAAAAGCTACTGCCTCCAACTGCTTATCCACTATTGCGAGTACAGATTCGCCGGATGTTTCGTCAGTATGATCATAAAGATTAAACGGCGGCGTTCCCGTAACAGATTTTGAGTCCTTCTTGAACTCGGGACGGAATTCTACATGTTCTGCGACAATGCTGATTTTTGAACGCGACTTACCCTCATTGTCAGTCCAGCGGTCTTGTTTTAACCTGCCGACAACACGTACCCCGCGGCCCTTATGGCCTTTGCTGCTGCACGCCTCCGCCAGACGCGCCCATGTTTCAACATTAAAGAAAGAAACTTCTTTCTCAAAGCCGGAATCCTGTTTGTAAAAACGATTCGACGCAATTGTTAATGTGCAAACTTGCGTCCCCTTTGATGTAGATCGAAGTACCGGATCTTTTACCAGATTACCTTCGATTAAGATTGAGTTTAGGTTGTTCATACAACCCTCCTTGAATATAAGGGTCAGGAAACAAATTAATTTTTCGCACTCCTGATCCGTGATGGGTTCCGGCAGCTGTGATCATCTGATTACTTCAATGAAGCGATCAAGCAGACAAATAAAAACCGCCGGCCATGAATTTTCCAAACAAGAAAATTCATAGATACCCTTATATAAGGGTTGGGATGCGTGGTGCTTTACTATTCTGAAAAAAAAATAAATTTTTTCATTAAATTAAGGGTATTATGACGCTCAATTTATGTTATAATTCCACATTATGGAAAACTCTCTCTTTCTAAGCCGCGATCTTTCATGGATTGATTTTAACGAACGTGTGCTGAAACAAGGTCTTCGCAAAGATTTACCATTACTAGAGAGACTTCGTTTTTTGTCAATAGTGTCAACTAATTTTGATGAATTTTTCATGGTCAGGGTAGCAAGCTTAAAGCGGCTTTCAAAGGCAGAAACGGCAGAGTTTTCCGCAGATCCTTGCGGGTTAACGCCAACTCAGCAGTTAAAGGCGATTTCTGAAAAAACTCATTCAATAATAGACAGACAGTACGAATGTCTGCGTAGCGAGATCTTCTCCGGTCTTGCAAAAAACGGGCTGTCGGTTTTACAGCCGGATTCATGCACTGTTCCTCAGCTTGATTTTCTGAATTCATATTTTGTGACCAAAGTTTATCCGGTTCTTACTCCCTTGAGGTTGGAAGATGACAAACCTCTTCCTTTTATAGAAAACAGATCTTTGCACGCAGCATTTCTGCTTGAACCTGAGAAAAATGAAAATATTTCAGACAACATTAATGATGCCGTTAATATACCAAACACCATATCCCATGATTTATTTCCGGGAGAAATCTTTACAGAGGAACTTAAAATTATTGTTCCGCTCCCATCTGTGCTTGACAGAATGATCTGGCTCCCTGCTGAAGCCCGGTCTTCTATAATGACACCTAGCGCGGGAGAAATGCTCCAGCTTGTCCTTTTAGAAGATGTAATCGTTACATGGGGTGCATATCTTTTTCCTGGTTACAAGATAAAAGAGAGTATATTATTCAAAATTAATCGTGATGCGGATTTTTCTGTTGATGAACAGCGTGATGAGGATTTTATAGAAGCAATGACAGAAGTGCTGGAAGGCAGGGAAAAATCCGATGTGATTCGGATGGTTTATTCTCCCGGCAGTATCAAATTAAGAAATGAGCTTGCTCGCCGCTTTTCGTTAGAATCTGACTATCTTTATGAAGTTAACGGACCAATAAATCCAATTGATTTTATGGAATTAGCAAATGTTGCAGGGTTGGAAAATCTGATTGAAAAACCGTGGAAAATTTATCCGTCAATGGATTTCAATGAAGATGTTTCTATTTGGGACAGAATATCTCAGGGTGATGTTATGCTTCATTTGCCATATCAGTCTTTTGATCCGGTTGTGCGTTTTTTTAAAGAAGCGGCAAATGATCCTCAGGTTATTTCAATAAAGACTGCACTTTACAGAATGGGCGGCGCAATTCCTGGTATTGGAATACATACCGGCTCTTCGGCTTTTTCTCCTATCGTAGTGGCGCTTGAACAAGCCGCACTTAACGGCAAGCACGTAACGGCGGTTGTTGAGCTTAAAGCGCGCTTTGATGAAGAGCGGAATATCTCATGGGCGAACAGGCTGGAAAAAGCCGGTGTAATTGTTGTCTATGGACTTTCTAATCTTAAAGTTCATTCTAAAATATCAATTGTTATGCGAAGAGAAAATGAAAGGATAAAGCGTTATGTGCATTTGTCAACAGGAAATTATAATTACAGAACCGCAAAATATTATGAGGATATATGCCTTTTTACATGCCGTGAAGATATTGCCTATGACGCAGGTCTTATATTTAATATGCTTACAGGGTATTCCGCAGTCCAGCGTATGATGAGGTTGTCAGTAGCTCCAACTTTCCTAAAAAAACGTTTTCTTGAACTCATCAAAAGAGAGGCAAACAGAGCAAGGCATGATTATCCGGCAAAAATAACCGCAAAAATGAATGCACTTACGGATGTTGACATTATAAATGCGTTATACGATGCATCAAAGGCAGGAGTAAAAATATTTCTTTGTATACGCGGTATTTGCAGATTAATTCCGGGTATTCCGGAGGTTTCAGATAATATAAAAGTAATCAGTATAATCGATCACTATCTTGAACATTCCAGGATCTATTATTTTGCAAATGGAGGGGCAGAAGAGATATATCTTTCCAGCGCCGATTGGATGACACGCAACCTTGAGCGGCGCGTAGAACTTTTATTCCCCGTTCTAGATGAAAAGATCCGCAGTGAGTTACAGGATATCCTTACAGACTACTTCTGTGATAACTGCCATGCATCAACTCTTGATAGTAATGGTAAGTGGATACCGGTAACTCCTGCAAAAAGTGTAGTTGAAGCCGCAGGAGAAAAACCATTCCGTATTCAAAAAGAATTACTTAACCGTGCAAGCCAGAATGATTCTATTCCTGAACGCAGTAAAATGGAGTATACTGTAAGACGCTCGCCGCTAGGCATGACTGGTGAAGAGCAAGAATAGATTTGAATAAATATTATTTAGGAGGCTATTATGTTTTTTGATGAGTATTATCTGATTTTGGTGGTGCCAACACTTATTCTGTCGCTAGCGGCGCAGCTCATGGTAAAGTCTACTTTTGCCAAGTATTCAAAGATTTCCTGTTCGCGCAGTATAACAGGAGTTGATGCAGCTTCGATTTTGATGAGTGCAAATAATATCACAAATGTAAGAGTTGAAGCCGTTGGCGGATCTTTAACCGATCATTACGATCCGTCAAAAAAAGCGCTGCGGCTTTCAGAGCCTGTGTATGGTTCAACTTCGATTGCAGCAGTCGGGGTTGCCGCACACGAAGCGGGACACGCAATTCAGCACGCGGTTTCTTATGGACCTTTGGGGCTGAGAAGCGTATTAGTGCCGGTTGCCAATATCGGTTCAAGATTCGGACCATGGCTTGTGATTGCAGGTCTCATATTGTCTCAATTTTCGTTTTTAATTAATGTTGGAATAATTTTATTCAGTGCTGCCGTTCTTTTTTATGTTGTAACTTTACCTGTTGAATTTAACGCCTCTAATAGGGCTATTGCTATTCTGCGCGAAAATAATATACTGACCGAGGAAGAACTCAAAGGAGTTAAAAAGGTTTTAAATGCGGCTGCATTAACTTATGTTGCTTCGGCTCTTACTGCAATTGCAACTTTGCTAAGATTTATTTTAATGTCTCGCAGACGGAGAAGATAGTGACAGATCACAAGAAAAAGATCATAGCTCCTGTTTTAATAGTTATTATAGTGATAATTTATTATACAGGAATAACTATTGTTCTGCTAAACCATAACGTACCGGTACCGGCAGGAATAATTGCAATATTATTTACAATAATAATATCAATTGTATTTATCACTGTCTTAATAGAACGGATAAAAGAAATAAAAAAAGGAGATTATGATGATCTTGGTAAATACTGATTATATTAGCGGAAAAAAACTTGAAACATTGGGACTCGTTAAAGGAAGCACAATTCAATCCAAACATTTGGGTAAAGATATTACGCAGGCATTAAAGTCATTGATAGGCGGTGAGTTGGTAAGTTACAACGAAATGATGAATGAAGCGCGGGCATTGGCAACAAAAAGAATGATAGGAGATGCTAAAAATCTGAGAGCAGACGGTATTGTAAATATAAGATATGCCTCATCAGCAATAATGCAGAATGCGGCAGAAGTAATAGCTTACGGAACTGCTGTTAGATTTGTATCAGACAAGTTGCCATGAAAGAGCATTACAATGTAGAAGGACAATATGCAATTTGATGTCGCAATTATTGGCTGCGGAGTATCGGGAGCGAACATTGCCCGAAGACTTTCGGCTTATTCGATTAAAACCGTCATTTTAGAAAAAGCGGCGGATGTCTCATTCGGCACTTCCAAAGCAAACTCCGGTATTATTCATGGCGGGTTTCATAGCAACAAAAAATATCTTAAAGCGCGGCTTGAGATACAAGGTAACCTTATGTTTGACCAGCTCCGCCGTGAATTAAAGTTTCCTTTCCGCCGCTGCGGCATTATAGTGGCGGCTCTTTACGAAGAAGAGATGAAGTTTGCAGAGCAACTTTATAAGCAGGGCATAGATAATGATTGTATGGGGATTGAACTTTGTTCCCGTCAGAGAATACTTGATATTGAGCCAAAACTTTCGCCTGATGTTGCGGGAGGGCTGTATGCGCCGGGCGGCGGAATAATAGAGCCGTACCGTTTCGTATTCGCGCTTGTAGAATCTGCGCAGAAGAACGGAGTAGAACTTTTCACTGGTTTTTCTGCAATCAGAGCAAACCGCATTAATGACTGCTGGAATATCTGTGCCGAAGACGGCAGAGAAATAAAAGCGCGTTATGCGATAAATGCTGCGGGTCTTTTTGCCGATGAAGTGTCGAAGATATTTAACGCTGAGGAATTTTCGATCAGTGCAAGGAAGGGCGAGTACTATCTTTTGGACAGGCTTACGAAAGCATACCCGTCAAGGGTCGTATTCCCCGTTCCGTCACCTGTTTCTAAAGGAATGCTTGTTATCCCCACGCTGGAAGGAACGGTTCTTGTCGGTCCCACGGCAGACATTGCCGAAGACAAGAACGATTTTTCCACTAGCGCAGAAAGACTTGAGCAGATACTCATCGCGGGAAAAACCATGATACCGTCTCTTAGTCAAAATGATATTATAACTGCTTTTGCGGGACTACGTCCTGTATTGGACTCTTCCGGCAGCTTACCGAAAGAAATGCTGGATGGGGATTTTTACATAGAAGCTTCAAAAAAAGCGCCCGCCTTTGTACAGGTAGCGGGCATTCAAAGTCCCGGATTGACGGCATCTCCTGCAATCGGCGAATATGTAAAAAACATTTTATTGGAAATGGGATTAATTCTGACGGAAAAACCGGGATGGAATCCGTACATTGAGGACCGCCCATTTGCAAGAGAGCTCACGCTGGACGAACTCGACAATCTTATCGCAAAATATCCAACGTGGGGCAGCATTGTTTGTAGATGCGAAAACGTTAGCGAGGCGGAAATTATCAAAGCAATCAGGCTGGGGCACACAACTTTGGACGGGGTAAAATACTTTACACGTGCACAGATGGGAAGATGTCAGGGCGGATTTTGCTCCTACAAAATCATTAAAATTATAATGAGAGAGTCGGGTCTCTCATGGGATCAAATTACAAAACACGGCGGGAAAAGCAGGATACTAATGGGAGAATTATAAAAGTGAATTATATTTTTGACAGAGATGCTTTTCGCTCTGGGAGCTGTTATGAGAGAACTTAAATATGATGCGGTTGTAATTGGTGCAGGTGCGGCAGGAATGGCGGCGGCTCTTGAGCTTGATGAGCAGGGTTTTTCCTGCGCACTCATAGAAAGGGAAGATCACCTCGGCGGTATACTCATGCAGTGTATTCACAACGGTTTTGGTCTGCATGAGTTCAAAGAAGAACTGACAGGTCCAGAGTTCGCAGAAAGGTTTGTTGAAAGAGTCATCAAATCAAATATCGCAGTGTGCCTGAATACGACAGTTATTAAGTTTTCGTCCATTGAAAATTCCTGTAAAGAGATTTACTGCATCTCACCATCGGGAGCATTAAAGATATTATGCCGCACAGTAATACTCGCTATGGGATGTCGTGAGCGTAATCGCGGAAATATCCGCATACCGGGTTCAAGACCAGCAGGGGTTTATACTGCGGGACTTGCGCAACGCCTTGTAAATATCGAAGGGTACATTCCCGGCAAAGAGGTTGTCGTTATCGGGTCGGGAGACATCGGTCTAATTATGGCAAGACGGATGAACTGGGTGGGCTGCAATGTCAAAGCCGTAGTAGAAATAATGCCGTATCCCTCGGGACTTATGCGTAATGTTGTTCAGTGCCTGAATGATTTTAACATTCCACTTTACCTTTCATCACAGACAACGAGTATCTTTGGTAACGACCGCGTAGAAGGGATAGAAGTTACTCCAATGGAAAACGGCGTGCAATTACCAGAAAAAAAGTTCCGCATAGATTGTGACACAGTGCTTTTGTCCGTAGGCCTTGTCCCGGAGAACGAGCTTTCTAAAATGGCAGGTGTAAAGTTAAACGCAGGTACAAACGGTCCCGATGTTGATTCAACCCTAATGACAAATATAGACGGAGTTTTTGCCTGCGGTAATGTGCTGCATGTCCACGACCTTGTAGATTGGGTCTGCGAAGAAAGTCGCCGTGCCGGTCGTTTCGCCGTTTCATGGCTGCGCGGTGAGATACCTGCCTTACAGATACGAACTAAAACGGGCTCTAATATCCGTTATGTGAATCCGTCCCAGGTATCGCCCAATAATGAAAATCACATTTACCTTCGTTCAATGATCATTAAAAGCGGCGCTGTCATTGAGATTCGCCTTGATAACCGCGTAATCTTCTGCAAAAAAGAACGGCATATTCAGCCTTCAGAAATGATTACTTTGAAACTTGGTCAAAAAGATTTTGACGGCATTGATGTAACCCCTGACTCTGTTATAGAGTTCAGTGTAAATTGAGGTAGCTATGCGAAACTTAACCTGTATTGTTTGTCCAGTTGGCTGCTCTCTTGAAGTTGATGACGGACAGGAAAGCCTCTCTGTAACAGGAAACAAATGCCTGCGAGGAGATGTTTATGCACGCGAAGAGATTCTAGCACCAAAACGGGCGGTAACGGCTACCTGCCAAATCGTTAATAAAGGCAGCTCAGTAAGGCGTATTCCTGTAAAGACCGTCCTTCCATGCCCGCGCGAAAAAATTCCTTCTTTGTTGAAAGATATCTATAAGTTAAAGATCAATCTGCCTGTTAAGACAGGAGATGTCTTGATTACAAATTGGGATAATCACGGGATTAATGTTGTCGCAACAAGAACACTTGACTTGTGAGAGGCCTTTGTATAACAGGGAGTGATATGTTTAAAAATAAAACCAAATCCACAGATGATTTTTGGCGCGAGTTTGAAGAAAAAACCGGCGAAAAAGTTTTATCCCGCACTTTAGGAAAATACATTTCTGGGTGGGAGGAATTTGAAAAAACCCCACAGGAAGCATTATGGGGGCTTTTAATTTCTACATCTAACGGATTCAGGTTTCATCATTTCCCGCAGAACAGCTGGATTGATGTCTTCACAAAGTTTGCTCAAAGGGAGCAGCCAAAAGAGAAGACGATCTTTATTCCAAAAGAGCAAATTATATTGACACAACAAGAAAAAGAAACAAAATGGTGGAAAAAGATTTTCTCTACAATGTCGCCCCAGTTTATTATTCATTATAATGATGAAAATAACGAAGAAAGAAAACTGATTTTTGAAGCCGAATTTAATTTATAATTTCACTTTAATAAATTATAACTCTATGTTACAATAAGTCATGGAAAAAATCGAAATAAATAATTTTATTGAAAAGTATTCGACACTACTTCGTGAAAGGGGAATGATCGAGAATGAACTTTATCTGAAGTATGAAGTAAAACGTGGTTTAAGGGACATCAGCGGAAAAGGCGTGCTGGTGGGCTTGACCGAGATTTCTGAAATTGTTTCTTATGTAATTGAGGATGGCGATCTTGTACCTTGCGAAGGTAAACTGTACTACCGGGGAATTAATATTGAAAATATCGTCAAAGGTTTTATGGGCGACAATCGTTTTGGTTTTGAGGAGACCTGTTTTCTTCTGTTATTCGGGCATTTGCCCAATAAAACTGAGGCGCAGACTTTTAATGATCTTCTTGATGAATACAACACCCTGCCCGACAATTTTGTCCGTGATACTATTATGAGCGCCCCAAGCCGGGACATGATGAACTCTCTTGCAAAAAGTGTTCTCACTCTTTATGCGCACGATGAAAATCCTGACGACATTTCAATCGAAAACGTTATGCATCAGTCAATTAAACTGATTGCTCAGTTTCCTCTTCTTGCAATTTACGGGTATCAGGCATACTCTCATTATTATGAAAATAAGAGCCTTGTTATTCATACGCCACTGGCAGGGGTTTCTATTGCCGAAAATATGCTTCACATGCTTCGCCCGGATTCCAAATTTACAAGACTAGAAGCGCAGATTTTAGACCTTGCACTTGTTCTTCATGCCGAACATGGCGGCGGCAACAACTCAACTTTCACAAACCATGTCGTTACCTCATCGCACACCGATACTTATTCTGCGGTAGTCGCTTCACTTGGCTCGCTTAAAGGACCGCGCCACGGAGGTGCAAACATTAAGGTTGTGCAGATGATACGCTACATGATGGAAAGTATTCGTGACTGGAATGATGATGGCGAAATAAATTTCTGTCTTGAAAAAATCCTAAACAAAGAAACTTTTGACCGCTCCGGTTTGATCTATGGGATGGGTCATGCTGTTTATTCATTGTCCGACCCACGGGCGCTTATATTCCGTCAGTTTGTTGAGCAGCTTGCCACGGAAAAAGACAGATACGATGAATACAAATTGTACTCAAAAATAGAGACTCTTGCTCCACAGACAATAGGAAAAGTGCGCAGGATTTACAAGGGTGTAAGTGCTAACATAGATTTTTACTCCGGGTTTGTTTACAGTATGCTTGATTTGCCAGAACAGCTTTTCACTCCATTGTTCGCAGTAGCCCGTGTCGCAGGCTGGAGCGCTCACCGTATTGAAGAACTTGTCAACAACGGCAAGATAATCCGCCCGGCATACAAATCGGTAACAAAACAACGGTCGTATGTTCCTTTGACCGAAAGAAATTAAAACTAGGAGTTTTTATGTCAAAACTAAATATCTCTTCCCATTCGTCTTTCAAGTATCTTTATGCACCAGCCTCGCTCTTCGTTACTATCCTCGTTATTTCCAACATTGCATCCTCGGCGAAAATTGTCGATCTTGGAATAGCCATTTTTTCTATTCCGCTAATCTTTGACGGCGGCACACTTTTATTCCCTCTTGTTTATGTGCTGGGTGATGTTCTTACTGAAGTTTACGGTTTTAGAACAGCCAAGCGGGTCATTTGGACAGGTTTTGCGGGAATGGCTCTTGCCGTGTTGGTATTTTTCCTTTTAGGATTGCTGCCACCGGAAGCCAGCTGGGAAAAAGAGACGGGCGGTTCCGCCGCTTACAATGCAATATTAGGCGGGATAAGTTACGGGGGTATCGTTTTAGCAAGCTTGGCTGCCTATCTTGCGGGCGAACTTTCAAATGCGCTTATGCTTTCAAAAATAAAAGTATTAATGAAAGGGCGTATGCTTTGGGTGCGGACTATAAGCTCTACCCTTGCAGGCGAGCTTTTGGACACAGTTATATTTGTGCTGATAGCAACTCTCTTTGGGGTTTTTGCATGGGAGATTTTTCTAAGCCTTGTATTAACAAACTATATTTTAAAATGCCTTATTGAAATCATGATGACACCGTTTACCTACTGGGCGTGCCGGTTTTTAAAACGGAAAGAGGGCATTGATGTTTATGATAAATAGAGTTTGTCTATAATTTATCTCTAATTTAGTAGGAATATCTCTTTAACTGTAAATATGCCTGTTCTGCCAAGCCAAAGTTGGCGTTTTTTGCCATATCTTTTGCATATTCATCGTAGAGCATATCCTCATACATTTTACCGGCAAAACCTTCTTCGATCAAACTTGATTTTTGAATTGTATTTCTCATGCCGTTTAACATATTCTTTACTATGAAAGTTTCTAATTCAAGGCAAAGCTGATAAAGTCTGTCATTTTTGTCAACCTTTCCTGCAACAGTAATGTTTTCAGTTTCAATATTTTCTGATGTGCCATACGCCCTTTGAAGACGTTCCATGAAATTTTCCTGAGGTACACTAGAACTCCGGGATGCTGTCATGCGGTAGTTATCGAAATTCATAAATCCCAAACTGTTAATTTCCATGATAATACCCCTCTTTAAAGGTTAAGAATGTTTATCACCTTTTTTATCTCTTTAGCGTAGTCGCTGTCCCAAGCATATTGTCGCTGGTTTGAATTGTGCGGGAGTTAAACTCATAGGCTCGCTGGGCTACAATCAAATTCACCATCTCCTGCACAATCTGCACATTGGACATTTCTAGGAATTTATGCTGGATTGAACCCATACCTTCATAGCCGGGAACACCGGGAATTGCTTCACCGGAAGCCTGGCTGACTTTAAAGAGGTTCTCTCCCACTGTGGTAAGACCGACCGGATTTGGAAAACGATAGAGTTCAATTCTGCCCACATCAACTTCTGCAAGTTCTCCGTTTTGAGGCACCCTTACGCTGACTCTGCCATCCTGAGTAATATTAATAGAATCAGGCAGGAAAAGTTCTGGCATTATTATATCGGGAATCAGCCAGTATCCGTTGCTTGTTACCATACGTCCGTCAGAGTCAACTTTAAAATTACCGTTACGCGTATACGCCATACTGCCGTCATACATCTGTATCTTAAAGAAACCCTCGCCCGCAATTGCCATATCTGTGGGTACATCAGTCTGCTGCAATGAGCCTTGAGCAAAAACACGCTGAGTATCAGCTAACTTGACACCGTGCCCCATTTGAATACCTACCGGAACCACAGTGTCTTCGGTAGCGGGAGTACCTGCTACCCTGACAGTCTGATAGATAAGATCCTCAAAATCCGCTCTTTGTTTTTTATAGCCATGTGTATTTACGTTTGCTAGATTATTAGAAATTACATCTGTCTGCGCCTGCTGACCAATCATGCCGGACGCGCCTGTCCATAAACTTCTTACCATATATTAACCTCCTTTAACCAAATTTGGCTACTTGATTTATCAAAGTTCCAAGCATTGCATCATGACTTTGGATTACTTTTTGGTTTGCTTCATAAGCGCGGTTTACTTCGATCATTTGAACCATTTCCACTACAGGATCTACATTTGAGGCTTCGATATAGCCTTGCAG
>Ga0099364_10011973_pt1 | contig 11763 bp, 12 predicted proteins | sample TergutTh196P3_FD_73070 | JGI IMG/M metagenome (GOLD analysis project Ga0099364, IMG submission 73070) | Microcerotermes parvus P3 segment gut microbial communities from Pointe-Noire, Republic of the Congo - Th196 P3 | ecosystem: Host-associated > Arthropoda: Insects > Digestive system > Gut ...
TGGGCGTAGTGGCGCTGGTATTCTTGATCGTCATTATCAGTCTGTTTTCCGGCGACTCGCAGGTCACCCGCTCAACGGTGCGGCGCGAGGCATTGCCCAGCGGGGCCGCCATGGATTCAGGGCCTTGGTACACCGACCATCTGGGCTGGATAGGCAACCAAACCCAGCTGTTATCGGGCCTGCGGAACTTCCATGGAAAAACCGGCGTGCGGCCCCATCTCTACCTTACGGGCGAGATCGACGGAAGCGACGCGGTTCCCACCCTCGCGAGACTGGAATCCTTTGCTAACCAGACGTATTCGGAATTGTTCAACGACGAGGCGCACCTGCTGCTGGTGTTCTTTGAAAACGAGGACGCTGAATACGCGATGTACGCCATGCCGGGGAATATGGCGCGGTCGGTCATGGACGACGAGGCCAGAGACATCCTGATGGACTACATCCAGCGCTTCTATTATTCCTCCAGCCTGTCCGAGGAAGAAATGTTCAGCCGGGCCTTCGATGAGACAGGGGAGCGGATCATGACCGTTACCCGATCGCCGTGGATCCCCGTATTGATCGTTCTGCTCGTTGGCGCGGCTGTGATTGCCGGCCTGCTGATCGGGCTTAACTGGTGGAAAAAGGCCAAGGCGCAGAAGAATCTGGAGGCGGAGCAGACCGAGCGGATTCTCGGCCAGTCTCTGGAGGAGTTCGGAAGCTCCGGCGACGCCGCTTCGGAGCTGGCAAAGCAGTATTCCGATCCTCCCTCCCCGCCGGGGGATATCATTCCCGTGTTCAAAAGCAGCGCCCAGCGCATCGTCGCGATCCGGAAAGAGGGAGGCTCCATCGCGGCCTATCGGCTGGCGGGTGGGCGGATTCTCAATAAGCAGGACGCGGTTGAGTTTGCCAAGCTCGGCGAAATCGCCGATGTCTGCATCTCCCATCGTGACGGCGCCGAATTCCTGAAAGCCCTCCCTGACGGAACCGACCGCAATAATCTTTCCTCGCTGCCGGAATTTTAAGTCAAAAAAATTATCATTAGAAAGGAAACAGTACAATGAGCGTTTTATCCAGATTTAAGAACATCATGTCCGCCAACATCAACGCGCTGCTGGACAAGGCGGAGGACCCGGCGAAGATGATCGACCAGACCCTTCGCAATCTGGCCAACGACCTGGCCGCCGTCAAAAAGGAAACCGCCGGAGTCATGGCGGAGGAAACCCGCACCCGGCGCGAGGCCGACGCCAACCTCGTGGAAGTGAAGAAGAACATGGAAATGGCCCGCAAGGCCCTGGCCGCCGGCAACGAAGACCACGCGCGGGTGTTCCTGAACAAGAAAAACGAGCTGGAAACCCAGGGCGTGGAGCTGCAGAAGCTGGCCGAGGCGGCCCAGCAGAACGCCGTGCAGATGCGTGCCATGCACGACAAGCTGGTCAAGGACATCAACGCGCTGAAATCGCGTCAGGCCACCATCAAGTCCAACATCGCGGTGGCCAACGCCACCGAGCGCGTCAACAAGATGGGCGCGGCGGGCTCGAAGGCCGAGGGCGCGCTGCAAGCCTTTGACCGCTTTGAGAAGCAGGCTCAGGACCGTCTCGACCGGGCCAGAGCGCTTACATCCCTCAACGAGGTTCCCCGTGACGAGGCGCAGTCTCTGGCCGACCTGTACCAGGGCGGCGGGGGCGCGGCGCTGGACGACGAGCTGGCCGCGCTGAAGGCGGAAATGGGACTGGCTCCGGCGGTTGCGGTGGACGACGAAATCGCCGCTCTGTATGATGAAATAAAGGAATAAGAAAACGGGAATCAAATTGCGCGCCGCGGAAACCGGCGCGCAATTTGAATGGGCGTATGTCTATTTGTGCGGGAGGGCTGAGGGTGAAAAAAGTGACTGCGGTTTTGATGATCCTGCTGATCGTCGGGCTGGCGCTACTTCTTTTTTATGGATTTTTGTTCCTTCGCAGGGTTCTGAGAATCGTCGGGGCGGTTACCTTGCTGGTTGCATTGGCCGTGGTGTTGTTTTTTGTGCTGAAGAGGCGTTTCCTGAAGAAGAAATAGGCTCTGATAAAATCAGATATTACCAAAGGCCGGGGAGAGAAAGCATGGGCGAAATCAAGCGAATAGAGACCAAGCGGCTGTACCTCTATCCACTGGAAGCGGAGCATATCCGGATGGCGCTGGACGACTACGGGGGGCTGTGCCGCCGGCTGAGGGTGGAGCCGGGGGAGAAATACGGCTTCTTTGAATGGTGGCGCAGGCGCAGGGTCTATGCCGCGAAGCTGGCGCTGATAGAACAGCAGCCTCGGTCGTGGCTGCTGTCGACGACCTGGTTTATCGTCGACGGAAGCACCCTCGAGATTCTGGGCGAAGCGGGCTTCAAGGGTCCGCCGAGCCTCGGGGTGATCGAGATCGGCTACGGCCTGAAGGCCGGGGCGCGCAACCGGGGCTATATGTCCGAAACGGTCGAGACGCTCTGCCGGGTCGCCGTCGCGCAGACGGAATATAATGTCCACACCATCCTCGCCAAAACCCTCAAGGACAATACCCCGTCCCACCGGGTGCTGGAGAAGAACGGCTTTGTGCGGAACGGTATGATTGGAAAGCATTGGAGATGGCTTAAGGACATGGAGAAAAACGAGGTGACCGCATGATTTCTGTACACCCCATATCCGCCGGGGACACCATCGCCATCCGGCATGTTGTTCTGCGCGCGGGGATGCCCGTCGAGGCGTGTTACTTTGACAAGGACGAGGCGGAGGGAACGTTCCATCTCGGCGGTTACGCCGACGGCGTCCACGCCGGGATCTGCACGTTCCAGCGCGAGCCGGACCCGCTGACGGGCGGTGAGGCGTACCGCCTGCGCGGAATGGCTGTGCTGCCCGAATACCGGGGCCGGGGGATCGGGACGCTGATGCTGCTGTCCGGCGAGGACCGCGTTCTGCGCCGCTTTGTCCGCGAGGCGTGGCTCCACGCGCGCACGGACGCGGTGCGGTTTTATGAACGGCATGGCTGGGCCGCCGAGGGCGATGAGTTTGACATCCCCACGGCGGGGCCGCACTACCTGATGCGAAAAAGCCTGAAGCCGCATTTGTGCGGTGAGCCTTGAGCCGTGGAGGCGGGCGTCTTCACAATCCCCTCACAAAACCTACAAATAACCTTTACCAACGCTCCACAAACTGTCCATATCCGGCGGATAGAATAAAGACAAACCGGAAGGTTCACTCTATACTCTATTCAGGGAAAGGAACGACGGAATATGGATAACCACAACAACCACCACTCCAACGGAGAGAGCTACAGCTACTCGCTTCAAAGACCCGACGGCAGTCCCGGCGGCGGAAAAGCTCCAGGGAAAAAGAGACGCGCCGCGGGCTGGATCGCGCTGGCCCTTGCGATGTGCATCCTCAGCGCGGGCCTGGGCGGCGCGGCCGGCTATTGGGCCGGAGGGCCGTGGGCTGATCGGAACACGCAGCCGCCCTCCGAGACCTCGCAGGTCGCGCAGACCCCGCAGGATTCGCAGACCTCGCAGGTCTCGCAGACCCCGCAGGATCCGCAAGCCACGCAAACGCCCGCCTATTCGTCCGTCGCGGCGGAAAACGGGCGCGTGCCGATGACGCCGAGCGAGATTTATGAAGCCTGCGCTCCCGCCGCCGTCGCCATCTCCACGGAGAGGGCCGTGCGCAACGCCTTCGGGTATACCAGCAACCGCGCGTCCGCCGGATCGGGCTTTTTGATTTCCGCGGACGGCACGGTTGTCACCAACCACCATGTCATTGACGGCGCGGACACCATCAAGGTGCTGACCGCCGACGGCAGCGTCTATGACGCGGTCGTGACCGGAAGCGACGCGACGACCGATCTGGCGATTCTCTCCATTGAAGCGGAGGACATGCCCTATCTCGTCTTCGGCGATTCCGACGCCATGCGCGTGGGCGATCTGGTGGCCGCCATCGGCAATCCGCTGGGAGAGCTGGCCAACACGCAGACGGTCGGCACGGTCAGCGGGCTGAGCCGCGAGATCAACATTGACGGCGTCCCGATGGTGATGCTGCAAACGGACGCCTCCGTCAGCCCCGGCAATTCCGGCGGCCCGCTGATTAACGCCTTCGGCGAGGTCATCGGCATTGTCTCGGCCAAGAGCGTCGACGCCGGCGTGGAGGGCATCGGCTTTGCCATCCCGTCCAACAGCGCCCAAAGCAGCATCGCCGACTTGCGCGAATACGGGTATATCCGGCGTCCCCAGATGGGGATTACGATAGACCTTGATTACTCTTCCTACGCGCGGCGGTACAGATTGCCGGCCGGCGTATACGTTTCCTCCGTCGAGCCCGGCAGCGGCGCGGAGAAGGCCGGCCTGCGGGAGGGGGACGTGATTACGGAGATGGGCGGCACGGCCATCATCAACGAGTCCGGCCTCCAGGCCGCCAAGTCCCGCTACCGGGCCGGTGAAACGGTCGGTTTGAAGTATATCCGCGACGGAAAAGAATACACCACGGACATCACGTTTGACGAAACGGGCCGCTGAATTACGCATCCCCGTCATGGCGGTAAAAGGAGGCCGGGCTTATGGTTAAAATTCTGATTGCCGACGATGAGGCGCGTCTGCGCCGTCTGGTGGGTGATTTCCTGCGGCGGGAGGGCTATGAGGTTCTGGAGGCTGAAAACGGGCGCAAGGCGGTTGAGCTGGCGCGCGACACGCCGGGACTGTCGCTGATTTTGATGGACGTGATGATGCCGGAAATGGACGGCATCGCGGCGTGCAGGGAAATCCGCTCCTTTTCAGCCCTGCCGGTCCTGATGCTCACGGCCAAAAGCGAGGAGGAGGACGAGCTGCTCGGCTTCCTCAGCGGCACGGACGATTACTTAACCAAGCCGTTCAGCATCCCCGTTCTGCTGGCGCGCGTCAAGGCGCTCTTAAAGCGCGGCGGCGCGGAGGAGGCCGGCGCGTATACCGCCGGGGGCATCGAGCTGGACGTCCGCGCCTACACGGTCAAGGCCGGCGGAAAGCCCGTGGGGCTGACCCCAAGAGAGTTTGAGCTGCTGCTGTATCTGATGAAAAACAAAAATATCGCCTTGTCCCGGGAACAGATTTTGAACGCTGTGTGGAACTACGATTTCTACGGCGAGGCGCGTACCGTCGACACGCATGTCAAAAACCTGCGCCTGAAGCTGGGCGGGAGCGGAGAGAGCATCAAAAGTGTGCGCGGGCATGGGTACAAGCTGACCGGCGAAGCCGGGACGGAGGATTGAGGCATGAAATTCACCGTCCGCCTGTTTATCGCGGTGGCGCTGGTTTTGCTGATCCACTGGGTGTTGATCTGGGCTTTTGGCAATCTCTTTTTGGAGGACTATTATCTGTCCCACAAAAAAACGGCCATCAGCGGTGATTTTGACCGTCTGTTTGAGGTCTATCCGGCGGGCGACGAAGCGCGGACCCGCGATGTGGTCTTGTCAATCGAGGGGAAGAACACGCGGGTTGAGCTGTATGCCTATATGGAAATCCGATGGCCGCTGATGTCGTACAGCAGCGGCTACTACGCGCGGATATACAGCAGCGCCCTGCAAAACCAGGAAGAGAATCAGCTCTATGCCGGAGGGGGACGCGGCGGCGCGGGACTCGCCGGCGGGCCGTTTTTCCAGCGTCCGGGAGAGTCGGCGGAGGTCGCGTATCTGGCGGAAAGACTCGGCGGCAGCCGCGCGGCCTTTCTGGAAACCTCCGGAACCCCCGGCCCGCAGACCGCCGGGCAGCTGCAATTGTTCGGGCGTCTGGACGATAACACGGTCGCTCTGCTGCAAACGCCGCTGGACTCCGTGCGGGAATCCGCCGCGCTGGCGACGCGGTTTTCGCTGTTGAGCGGAGTGATCGCGCTGTGCGCGGGCATTGTCGTCACGCTGCTGATGTCGATGGTGTTCACCCGCCCGCTGCGGCAGATCACGGCTGTGGCGGAGGATATCGCGCGGCTGGACTTCTCCCGCCGCGTTCCCCTCAGTGAAAAGGCGAAGCGGCGTTCCGGGGACGAACTGCAAACCCTGGGCGAATCCGTCAACACAATGGCCGACGCGCTGGAACGCAACCATCAGGCGCTGTCGGAGTACAACCGCCAGCTGCGCCGTGATATTGACGAGCGCATTTTAACGGAACAGGCCCAGAAAGCTCTGGTCTCCAACATCTCCCATGAGCTGAAAACACCACTTTCCATCATCTCCGGCTACGCGGAGGGCCTCCAGGAGGGCCTGGCCGCCGACGAAGCGGCGTGCAGGGAGTATTGCGGCGTGATTTTGGAGGAGAGCCGCAACATGACGCGGCTGATTCAAAGCCTGCTGCGCCTGACGCGACTGCAAAGCGGCTTTATTGAGCCAAGCCCCAGTGATGTGGACATGGCCGCGCTGTCCGACCGCATTTTGTCCGCGCTGGGACTGCAAGCGCAGCGAAAGGGCATTTCCATCGAACGGGATTACAGCGGGAACTGCCGCGCGTGGGCCGACGCCGACGCCTGTGAGCAGGTATGCCGCAACTATCTCGTCAACGCCCTGAGCCATACGCCCGAAGGCGGGCGGATCAAAGTCACCCTTTGCGATGCTACGGAGGATAGGGCCGCGCCGGGACTCCGCCTTGAGGTGTACAACAGCGGCTCCCGCGTGGAAGAGGCTGACCTGCCCCGGATATGGGACAGCTTCTATCGGGCCGATGCCGCCCGCCGCCGTGAGGAGGGCGAGGTCGGCCTGGGGCTGGCGATCGTCAAGGCGCATATAACGGCGCATGGCGGCGCGTTCGGATGTGTCAATGTTGATGACGGAGTCGTGTTTTACGCGGAATTTTCGACAATTATCTCCTAAACGGATCCATGGCGTCCGGCAGGGAAAAGCCCGATACCCCCAGGGGGCATCGGGCTGTTTCACGCAAAATTTCCTAACGCTTGGAGAATTGGGGCGCGCGGCGGGCGGCTTTGAGACCGTATTTTTTGCGCTCCTTCATGCGCGGATCGCGGGTGAGAAAACCGGCCTGCTTTAACACGGGGCGGAATTCCTCGTTCATTTTCAGCAGAGCGCGGGAGATGCCGTGGCGGATGGCGCCGGCCTGGCCCGAAACGCCGCCGCCGATCACGGTGCAGTCAATATCGACGCGGCCCGTCGTGGAGGTCGCCATCAGAGGCTGGCGGATGATGAATTTCAGGGTTTCCAGTCCGAAATACTGCTCCACGTCGCGGTTGTTGATGGTGATCGTGCCCGACCCGTTGGGGTAGAGATGTACGCGGGCCACAGAGGACTTCCGGCGTCCCGTACCATAAAAATAGGCTTTTTTCGGCGTATACATCAGGCGTTACCTCCTGCGCGGCGGGATGAATCCCAGTTATTTCCGGACCATGTCTCCGGATTCTGCGCGGCGTGGGGATGCTCGGCCCCGGCGTAGATTTTCAGCCGCTTAATGGTGCTCCGGCTGAGGTTATTCTTCGGCAGCATACCCTTGACGGCCAGCTCCATCGCAAACTCCGGGCGCTTTTGCATCAGGCGGCGGTAAAGGGTTTCCTTCAGGCCGCCGACATAGCCGGAGTGGGTGCGGTAGTATTTCTGGTCGAGCTTGTTGCCGGTCAGGACAGCCTTGCCGGCGTTGACGATGATGATAAAGTCGCCGGTGTCCACATGCGGGGTGAATTCCGGCTTATGCTTGCCGCGCAGCAGGCGGGCCGCCTCGGCGGCGGTGCGCCCCATCGGGACGCCTCCGGCGTCCAAGACGTACCATTTCCGCTCCACGGCTTCGGGTTTTGCCATATACGTGCCCATATTGAGCCTCCTTGCGTTGTTTTTCACACGCTTATGGTTATACCACGGTATCCTGGGGCTGTCAACAGATATTTTCAAGTTTTTTATTTTATGGTCTCTGTTCTTCGATTTTTGGCTGTTTTCTCAAACATACTGCGGAATGCTCGGGGGGCAAATGAAAATTTGCCGCGCTCAAAGCTCCGCGCCCGCCGCGTCTAAAAAACCCAGCCGCGTGACCTCCGCCGGAACCATAAGCCCCATCCGCCGCTCAAACTCCGCCGTGATATAGCCGGGGTTCAGCGTCGGATTCTGCGCCGCCAGCTCCAGCTTGGCGCACAATGTCCCGTCTTCCGGTTCTGAACGTGCGCACGAGAAAGCGCGCACCATCGGCAGAAGATCGGTCGGGACCGCGCCCTTTTTCTTCGTGCGCTTTTCCACGACCAGCGGGGCGGCAAAGAGAGACAAAAACGCCTCCGGCTCCGCGCCCGTGTGGAAACGCACCTCATAGCGGGCCCACACGATGTCCCCGGGAGACCGGCCGTTCATCTCCGCCGACAGCACGGAAATCCCCTCCGGCAGGAGCGCGTTCAGGCGTTCCGGCAATGCGTCCAGGCCGGGCACGGGGGCCTCCGCGCCCACGTCCAGCGGTTCGCGCAGACCGGCGTACCCCACCGACAGCGGCAGGGGGATGGAGAGATACACGCGGGGGCTGAATCCCTGCGAGTAGCGCAGCGGCAGACCGGCGCGGTAAAAGGCGCGCTGGAACACCGCCATCAGGTCCAGATGGGAGATAAAGCGCGCGCGTCCGGTTTTGGAAAACAGCAGGCGGATCGTGTCAGGCATGTCGCTCCACCCCGCATTCTCCCCCGTATTGGGAGGCCCCGCAGCCCGCGCATTGCGTCCGGCAATCCGGCGTCGTCTCGCCGCGCAGGGCTTTTTCGTACTCCCGCCGCAGGAACGCCCGGCTGACGCCGGTGTCGATATGCCCCCACGGCAAAACCTCGTCCGGGCCGCGCTCACGCAGGGCGTAGAAATCCGGGTCCAGGCCCTCGGCCTCAAACGCCGCCTGCCAGAGCGCGGGACGGAAATGCTCGCCCCAGCCGTCCAGCCGCGCGCCGCTTTGCCACGCGCGGTAGATCGCGCCGCCCGCGCGGCGGTCGCCGCGCGCCAGAACGGCTTCCCAGTAGCTGGTGTCCGGGTCGTGCCAGTTTAGCGTAATCTGCTTGCGGCAGGCGGCTTTCAACAGGTCTATGCGGCGGCGGAACTCCCCCCCGCTTTCCATCGCGGCCCACTGGAACGGCGTATGGGGCTTTGGCACGAACAGAGAGACGGACGCGGAGACGCGCACGCCCCGCGTCTTGTCCGGGGTGGTCCGCCGCCACAGCAGAAACACGCGGTGAGCCAGCTCCGCGATGGCGGTCACGTCCTCGCCGGTTTCCGTGGGCAGGCCCAGCATAAAGTACAGCTTCACAGCCGTCCAGCCGCCGCCGAACGCGGCGGCGCAGGCGTTCATCAGGTCGGCCTCGGTCAGGTTTTTGTTGATGACGTCCCGCAGGCGCGGCGTCCCGGCCTCCGGCGCGAAGGTCAGGCCGGACTTGCGCACGCGCTGGACGCGCTCCATCAGTTCCCGGGAAAAGCTGTCCGCCCGCAGGGACGGCAACGACAGCCCCACGCGGCGCGGCTCGCAGTAGTCCAGCAGCGCGTCGCACAGCGCGGGAAGCTCCGGATAATCGCTGGAGGACAGGCTGGTCAGCGCGATTTCCTCAAAGCCCGTGTTTTGCAGCGCCTCGATGCCCTGGCGCGCCAGCGTCTCCGGAGAACGGGCGCGGACGGGGCGGGTCACATGCCCCGCCTGGCAGAAGCGGCAGCCCCGGATACAGCCGCGGAACAGCTCCAGCATCACGCGCTCGTGGACCACCGCGGTGTTCGGCACGACGGGATGCGTGGGGTAGAAAGCCTGGTCAAGGTCACTTACCACGCGGCGGCGCACCGTCTCCGGCGCGCCCTCCGAGGGCGTCAGGGCCTCCAATGTACCGTCCGGCCGATAGGCGGGCGTGTACAGCGCGGGCACATACAGCCCCTCGATCCGCGCCGCCGCGCGCAGGATGGCGGGCTTGTCCCATTGCTCCCGCTTGGCCTCGCGCAGCAGGGCCGTCAGTTCCAGGATCACGTCCTCGCCGTCGCCGACGGCGAAAATGTCGATAAAGTCCGCCAGCGGCTCCGGATTGAGCGCGCACGGCCCCCCGGCAACGATCAGAGGCCACGGCCCGCCGCGCTCCGCGCTCCGGACAGGCACGCCGCCCAGGTCCAGCATGTTCAGCACATTGGAATAGGACAGCTCATATTGCAGCGTGAACGCCAGCAGGTCAAACGCGCTCAGCGCGTCGCCGCTTTCCAGCGCGGTCAGCGGGAGCCTGTGCTCGCGCAGGAGCGCCTCCATGTCCGGCCAGGGCGCGAAGGCGCGCTCACAGCGCATCCACGCCGGCTGATTCATCCGTCCATAGAGAATCTGCAGCCCCAGATGGGACATGCCGATCTCATAGGTGTCCGGAAAGCAGAACGCGGCGCGCAGCTCCGGGGCCGTCCCCAGAGAGACCGCGCCGACCTCCCCGCCGACATAGCGGGCGGGCTTTTGGACGCGGGAAAGAAGCAGGTCAAGGGGGTGAGACATAGCAATCAATCCTCTGTTCCGATCATGGAAAGCACCGCCAGCGCCCCGATCATCAGCGCGGCGGGGCTGTATCCGCCGAGCGCGAACGCCGCCGCGGTGAAGGCCGCCGCCGCCCAGACGGCAATCAGTGTGGCCCATCGCACGACCGTCTCTGTGCGGGGGCTTTGCCGGTGTTCCAGCATCAGCCGCAGGGCACGCCCCCCGTCCAGTCCGCGGGCGGGCAGCAGGTTGAACGCGCCCTGTAAGAGACACAGGCCCGCCAGCCCGTCCCGAGCCGGGGCAAACGCGAAGTTTATTCTATCACCCCCAAGCGCAAAAAGCAAGGCGGCCGCTAAACTGGCCGCCGGTCCCGCCAATACGCAGGCGATCTCCCGCTTGTAGGAGAGCTGGCCCGGCTGGGTGCGGATCACCGCCCCGGAGGCGTTCAGCTCCGCCGACCGGAGACGCCCCCCGCACAGCAGAAGAAAAAGAAGATGCCCCGCCTCATGCAGCAGGGCGGTCAGCAGGCACAGCGCCGCTATCCGCCCCGCGTCCAGATAGACCATGATCCCCCACACCAGCACAAACCCGCCGGTGACGGTGACGCGTCCGAGTCTCATGTCTCCCGCGCCGCGTCACAGATACGGCGCGGGGTCGATGAGCTTTCCGTTTCCGCGCAGCTCAAAGTGCAGGTGCGGGCCGGTGGCCTTCCCGGTCTGCCCGGCCCGGCCGATCCTGTCGCCCATGCCCACCTCCGCGCCGGCTTTGACCGTGATTTCGCTGAGATGCGCGTAGAGCGTGGCGTATCCGCCCGCGTGTTCGACCAGCACATAATGGCCGTAGGAGCTGTTTTGGCCCGTCGCCGCGACGCGTCCGCCGGCAAAGCTGTACACCGGCGTCCCCGCCGCCGCCGCCAGGTCGATGCCGTAATGGAATTTCGTTACCCGGTCAATGGGATGCAGGCGGTAGCCGAAGCCGGAGGTCCGCGCGGCGTCCGGCGCCAGCGGGGAAGCGTAGGCAAAGGGGAGTTCATGGCGCGTGTAGTCGGCTTTTTCGGGCACGGTCATATCAAACGGGATCGGCGGCGCGTCGTCCTCCTCCGGGTCGATGACCAGCACCCCGTTTTCCAGCGCGACGACCGGACGCGCCGCCGCGCTCATGAGCTGGTCGTCAAAGGTCAGCCTCCCCACGCTCCGCAGCGCGAGGGGCTCCGGTTCCGGAGACGGCGAAGGCTCCGGGGAGGGGAGAGGCTCCGGGGTTTCCTCCGGGACGGGTTGCGGATCGTTCGGTTCGGCCTCCGCCGGGACGCGGTCTTCCCCGGAGGGCGCGTGATCGGCGGGAGAGTCCTCCCCCGAGGGTCTGAACACATCCCGAAG
>Ga0099364_10011974_pt1 | contig 11763 bp, 16 predicted proteins | sample TergutTh196P3_FD_73070 | JGI IMG/M metagenome (GOLD analysis project Ga0099364, IMG submission 73070) | Microcerotermes parvus P3 segment gut microbial communities from Pointe-Noire, Republic of the Congo - Th196 P3 | ecosystem: Host-associated > Arthropoda: Insects > Digestive system > Gut ...
GAATTTATTACCAGATACAAGAATTGAAGAACCGGCAATTCCAATTAAAACAGGATACGAAATTGTATTTGTTGGTTGGTTTAAAGAAACAGACTTAACTACTAAATGGGTTTTTGCAAGTAACACAGTTACCGCTGATATAACTCTGTATGCCAAATGGGAAGCACAGTATAAACTCGGCGAAAAAGGTCCAGGTGAAGGAACAATCTTCCATGTTGTACCAGAAGGGTTTCTCGTAGAAGGGTATGGAAGTCCGGGAGTAGGCCAAGGTTTTGCCCCTTACACCGCATACTACTTAGAAGTCGCAGCTTCTAACTCCGGTAATGCACAATGGGGAGATAAAGACACAAAGATAGAAAACGGATTATCAAGTCCAGTCTGGCTTTACCCACTTTACAACGCAATAGGAAATGGCAGAAAAGACACACAAATAATTATTGCTCATATGGATGGAAAACTAGATGCCGAAGGGCTGCCTGCACCAATAACAAATACAGCCGCACATATGGCCGCAGAATCTCAAGGCGGACAAAGCGATTGGTTTCTGCCAAGTACAGGAGAATTAAACATTCTGTACTTAAACAGAAATGTAGTTGGTGATATAACAGGTAACTTTTGGTCTTCGTCGCAAGTCTCTGAAACCACTGCATGGTATCATAGATTCGAGGCTAATGATCGGGGCAGCATTGGTAAAGACAGCAGCTACCCTGTCGTCCGTCCCATACGAGCTTTCTAGATAGAAACCATAAGGACTAAGCAAAGCAACGGGTGTATGCCCGCTGTTTTGTTTGTTCACAAAACTAAATTAGAAGGAGTAATAATATGAAAGAAAATTTAAAAGAAATGCATGAAATGGAACTTAAAATATTTATTATCGAATACAACAAAGCTTCACAGGTAGATAGATCGTTTGGGAAAACATTAAAACCTAAAATAAAGGAGCAATTCAGGGAAGAATTGTTAGCCGCCTGTCTTTACCTTATTAAAAAAGTTGACGACAACACAATAAATAATTCGCTAATTAGAAAAAAGATAAAAGATTTAACAAAAATAGATAAAAATATTTCTTATGGTCAAGCGCAAAAAGTTATAAATCTATGTTTAAAACAATACTGCTTTATAACCAAAAAAAATGAAAAGATTTTGCATGAATTAGATTGTCCCTTGGACATCACAACAATGAAACATTGTGGTATTAAAAATAAAAATATGAAAAATGTTAATGAAGAGGATTATTTAAACTACCAGAAAAAATTTGAAGAAGATCATAATGGATTGCGTATATTAAGAGATATAATATATGACAAGGAAAGAATAGCCGGGTTTTTATTATAAAAACATTCTATAATTTATATTCAAGGCTTTTCTTTGCGGACTTTGCGTATTCACTTTGCGTACTAGGCCTCCCTTCGGTCGGCGAAGGTGAGGAAATTTATTATTCTGGCGTGCATACGCACGCCAACCTATGCGCGAAATGAGTATGTAGCGAGTAGCAGGATTATAATTACGACTATTTCTGCGAAAGCTTCGGGAGCCAACCAGTAGGGGCGGTAATGATGTTGCCTTTATATTGTTGGCATTCTAAAATATATATGTATAAGTAACCAGTTTATTATTTTAAATAGCATATCAAAAAGTTGAGAAAACAAAGAAAGTAAGTTCAAATTACTTTCTAATATGCTTATTTCGCCGTCAGGGGTTATCCGTATTTCTCTCTTACTGAATGTGGTATTTATTGGCAAACTACCCATACTTATACCACCTTTATTAACAATTAGATTACTGCTATGGCCTTTCTTAGACATTGATTTTTTACTCATAACTTTATACCTCCAGTACTATATACGATTTTTTAAATAACCTATATATACATAATTCCTGATTTTTTTAAAAAGGACACAAAAAAGGACGGATAAAGGGGGGGCATCGATCCGAATTTCCAAGACAAAATATCTTAATTCTGATAAGATATTGTCTTACATAAGGAATACAACTTGAAAAGAGAACCGTGGGATAGCAGTACAGACAAGGCAAAAACTCTTACGCTTGCTGATTTTGGGGCTTCTGATGAAGTTCTAAAAATAGCAGAACCTGCCAAACAGGCGGTAAATAGGTACGAAGCTGAAAAAGCCCTTGAAAATATTATTTCCAATAATGGAACGATGAAAAGGTCAGCTGTTGAGTTGAGAAATAAAAGTGGTTTTACTGCCATGTTACGGCGGTCTTCTATTGGAAAACTGGTGAGCGGTATTCAGGGAAAAGATATATCGAAAGAGGCGTTGTATTTAGCGGCAGCGAATATTGATAGGTTGTTTGAAAACGCTATAGAGCCGTGGGGGTTTGAGCTTAATCCTCTTAAAAATAACGATGGATTAAAGGATAGGCGTATATTTTATGCCCCTTTGAAATATGAAGGGCGGATAATTCCTATAAAAATAACGATAAAAGAGTATCTCGATCCGTTGGCAAAAGCTAAATTGTACTCTATAGAAGCAATCGATTTTGATTTGGACAAAAATAAAGAGGATGCCGGTACATTAACGGCAATCAACCTACAGTAAGCAGGCATCCTCAACCGTCCCTCAAAGCATCCTCTTTTCGCCAACAGGCTACTTTAAATATCGCATAAAACCCCAAAATAGTCAAGTTCTGTGAGCGAACTTGTCGCGAACTAATGGGCAATGACTCTTAGCTAGAAGCTTCGTTGCAAGTAGCGTGAGGAAAAAAACCGCGTGGGGGTAGCGGAATCTGACTACTAAATGCCACTGGAATAAAACTTAATTAAAACCTATTTCCTATGATTTTTAGATAATTTTCTTTTAGTGATCTTATCCGTTTCATTTAGTAGTCAGATGGAGCGAGGGGGAGCAGTTATGCCTGATAACTCTTTGCAACTTGGATTATTCAACAGTTAAGAAATTCGTGCTTCCCCTATTAAATAAAAAAAATAGCCTTACCGTTGGGGTTGCGGATCTCGCTCTTGCGGCACTCCCAAACAATATCATAATACGGCCCGCTCTCGCGATCCGTGAACATTCTGTTGATTTTCATAAGTCCCTGTCCCAAATCCTTTTTTTGTTTTATAAGTCAGAGTACCACATAGGTAGCGGTGTGTCAAGAGGGGTACGCTATATATGGGGTATATTTTTTATTTTTATGAGGGATTGGGGGATATTGGGGGATTTTGCTTGATGATTGACACCTTTTGGGCGTACGGGGTTACCATGAAACGCGGATTTTCACGGATTGAGCGCGGATTTTCACTGATTATTGGAGCAGAGGGCGTGGAGGGTTGACATTACTGTATATATGTTGTATCTTTAAACCATGACGGCAAAGGAAATAATGAAAATACTTAAAGATAACGGTTGGGAGCTTGACAGGATAAAAGGCTCTCACCATATTTTCAGCAAAGTCGGATGTCGTCCTGTATCTGTTCCTTTTCATGGAAACAAGGACATTGGAAACCTTGGTAAAATAATTTTTAAACAAGCCGGAATTAAATAGGGGGTTATAATGGTTTATCATTGCACAATTGAAAAAAAAGGAGATGAGTACATCGCTCAATTTCCCGATATGCCGAATATTGCTACTTGTGGTTTTACGCATGAACACGCTCTTGCAATGGCTGCGGAAGCCCTAGAGGGCTGCCTAGAAACCGATATTTCACATGGGAACGAAATTCCTCCGCCTGCCTATAAAAAAGGCTACCCCATTGTAGTGGCAAGCCATATAGCCATTTCTCTCCGGCTCCGCGAGCTTCGCGGTAACCAGAGCCAAACTGATATTGCAAAACGGCTTGGGCTTTCCTACCAATCATACCAACGCCTTGAAAATCCGCGCAAAGCAAACCCAACCGTAAAAACACTGGAAAAAATCGCCCGTATTTATGGCAGGGAATTGAGCGTTTCTCTTTAGAGAATTTGTAAGTAAAAGTCCTTTATTAATATTTTGAATACTTAATCTTAAACATTTCCCGGAAAATCCGCTTATAATAAGTCCTGCGGAGTTTTTTAATTTGTATAAGGGGTAAACGCAAAGAAAGATTTTTGTTTCTTCCCTTGCGTATTCATATCCCCCCCTACTCCCTTGGCCATACTTTGGCAAGATAGTCTTTGAACAAGGCCGGGTATTGTGCGTTTATTGCTCTTTCTGCTGCGGTGAGTGCTCGGGCGGCGGCTCTGTCGTAAGATAGATGGCTTTCTCTGCCGGTGTTGGTAAATGAAAGCAGTACTGCGCCTGATAAGTTTTCTATTAAGTTGGCGGTGATTACGAAATCGCAGAAACTGTTTCTGTTGTTGGGTACATCGGCTTCGGTTAGGGTTAATACAACACTCAATGTATAGGGTGCGTTGTTTTCCTGAATCCGTAAACCTTCTCTGTTAATTATTCTTGCAAAAATGCCTTGTATGCGGTTGGAGCTGTCTCCTTCTACATTTAAATTGATGGCTATGTTTCTTAGTATGTTTGATGTTTCAAGATTAAGAGATGCCGCTGTTGATAAATTTAATGATGCAGTTGATCCGCCTAAGGCTGTAATTATATTTGCATATTGGGCGTTAACAGCGGCAATGTTAGAGGCGATTTTATATCGTGCGTAACCGTCAAATGTGTGTTTTTCGGCATCGCTCATTGCGGTAATGTTGTTGATATTCAACTGATTCATGCGGGCTATTTCCGTATAGATGGCTGCTGCTTTTTCTTTTTCTATAAACGCAAGCGCATACACTCTTCCCCGATCATTAACCCAAACATTGCCAATCTGTGCGCCAATAAGCGAGTCTAAAGAAGCGGCAGATACTATAGCTTCCTGCAGGTTTTTATTTTCCGATATATTGATATGCCCCTGTGTTACCGCTTGGGAATATAATTCAGCGGCGGAAATGTCCGACCGTACAGACCTTCCAAAAACACTTACCAACGAAGCAATGGCTTTCTTTTCCGCTTCAGCACGATCATCGTCAAAACCAACCGCGGCAATGTATTGATCCCTTGAATAAATTGAATATGGATCATTCACCCAGCGAGGCTGAGTATTTCCGCTTGTTTCAGGGATTCTGTCTGTCTCAGGAACGGAACGCATATTTTCTATAAGATTTTCTATCTCGCGAATTGCTTCATCAATTTCATCAGGAATTGATGTTTGAGCATAAAGGACAGTTCCTGCAAAAAATAATAATATGCTAATAAAAATTAAAGCTTTTGTTTTCATATTTATCTCCCTTAGGTAAATGTTCTCATGAATGAAATACGAACCTGTCTGTTAGAGTTAGGCGGTGTAATCATCATGTTAAACGCTGAATTTTCCGCATTGGTAAATGTATAAACGCTTGACCAGTTTATTCTTCTAAGGCCTCTTATACCTGCCGAACTTGGAACGGTTGCGTTTATTCGAATAATGTTTTCATCGGCTGACCATGTTCCGTTTACTTCTGCGGTAATTTCACTGCCGTCAGGCTGAGTGGCTGTAATTGTTATTCTACACTGGTTAGAATTAAGAAACACGATGTTAAAATCATAGCCGTCTATACTGCCTTCCCATTCTCCTGCAAAACGGTTTCCCTGCGGAAACTGTCTTGCGAATTCTCCCGCAAAGCCTGCAACTCTTGTTTCATATTCATCAAGAGCGTTAAGCGTAAGCCGTGATGAATGGATAATCCTTGCGGTTTCAATATCCAACATTTGCACGGCAAGATAGAATTGTCTGCCAAGAGCTTCAAAGCTGCCTGTAATTAGATAATCCGCTCCAATCATTTGCCCAAAGCGTTTTACTCTTTCAGGATTAACCCAATCGGTCTGTTGAAACCGTAATTCGGATATAATCCTATCCATGTTGGCACGATCAACAACTTCAACTCTGCCGGATTTAACAAGTTCGCTTCTGAACATTGTCGTCATAAACGCAGCCTGCTGCTCGTTTACGAAATTGTTGCCGTCAAAATTGATAACAGCAACAGATACTTGCGCATGAAGCGCAGTTCCGAGTACGGTAAAACTTAGTACCGCCATACATAATAATGTGATTGTTCTTTTCATTTTTTTCTCCTTGTTTATGGCTCAATGGCCTTTATTGTTTCTGTTTTTATTTCGAGTGTGTTTAGGGTTTCGATTTGCATTTAAGATTTCTCCTTTGTCTTAATTAAAAGGCTCTGACGGCACGAACGGAACCTTCGTAACTCTTGGAGTAGTAGCCCTGACTGCCATTGTCGAAACCCTGACCCCACGCGCTATGACTATTGACCTGCGACGAAGACCAGTACCAATGATTACTAAAATTACCCAAATTTATCCGCTTAAGATTTTGAAACATCAGATTTAATTCATCTCTGCTAGGTAGAAACCAATCTGTAAATCCGTTTGCATCATAACTAGCGCAGACTTGAGCCGCACGACCTGTTTCTCCCAACTGTCTTAATCGTGCTACAATTATTTCCGTATTCCGTTTACCACTGCCCACTCCCATTTCAGTTCCGCTAACATTTTGCTCATGCGCTCCCCATCGCACTGGTCCAAGATCATGGGGTGCGGCTTCTAAATATCTCCAACCGTTGGAAACTACACCTTTGTCGTAAAATACAATACCGCCGGCGGGGCCTCTGTCACCAATGTTGTATGTTTGATTTGTTGCGGGTCTTGTTCCTGCACTTGGCCTTACCCCCGAAGCTTCTATAACCCGCATCAGGTTTTCTACCATTGGCTGAATATGCTCATAAGCTGCATCGGCATTGGCTACACGAACTTCGTCACCGCCTCTAAATTGAAAAGTAGCAATATCATAAAACGAAACAGTAAATAGTATATTACTGCCAAATCTTTCAAAATTTCCACGGACAATCCAGTTTGCATTTAAGGCGTCTCCTAATGCGGCGGTTTTCTGCTGATTAGACCAGTCCCCTGCCTGAAAACTGTGTTCACGCATAACTCGATCTACTATTTCCCGATCAACCAATATGACTCTGTGCGTGTTTCCAAGTCTTATATGAAACGCACGGCTTATCATGTTTGCTTCTGCCGCTGTCAGCCCTGAAATTGCATCAAACGGGGCAACCGCTACTACGGGAAGCTGTTGTTGGGCAAATACCCACACCGTGGCAAATAATGCCAATATGCATGTTAAAATCGTCTTTTTCATGTTTTACCTCTCTTCAATAAGCCTTTCTTATAGCATATTTTTAATAATTCTAATAGCTATTTTCAATAATGTCAAGCTAATAGGATAATAAAAAATTAACTGACCCTTTTTTGGGAAAGAATATAGTTATGACAGAAAAAGAACTAAGAACAATTTTAAGTGCCAATTTGAAGCGGTATCGCAATTACCGCAAATTCTCGCAGGCCGAATTGGCAGAAAAACTGGATATTTCTATCCCTTTTTTAAGCGATGTCGAAAATGGCAGAAAATGGGTCTCCCCTGCCACCCTTGTTAAATTTGCAGATGTCCTCGGAATCGAACCCCATGAGCTTTTCAAGCTCCCGGAGCCTTTATCTCCCCCCATGACTCTAACTCTGGACAAATGGAGCAACGAGATAATCGAAGCAGTTACACAAACAGTACGGAATATTCAGGGTTACTATGCAAAGGATTGAGTAATAAGAAGTATTGACAAAAACCCGCACAATCTGTTAATCTTGAGATATAAAGAATCTAAAGAATTCTTGAGGAGGAAAACATGAATCTTGCAAGAGTCTCTGCAAATGGACAAGTAACGGTTCCGGTTGAAATCCGAAGAAAATTAAATTTAAGAGAAGGCGATAAAATCCTTTTTTTTGAACGAGGCAATGGCGAAGTAGTAATTGATAATGCATCAATTACTGCAATAACCAAAGCGCAAGAAGCCTTTAAGGGAGCGGCCAAGGACTTCGGCGTTAATTCAGAAGAAGATGTCCAAAAACTTATTAATGACATAAGATATGGCGAGTAAAATTATCTATGAAAATAATGACCGACACCAATATCCTTTTTTCTGCTTTATTGTTTCCCGAATCACGTCCGGCAAAAGCTCTTTTCCACATTGCAGAACATCATAATTTAGTTTTATGCGATTATATTATTTCTGAACTTCGTGATGTAGTGTCTCGAAAAAGACCGGATCTCCTAGCCGACATTGAAGTACTCTTAGCAAAATTACCTTATGAACTAATTTCTGCTCCATTACAACCTTGCAAACTTATTCAAGATCCAAAAGATCACCCTATTCTAAATGCGGCAATTATTGCTAATGTAGATATAATTATTAGCGGTGACAACCATTTTCTAAAATTGGAAATGGAACACCCAAAACCAATGTCTGTCGCCAATTTTTTAGATATAATGATGAAATATAACCCTAAAACTAGTCAAAGTGCTAAAGGAGCAGTAGGGAGAGGGGAAAACCGGTATAAAAGTAGGAGCAAATATGGAAGATAACTCGCCGAGTTTAAGAAAAATCCTTTCCGTAAATATTAAAAAACAGCGTGAAAAACTTGGTATTACCCAGGAGAATTTGGCAGAAAAAGCTGATATTTCTGCTGCTATGATGAATGATATCGAAGGCTGCCGTACTTGGGTTAGTGATAAAACGCTCAAAAACCTGTCTTCTGCCCTAAATATTGATACTTACCGGCTCTTTATCCCCGAAATTACCTCCGGCGAAGCAATTCCGGTGGAAGCTGTTATGGAACTTTCTATAGAACTTCACGAAATGTTAAAAAACTATACTTCAAATGTCGAAAAAACCCTTAAAAAACGAGGTTTTCTGTTTAATATGGCGAATATTGGTGGTGTTTAGGGGTTAAACTGGTTAGGGTGCTGAGGTTGCAGGAAGATGAGGGGAATTATGTTCCCTAATTGCTAAATGTTGATGTTGACAATCCTGCATAAATTTGTTATGTTTATATTAGAAAGTCCACGAAGATAACGACTGCTTCTATTGCAGAAGCCTTGCAAAGTCAGTTTGCATGATGCGCTTCGGGGCTTTTTTTTGCCCAAATCCTGCCTACACCCAACCCGGCGGCCACCATTTGAATGTCTTGGGGTTATTATCCTCAGAAATTGCCTTGATACCGTACCCGCTAATTTTCCCTTTACTTGATGTCCTAATCTGATGTTTTATCTTATCCAAGTACGAAGCTTCAAAATTGCCAAACTTATCCGCAATCATAGCAGCGCCCAAAATACCTGCATAAAGATCAGCCAATTGAATGCCGGAGTTTGTCTCTGCCGCAATCCATTTAGGCTGTTCCATTAAACTGCCATATTGCCCCAAACGCCAATTCCTTTTCTGAAAATATTCAAGAGTTGTGGAATGTCTGAAGCTTTTAACATGCCCAAATCGGACACAGACTTTCGTTTTTAGTTCATCTGCATACTTGAGTATCCTTTCCATAGTATAAGCGGCAACTATATTATAAAATTTTTCATGGTCGTCCGGCATTGTCTTCTTGTCAGAAATAACAAAGATGATTTTAATCCCCTTTATCTTTACAATACAGTCCTTCACCTTCTGTTGCACATCAACAGGGCAAACAACCGCAGCCATAGCAAAATACTCCGATGACTTTTTACTATGCCCCCTATCCCCAATCTCATCAACAAAGGTAAGCAAAGTATTTTTCATTTCTGCTTTCATAATACTTCTATTTTACATAAATATTTTAAAAGATAGAAGCGCAGTGCCTTGGGGTTAACTCAGGCAAAATTGGCTGAAAAACTGCAGGATTTGGATAAGGGGGTGTAGTACCCAATTGCGTCCGCAGTGCGGACGCAATTCAACTGGGTGCGGTTTTGGGGTGATTTTAATTCCCCCGAATTCGAGGGAATTAGAAATTCGGAAAAGATACAAGAGGGAAAATCCTCGCAATGCGAATGCTTGACACTACGGTATTTTTATATGATATTTAAAGCAGGTGGAAATACCGCTGAAATGGAGATATAAAATGGCTGCCAAGATAAAGCCTGTAGAGCCGACAGTAATAAAAGACCCACGAATTGTCCGTGAAGTAATCGCTCAGGTACGCCGTAAACCTGCCGCAGAAGACATCAAATGGGCAAAAGCACGCCGGAAATTGTTCATGGAATTAACTGCAAAATGACCCCAAACTCCAGTAAATCCATTCTTGTCGATAAACAACTATTTTCCTTAGAGCAGCTTAAAGGAAAAAGCCCCCTGGGTAGTTTTTCCTGTCAGATTGAGGAATATAACGAGTATCTATTACACGAAGCTGTAAAATCACAAAAGGATCAAATGGCACTTACATGGCTATTGCGTGAACGCTCTACTGGCTCAATAGTCGCTTATATGTCGCTTATTGCCGATGCGATCAAATTATCAACCACTGAAAAAGAACTCCATCATCTTGAATACCCCTTCAAGACTGTTCCTGCAATGAAAGTTGCAAAACTTGCCGTATCTGCCTCCTTTCAGAAAAGGTACAAAGGCATTGGCTCTCTAATGATAGAAATGGCCACTGATATTGCCGTAGCTTGCAACGACCAATACTTTGCCTGCCGTTTCATCACAGTTGATGCTGACATTGAACATAATGAAACGGTCTTAAACTTTTACACAAAAAACGGCCTTATCCCCAATGAAGAACTTAATAGCAAAAAACGCACAAAAACAGTCAGTATGCGCAGGGATATTTTGTTTAAGTCAGGTTCGTAAATTGATTTTTTTATGACTCGGGTTGATTTTAAGAATGAAAGGGCATAATTTTTTCTTCCTCTGCGTTGCTCCGTGTCTCCGAGTCCTCTGTGAGTAAAAAGTTGCGAATAACACTTAACATGAGGAAAGAGACCGCGTGGGGGTAGCGGAAAAGCCGAAGGCTTTGGAGCGAGGGGGAGCAGTTATGCCTGATAACTCTCTACAACTTGGATTATTTTACAGTTAAGAAATTTGTGCTTCCCCTACTATTAATTAAAAAAAATAGCCTTACCGTTGGGACCTAAGGATCTCGCTCTTGCGGCACTCTCAAACAATATCATAAGGGGTGTTTGGGGGATTTTATTTGGTGATATAAAAGGAAAAAATACTAAAAACCACTTGACAAAAACTATACAATTGTGTAGTATATAGGTAGCATAATAATTAAGGAAGGTAATATTGATGACAACAAAGAGATACAACCCATTAAACGACTTTTTATTGGTCAAAAACCACTTTATAAACCCGATTTAACAGATTTATCAGAAACGCTTTATTGATTTTTTTATATTGGCAAAGGCTGATTATTGCCCCACAAGTAAAAAAAAATCTGTAAACTCATGACCCTATAATGACAAATGAATAAAATAATTTTTTGGAAAAAAATTGAGTTTTTTGTATTTTGTAGAAAAAATTATTAAATCTAGCAAAAAAACATAAATTTTACGACTACTGGATTTTCGGGTCTTTTTTGGAAGCAGAAAAAAAACGCCAAATCATCAGTTTTATGAAGTCTTTGCCCTTGCAAAATTACACCGCCCGTATGGTTATTTTATTACCGATAATTTCGGAAGGCAGTAATTGGGGCTATATTGCCCCCAGTTTATTTAGGAACATTTGGGGTCGCCACTACACAATAATCTGTAATTTTATAGGGCTGTAAGGTCAAAACGCCGTGTAGACGGTTCTGAATAAAAATAACCAAAAACCGCCATTGCCCCATATTTGAGATTTAACAGCCTGTTGTTTCCAGTCGTTTGAAACCCGAACTCCGACCTTCTGATATGAAATTGTAACATAACAGATAATTATGTTACACAACCTTTATATCGTTTTTAGGGGGCGTTTATGGGAGAGCAAA
>Ga0099364_10011975_pt1 | contig 11762 bp, 8 predicted proteins | sample TergutTh196P3_FD_73070 | JGI IMG/M metagenome (GOLD analysis project Ga0099364, IMG submission 73070) | Microcerotermes parvus P3 segment gut microbial communities from Pointe-Noire, Republic of the Congo - Th196 P3 | ecosystem: Host-associated > Arthropoda: Insects > Digestive system > Gut ...
TGCGTAGTTGAAATAACCAACTCGTCCGTTTGATATACGCCAGTTATGATGTCACTTTCGATAATTCCCATGATCTGAATGAAGACAGGTTGACTTTCATTCAATCTATTCACCTCGCCCCTCGCCCATTGCCCATTGCCCCTCGCCCCTCGCTACTTGTTCATTGTCCATTGCCCATCGCCCATCGCCCATCGCTACTTGTTCATTGCCCATCGCCCATCGCCCATCGCCCATTGCCCATCGCTACTTGCCCATTGCTACTTGTCCATTGTATCGTTATATGGTTAGTGAGTTAAGTCACTAACCATATAATATCAAGTCTTTGAAGAAGTGTCAATAGAAAATTGGAAATAGGCAAAACTGTTCAGAACCCCCACTTTGTCATTGCGAGGAGCGTAGCGAAGAAGCAATCTAGTCTGTGAAATCTCTGTTTTGCTGTATTCTCCCGTTAATTCGGTGCCTGGATTGCTTCGCTTTGCTCGCAATGACGGGGGTGTTTGAATAGGTATAATAGGCAATTGGAAATTGGAAGGCAATTGGAAATTGGAAATAGGCAATTGGAAGGCAATTGGAAATTGGAAATAAGGTTACAGTTCACAGGTAGTCCGTCATTGCGAGTGAAGCGAAGCAATCCAGGCGTTTTATGTTTCAAATCCTTGTTTTTGCCTGGATTACTTAGTCGCTACACTCCTTGTAATGACGATATGTGGTGTACTTTTGTTATTTGCCGTAGATAATTCCTTGGGCATGGTCATTTCATTGCCTGCAGAATACCATTCGTCCTCAACGGGGTCGTACTTATATATGGTACCATCCAAACTGACTGCATACCAAATTTCCCTGACAAATTGATCCTCGCGATCCGTTCCCAAAGCTACTAATATACACGTTTCACCGTATACTGATTCCAAACTGCCGTCGGCAAGGGCGGACATATCCGAATAGACGAGCATATCCCAAACTGCCGGATTATTCTCCGTAAGATAGTCCACGTACAACTGCGGTGTTTTGAAATTGTCGGCAGTTAATTGTTCAACGGTGATTTCAGCCTGAACCGGCAAACTAAATTCCATACGGGGGGAACTGAACGTGATGCGTGACAGAATAGCGGCTACCTCTGCCCGGGTAATACTCGAATTCGGATGAAAAGTCCGTTCCGTATCCGAGCCGGCTACAATTCCAGCTCTGTAAAAAGAGTAAATTGCAGCCGAATAGACGCTTGACATGGAAACGTCGGGTATTGTGCCATCCAGGATCATGTTGATCGGCGCGTACTCGCTTTCCGGCAGCATTACGAAAAACATTGCTACAAATTCTTCACGTGTAATAGGTTCGGACGCGACAGCTTCGCCCCACACACCGACATTCCACCCTCTTAGGAAGGTTGAGTCTGCATATACCAAATACGGTTCATACCATGGCTCGCCCGGCACTGGCTCAGCTTCACCAAGCGTAACTTCTCCTGCATCAAGCAATTGGTGATAGCGTGACGCAAGAACCACCGCTTCCGCCTGAGTCAGGTTGTCCTCAGGCGCAAATTCGGTCGCGGTTTTGCCGCGCAACAATTCCTGCCTTACAGCGGTGTACACATAAATGTGATACCACGAGTCGGCAGGCACGTCCGAAAAAACCGGCTCATCAGACGCCGCTACAGAAGCACTGACTGCGAGCCCGCATAGAACAGTAAACGCCACCAATATCGCTAACAACTTTTTCATAAGGATTTCCCCCAATCATATGTATGTTACTTGTTTATTAACTTTAGGAAATTTGCATACCGTTGCATCATAACAAAAGCAGTTTGAACTCACCCTACCCGCAGCGGGTAGTTTTTGAGAACACAATAGAACCGTCCCCCTGTGTTCCAATAGAACCGTCCCCCTGTGTTCCAGTGTTTAAAACACAATAGAACCGTCCCCCTGTGTTCCCCCCAGTGTTCCCTAATCAATAATTGGGCATTCTTGTAGAATCCTGTTCGTAGAAAGGTTTCTCATTACGAATTTAGAAAACCCTATATTAATTCTAGCTTCTGGGTTGTTATCAATCGGCGCAATAGAAATAATAGTATCGGATGATACCGCAACAAATGGTAAACTATCAATTCCTACAGCGACATTCAAATTACTACGCAGTTCGGGAAGTTCTTGTTTTTTTCCTGCACTATCAACCGAATACCAAAGCAAGCCTTCAGTTTCTGAATATTCACTGATAATATCATAGTCCAATTCAGGTAGATTTTGAGTGATATTCCAACCCAAAAAACTCGTGTCGAACCCTTCTCTGCATTCTGATGGTAATTGATTAACGTTTAGGTCATTCGGTTCTTCAGCTAAAAATAACACTTCGTTTTTTTCAAAATCAACAAAATATATATTATGAGGACTAAAATTGTATAAATTTGAATTGCTATACATTATAGCATGTTTGCCATTAGCAGAAAACGTTGCCGCATGGCCAAGGCCCATTCCGCTTATATCTACAACCTTGTCAACGGAGTTTTCGGATATGTTATATCTTATCCAGTAATAACCTGTTTGAGCATAAACATACGATGATTCGACCGGATGCTGAAAAACCCACCCGTGAGAACCGTAAACTAGGGTTTTTAACTCCTCGTTTGCATCATTTTTTTCCACGAACTTAGGAGCGTTTTCCACCAAGACAACCTCAGAGCGACTCCTAAAAAACAATAAAAGAAACACCGCCAAGACAATTTCAAAGACTTTCGAATTCATTTTCCTCACCTCAAATGTTAATTAAGCATAAAGCTATTGTGCCCTTTCTTTTTTGATATTTCTTTATTCTGGGTATTCACTGGGTATTCACATAACATCCGGCCATTCCGTTATTCCATTTTTGTCCCAAGCAAATATAGCGGTTCATGTTTTAAATTCAATGCCATTCCAAAAGCAGAAATAAGGATGCACCAAATGAGTATTAATACTCCAGAAACAGTTGAAACAAGAACAACCATTTGTGTACTGTCTCCTATCTCTCCTTTATTTTCTAAATCCCCCCTTGCTTCCAAGGTTGCCATACCACTACTAAAAGTTGTATCGTAGTAGACGCCGCCTAGTATATTCGCAGAAATGTTTTTTGTCAAAGCTCCTCCAACCGTACAACCTAGAACGCTTCCCAGAAAGACAATAATAAGTATCCCTGACAGCAGCGAAATAGCGCATTTCCTTTTACTCATTCCCAACGAGCGTTCTATTGCTGTGCGCACTCTTTGTTTTGAAATGAATATATTGCAAAAAAACAATATAATTAACACAACTGTTATCACTCCGGTAGCAAGAAAAATAAATGACATATTTCTCATATTGTCTAAACCTGGTTTTAAGCTGGAATACCCCATATCATAAAAAACTATTTCCAATTCTTTGTTGCCATATTTCTCCCACTCCGTCATAAAGTGTTCAATCTGACCGTTTTGTATTTGAAACGAAGTAGTGTTTCCGCACATTGGGCCATATGCTAAAATACTGTTTTCATCGTTATTTTCAATGGAGCGCATCGGGATTATCACTTCGTCGCTTCCCATACCGTAATCGCCTTGATCTGCACCTGGGGAAATATCATAAATACCTGTAACCGTATAGATATTATCATAAAACACGGCATACGCCTCTCCTCGTGCATTTAGGAAACTGCTGCTAAAACCACCTCCTCCATACAAGGAAAAATTTTCATTTGCGGCGTCTTTATGATCGGCATAGTAAAGCTGTAGCCGCAAAGTATCTCCCACTGAAAGATTATTCCTGTCTGCAAAGTTCTTTGGTATTAAACAGACTTTATCCCCATTAAGAAATTCTATTTCCTGAATATCCTGTCCTGCACTGACATAGGCATCCCCATTGTAAAAAGGCATTAACAGATTAGTGGCATTTGTAACTGTAACAGGGTGCGTTTTTTCGAGCATTTTACAGGCTCTCAGCAATTCTTGCCAACGTTTTCCCGGCTCGTTTTCATAAAAACTTTCCGTCACTTCGTAGTATAGGCATTCATCGGAAAAACGATCCTTGACAGGTAAACCGTCTGAATCAAACTGGCTGCTGCTAATACCGCTGAGAGGCACATATTCCTCGCTCATACTCGACATATCCTTATTATTCACCATATCCTTATGGGCAAACATGAGTTGAAGAAGAGCAACATATGTCTTTCCCATATAGAGCGGTTGTGGATTTGGTTCATTATGATCACAAAACCAGAAAGTATTGCCAGCTATGAATACCTCGCCATAAAGGATGTTTTCCACCCTCACTTTCACCGGTTTGTCGGGAATACAGTCTTCCAAAGGTGTAAACTCAACAATGGGTGGTCGCCACGATGTTTCCACAAGCTTATAATCCGGCGCATAAGAACCATAATGCACCCTTTTTTCAGGTTTTTGTACGTAGTTTTCATCATAAAACGACAGTAACGACAAATTTAACAACTCACTATACTGAGGTCTGTTATAAATACGGAAACCCTTTTGTTCCGCATCCCATTCTTCTGTTTGCGCTACGAAAGACGGTCGTTGTTCAACAGTGCCTATTGTGGAAAATGTTTGCTCATAATTGCGTATATTGCGGCTATTCAACGCCCATAAATTTGTGCCAAGAGAAAACAATACTCCTGAAAATGTTAATAGCAACAGAAACAACGTTGTTTTTATTGGAGTGCGCAAAAGCTGTTTTATACTGTTATAAATCATTTTCATAGCTGTTTTTTAGCTCCTTAGCATTTCGCCATCCCGCATTCTAAACACAATATCGGTTTCCATAGCAACTAGGCTATTATGGGTGACTATAATCACTGCATACCCATCCTCATAAGACAATTCTTTTAGCAAGTCAACAATAAGCTTTTCATTTTTTGTGTCAAGGTTTCCTGTAGGTTCGTCAGCCAACAGGATTTTTCCGCTTGCAGCCATTGCTCTTGCTATTGCAATACGCTGTTGCTCACCACCGCTCATCATTTGGGGATACTGATGCAATATCTTTTCTTTTAATCCTACCTTTTCAATTAATTCTTTCGCGCGCCCCTTTGCCTTATTTCGGGAAACGCCCTTCAACTCAATGGGATACATAACGTTTTCCAATGCTGTTAGTAAAGGGAATAAATGGAACGACTGAAATATAACTGACGCTTTATTGAGCCTGTACTCGTCTCTGTTAAGGTTTGCCATATCAGTTTCTTCTACATAGATTTTTCCACTTGTCGGCAAATCCAACCCTGCTAGCAATGACAAAAAGGTACTTTTCCCACTCCCGGATTCACCCGTTATGGCGTACAAAGCCCCTGTTTTAAAACTACAACTAACATCTTTTACAGCTTCTATTTTCTGATATTTAGTTTGATATGTATAACATACATGTTCAACCCTAAGTATATCCATATTGTTTCAACGCCTTCCTAATCTCCTTTGAACATAGCCTCCATAACGCTTATTCGACCAAGCCTCCATAAAGCTATCATAGCGCCAGATAGATAACAAATAAAAAATAGCGTGTTAAATTGGATGATTTCTATGATCATTAATTCAAAATTATCTAAGAAGAATAATGCCGAAAACATATTGCCAATGATCCCGCCGCCCAACATCAACAGGAATTGTTCAAAGAGTAATATAACATAACACTTTTTTTGACTGACCCCCAATGACCGCATAATTGCAAACTCTCTTTTTCTGTTGTATATCAACAAATAAGATGTAATATAGCCAATAAAAACAACAACTACAAAAATAAAAGGGCGAAAACCGCCCAAAACATTGATCGATTGCTGCAATCGGCTTGCAGCCGTGATAAACGTAGAGTCCCTTACGGTTAACGCATCTCCTGTGTAAGTGTATCTAGCAGCCGGAGCCTTTGATACTAACCCAAAATCCTTCATTTCCCATTTAAAATCGTTTAGCGCCAAGGGGTCTGCAACATAAAAAAATGCTGAATCTGCATAAAAAGGAATGCCCTTACGGTTGTAGATATCCCTCGCAGCGCCAAATGGTATCAGTATATCCGGCGGTAGCCCATCAGTATACAAATTAATTCTTGCCATTGATCCTACAATTCTAAAAGATATCAACTCCAACGGGTCAAAAAGTATCTCGTTTTGCCTTGCGTAGTGAGAGTAAAACAGCTTTAGTGAAATATGGTCGCCGATCAACCATTGATTTTTTTCCATCTGTTCTTGACTGACAATACACTGCAACGTCGAAGACTCCAAAAATTCGAAATCCACACCTTCAATTAATACTACATTATTCTCTTCAAGACCTACTACTCCTTGTATGGAATTTGTTCCCAATATCAATAAGTTTAGATGTTTATTCCAGTCCTCTATGGGAAAGTCATTTACACCTGCCGAAAGACGAACTGTCGAAACTAGATTTTTTACATGTGAAGAAGCTTCCAAATTTTTAATAAGTTCTTCCTTAATATTCAACCCCACTTCTTGAGAACCATTTAGATTTGTAATTCTACAATACACCGAAATTGCGTCGGGCAAACTCTGCAGCTGCTGTTGATTGCTTACTATGTTGACCAAGTATATATTTAAGAGCAAGATGACAAACGCACATATGAATACATTTAGCATACTTTTATGTTTGTAGTGCCATGTATTGCGTATTGCCATAAAAAAATATAACATCAACATATCTCTTTCCAAGAAAAATATCCTATCTGTCATAGCACGCATCCCTCTCGAACTTATAAATGACTTCGATCTTATTTTTCTGTGAAAAAAAGTTCAAAAGAGACTCAAACCGCTAACGCCCGAAAACCAACGAAAACCAACAGTATTTCGCTTGTTTACGCCTATTCGGTTATTGCTTTGAGGATTTGACTGTCAATTTCTTGTGCTAAACTTACTATTGATATTCTGTCATAACCAACGAGCATCCAAGAGTTGCCCCTTCAACGACATATTCTTGTGGCATTCCGGTCACCTCTTAGTATATTTTTAATTTTTTCGTGTCATTTTGAAAACGGTTGCCCCGCTGTTGCCCTACGGTCACCTCATGATATATTATTAATCAATTATCGGCCCTCTGCCGGCCGCCCTTTTGTGCTTGTTTTTTAGGCCGTATTCGGGAAGCAACTCATAAAGCTTTTCGTATAAAACCGGCAGCATGTATTCTTTGTATTCGGTATTGTTCCTTTTGGCTAAATACCATTGTATGACGTTTTTATGCACAACAGGCATATTAAGGCACATCAACGCAAAAGCGATGTCTGCCTTGTCGTTGAAACTTTCCAGTGCCGCTTTGCCAAACTCTTTCATAATGACGGGGTGCAGAGTGGGCGCACCCAGCCCCGCATAAGCAACATGCGTTAGATCCAGCGTATTCTCAATTGTACGCAGATCGCCATATGAATCGTACTTTATCCGTAGCTCCGCGCCCCTGTTCAGGCTAAACCTTCCCAGCTCTATTTCGTTATCGCCGACGATGCCCCTTTTGTCGATATTGACCTCCGTCAACGATATCCTATAATCCTCTGTTTCAAGACGCCTCCCCACATATAGCCTAATGATCAGAAGCTGTCCGTATTCTTCGACAGCAATGGTGTTCTCGTTGACCAGGATAATGTCTCCTTTGTGTTTGAGAACGCCATTCCCAACGTGGATATTCCCATCCGACAAGTATACTTTAAAACCATACAACACGCCGCTCGAAAAACCGTCGTATTCCATCGATGCCAGCTCGTGCGGGAAATCGCGCAAGTACTCTACGCTTTCTTTCTTCAGTACGCGCCCCTTGTTAAAATACGGGTAAAAACCACTTATCATATGCGCCCTGCCTCTCATCTTTCTCTCATCTTTTTCCGTTAAAGAAATTCATTTCCCAAACCGTGTTCTTGATATGCTCCCTGCCTCTCATCTTTCTCTCATCTTTTTCCGTTAAAGAAATTCATTTCCCAAACCGTGCTCTCGAAGGGTACAAACCGCTCAGGTCCGCTAAACAAATACCCCCCTCTATTCACGACGCCAAGCCATTTGAACCCCCAGCTTTCGTCGTCGCTGAACACGAACAGCCTCACTTCGCCGTCCTCAATCCTGTCTATGTCGCCCTGGTTCAGCCATGTATGGTTTTCCAGCAAGCCGGAGTACCCGATCTCCATGTAATTGTCCATATCCAGATTGAATTTAAAGATCTGCAAGACCTCCCCGTCATGATCCGTCAAGTGAAAGATTATCAACTTGGTTTCATAAGTCCGGTCAATATAAGAATATACTTTAGACAGCTGCTGCCCCTGGGTTATAAGGACTTTCACTTTATCTTCGTTGAACGTTTCTACAGTTAAATTGTAAGGTACGATTGCGGACTCGTATACTATGGAAGGGAGTATCCGACCTATGGCCCTCGCCCCGTTGTACGCGACAGCACCCCTTATGCATTTCAACTTCTTGGCATAGCTCTTTTCGTAAGGTGTACGCGCCTTATGCCCCGCAATATACTCCTTAAGTACATCCCTGAACAAGTCAATCTTCGTCGTTTGCCCTGAGAGCATGATGTGAGATATTTCGCTCATGGTTTCATCTTCCCTATAGTAAGGCTCAACAAACTTCTTCAGAAGATTGTATATTTCCGGCTTTAGCAACATGTTTATTTCGTCGCGCAATATCCGTATCTGCGGCCATTCGGTGTGGGTAGTGAAGGTGCCCTTTTCGTTTCGGGCAGAAATTATATAAATCCCCCGGCTGTCCCGCAAACTGGCGAACGAAAATTCGTAAGCGCTAGAACTGCTGTACAGCTCCACCTTTATGCGCTCGGCTAAATCCCAAAGAAAATAGAAATTCCCCCTAACGTACAAGTAAGTTGTCTCAGTATCGTTAATATAATCGCTGTAATTGGTAGGTATATAATACCCCGCGTCGCGGTAGGCTTCCTCAAAGCCCTCATACGCCGCCTTAATGCCGAACTTGTCAACGTAATCATAGACGTCGTGAGCAGACATGTCCAGTAACGAGTCAATGCCGGAAATTGGTTTTCTCCGGTAATGCTGAGAAAGCTTGATTTTAAGATATTGCATAACCCGGAAGGTAAGGTTGTTCCCCCCGAAATTAGTGTCCCCGTTGGCGTAGCGTATATTCATGTTAATGTTGCTGTGTTTTTTCATATGGGTGATGGAATAGTCGCACCTGACCATGTCGCTTGTGCTCCCGCCGCAATCTATGAGCAGCACCCGTTGCTCGTCGCCGTCCGCATACTGGAGCTTCTCCACCTTCTCGCTCACCGAATCGTACACAACCGCAACAGCCTCGTCGATGGAGTCCTTCCCCTCTACGGAAAACCCGCTCAATATATCCTTATACATTTTGTTTGACATAGCCTTTTGTTTGACAGGGCTAGTAAAGCGAATATTGTCATAGAGCACCTTGTTTTGCTGCACCGCCGTGTGGATGATATACTTCATAAACCGCTCAATTATTTCACTGCGCCTAATGGTCGCGGTATTGCCAGTAAGGTCTTTGACGTCTATCATTTCTGTGTAGTCGTTTACCCACCGTTTTGTGTCGAAAAATATGCTGTTCCGCGCCATGGGCATCCTGTCAATTGCGTCATGCCCAAACAGAAGGTCCACTTCGTTGCCGTTGCACTCTTTGACCGCGATGACACTGGGGCACAACGCGCAGCGCCCGCAATTCTGGCACTCGGCGGTACGCGCCGGAACCGGGCTGCGTTCGCACATTTCGTCGGAGTAGAACAACACATGCTTTATCTTGCCGTCAATGTAAGTCCCTGCGGTTGTATACGATGTGCCATAGTCAATAACCAACACGTCGTCGGTTTGCACAACGTCGTGAATAACGACTTCCTGTATGCTTTTTGATATATATGTAAAACGCGTCCATTTCTCGTCTGCAAAGTTGTATATCCGCTGTATCTTGTCGTAATCGCCAGGGAAGAACATTATTCTATAGTTTTTATAAATCCCCGAAGCTGTTTTCTTGTCCACCATATGCTCGCGAAGCTTGAGGAAGTACGTGTTCTTTGCCGCCCCTTTTGAAACATTAATCAACGCCTTGATAAAGCCGTTTCCGTCTATAAGCGCCGCGCTTGTCATGTCAATGTCGGCTTCCGTATGGACTTTGTGTTCGAACCCGCGTTCGTTAAGCGACTCTATCCCCTTATAGATATTAAAGTAAGCCGGTATCTCAACAGGGATGTTCCTTTGGTGCTCCTCGCCTTTTTCAAAAATAGCCCTTTGCAGGCGCGCCACCTTCTCTTCGTCCCATTCATTGATATAGCGTTCCGATATGGCCCCGCGGTACTTGTATATCAGCCGGACCAAGGTATCTTTGTCATCCAAGAGGCTAATTGTCTCAGCCTTGATCCTTAGTTCCCTGCAAACAGCTTTCAGCGTCGTTATGTCCATTTTTTCAAGTTCCTGACGCGTATATCGCCGCATATATCCCGCTCCCCCCTTCTAATTTAAAAACGCTTCAGTTAATTCTTAACAAATGCTTCAGTTAATTCTCTAATAAGCACCAGTTAACATTTAAACAAATACTTCAGTTAATACTTAATAAATGCTTCCGTAAATACATTAAATGCTTCAGCAAATACTTTAAATTCCAGTTAATCCGTAGATTGTTTAGACCCCAGCTTATCCATTAGTTGTTAAGCCTACCAACTATCAAGCATATAGCTGTTGCCTAAAATAAAATCCTCGACAGCCATGCTTTCGTCATGATCGACCGAGCCATATGTGTTGTGCCAATGTATTACATATGTAAAATCTATAGGCAAAAATAATCTTATTATAAATTCCAGCTTCTTGTTCTCGCGCTCGTCATACCAGTTGGGGTTATAAAACACAACCTCCCTGTTGTCCCGTATTCTAACACTAAAATCAGTCATAATCATCCCAAACAGGGCGTCTATGCTCCTTAGGCTGTTCGATGTCTTGTAGAACATTATCAGAGCTTCGCACAGCGCCCTCTTTTCGCGCACGCTGAATAGCTTAAACTCGTCAGCCCCATACACGCGCGAACGTTGCTCAAGCTCGCTCAATATTATCAGCATCCGAAAATCGCGCCTAAACATGCCGCATATCCTGTCAATATGCGCCAGCATATGCGTTATTATATCACAAACGACCAAATCGTTCGGGTCATTGCGGCCAGGGCGCAGAATATGCTCAAAAATAAAACCAAACCTGTGGTACGGGTTGACGTCCACCCTCGAAAGCTTTTCTGCCAAGGTGACGACGCCGTTCGGGTCGTACACCACTTTTGGCAAATACTCAAGGAGCGGCGATACCTGGTGGGCGCCTGCGTCGTAGTAAATCAGGTCGTCGCCTATGTCAAACACAAATTTCCTGTCTCTGAGCCTATATCTCAATTTCGTTATATCGCAATCGTTCTGCACCGCTTCAATTAGCGGGTTCCATATATAATTCATAGCATTTCACCAACGCAACGGTTCATATCGCAATCGTTCTGCACCGCTTCAATAAGCGGGTTCCAAATATAGTTCATAGCATTTCACCAACGCAGAGGTATTCGTAAAAATAATGCTGTAATTCCGACAGCGCGTAAAACATTGCTTCATGCGCCCAAACCTTGTCCTCGTTAACCTCAAATGTAAACAGAAGAAACCTCTTACCCGTTAAAAAACCGTTAGTTTCAATAAAAAAGTTATAATCAATGCCCTTGTACCTCATGACGTTCTTTACTGTAGCCGGAAGAACCTTAATGTCAGCAAGGCGCAAATCCACCTCTTCGCTTAACGAATGGACAATCCTTTCCGCTTCGCCCCTTGTCGG
>Ga0099364_10011976_pt1 | contig 11761 bp, 9 predicted proteins | sample TergutTh196P3_FD_73070 | JGI IMG/M metagenome (GOLD analysis project Ga0099364, IMG submission 73070) | Microcerotermes parvus P3 segment gut microbial communities from Pointe-Noire, Republic of the Congo - Th196 P3 | ecosystem: Host-associated > Arthropoda: Insects > Digestive system > Gut ...
GGCACAAAGGAGAGTGTCTTGTTCCTTGTTTCTCTGTGCCTCCGTGCCTCTGTGTGAGAAAAATATCAAATTTCATGATACAGTGTCCTAAAAATGAAGGATTTACTGCTCTGGCGGTAAAATGTTTGCTCAAAACCAGCGGAGCCGCAATCTTGTATGCTTTAGATTGCGGGACTTTGCCCTACGTCGTCGCGAATCCTCTCCCCACTCGCCGAAAAAATTTGGTATGATAGAGGAATTGTTTTTGCAACTTTAACCTTCTCAAACTTCATGCTCCCAACATCACGTCGAACCTTTCTGAAAGCCGCCGCTATGACCAGTGCAGGACTTCTCGCCGCAGGACATCTTCCCCAACAATCTTCTGCCCAAACCGTTTCCGTCGGTGCAGGACTGTTCGGAAGAAACATGACCATCCACACATCGAAATTTGGTGAAACCGCCGACGGCAAAACCGTCAACCTATACAAACTCGATAACGGCAGAGGAATCTCCGTCGAGGTACTTTCGCTCGGCGGAATTATGCACTCCGTCAACCTTCCCGACCGTAACGGAAGAACTACCAACGTCTCCGCAAACTTGGAAACCGTTGCCGATTACGAAAGATCCCGACCCTTCTTCGGTGCGCTCGTCGGTCGCTACGGAAACCGAATCGCTGGAGCGAAGTTCACCCTCGATGGACAAGAATACACCCTCGCCGCCAACAATGGACCCAACTCGCTGCACGGCGGTCGCAAAGGTTTTGATACCGTTGTTTGGGATGTGAGAGCCTTTGGATCACCGAGCCTGTTTGGTCCTAACTCCATCGGACTCGTGCTGAAATACACGTCGAAGGACGGCGAAGAAGGTTTTCCCGGCAATCTTGATGTTACGGTCACCTATCGGCTTGATGCCAATAACCGATGGACGATGGATTACACTGCTACGACGGACAAGCCGACGGTCGTCAATCTGACGAATCACACGTTTTGGAATCTCGCCGGCTATCCGAATACCAACCATGATCATGTGTTGACGCTCAATGCGGATCATTATTTACCGACGGACAACACGCTCATTCCGACGGGGGAACTTGCGTCGGTGGCAGGTACGCCGTTTGATTTCCGCACTCCGCATAGAATCGGCGAGCGGATTGACCAAGTCGAAGGCGATCACTTCGCCGGCGGATATGATCACTGTTACGTTTTGAATCAAAGACGGCGGCAGATGACGCTCTGTGCCAACGTGTACGAACCGACGAGCGGCAGGGTGATGCGTATTGACACGACCGAGCCGGGCGTGCAGTTTTACGCAGGCAACTTCCTCAATGGTTCATTGAAGGCGTTTGGTCATTCTTACGAGAAGCATGGTGCGTTTTGTTTGGAAACGCAGCATTTTCCTGATTCGCCGAATCAGCCGGAGTTTCCCAGCACGGTATTGCGACCGGGCGAGGTTTATCGTACGACGACGGTGCATACGTTTGGCGTGCGGTAGACCAACTTACAGCCCCGGCGGATAAAAAGTTCACAGAGCCCGGTGCGGTAGCACCGGTGCTACCGCGCCGGGCTCTGTTCGTTCTTTGCTAATTTTTCCCGCCAACCCTTTAAATACTCCAGTCCGTCGACAAGTTTGCCTAATGAGGGTAGGTTGCCGCCCGCCGGTCGGTTGACTACCTGTCTGCTCCAAACTGAAACTTGTCGACGGACTGCCCGTGTATGCCATACCGCAAAAATTGCTCTTTCCTAATTTTTCTTTTTTTGCTATCATACCTCGGCGTGAAAAAGGCAAGTCAAATAGGAGGACGCAATGATTCAAACATTAACGCCGCATTGGAACAGGACGGCATCGGCAAACCAGTCGAAAAGGATAGAGATTCTCTACCGCAACGATTCGTCAAACGATGAACCCTCGTACTGGGATGCACTGGAAGACCTTCGTGATAACATCCGCGACAGCGAAGGGCAGTTTATCTCCTTGGATTTAACCGAACCGCTCGCTGAATCCTTGTCAGCGATGTTCCACGCTGCACTAAAAAATGCCCGCTGGGAAGAATCCCTGCAATTCAGTTTGCCAGAAATTTTGCGGCACAATCCGCGTATCGCCTCGCCGTTTATCAATCGGGCAATCCTTTGGCAACGGCTCTGCGATCTCCTCATCATTGATGACACACCAAACCGCGAAACCGTATTGCTGCTGGAAAATGTCGATCAGGCTTCGCCCGCTACTCAACATGAAATAGCAAGGTTGATTCGGTTTCATGAAACCCACTCCATTCGACGAACTTTTGTTTTTACGTTGAATCGTTACTCATATAATCAAGTCATTCCAGAATTGCAGGATATACTTGAAACAGTATGAAAGCCCCCCCGCTTTGCGCCCTTTGCGGTTAAAACTCTTTAACTGCAAAGAGCACAAAGAGTACAAAAAATGTTCCCCGTGTCTCCGGGTAGTAGATTAAACGATGAAATTACTTCAAATCACAGTATTGTCGCTCCTTTGCGGAGCCGTTTTTTTCGGTTGCAAAGGCACGCAGGCTCGGCTTATGCACAACAACGAACTCGACAAGGTCGGCAGTAACCGCGCCGGTGCCGAAGTGTATAATCCGATAGTGCGCAGTACCACTAAAAAACTTCTCGCTGAAGCCTCGAGGGAGTCAATCCAACAGGTCGCCCATCACACAGGTTTTCCTGCAAAACGGCGGGTCTGCTTCATCACTTTGGAAAACAAAAGTCGGGAAGAACTCGGCGATTTCAAGGACCATATCGAGACGGCGATTCGCGAAGAAATTTCTTCCTCGGAGCAGTTTGAAATTGTGAGTGATCGTGCCGTTACGGCGGGACTTAAAGCATTGGGACTTCGTCCTGACGATCTTTTCATGCCGGAAAATATGCGAATATTTGCCAGCATCATGGGTCGGGACGGCACACCGGTTGACTATTTACTCTTTGGTGTTATTACATCTGGAACGACGGAGGACAATCGGGACATGCAGCGCGACTACAAATTGTCGCTCGAACTGGTCAGCACACAAACGTTCACGCCGTTGATCGTTTCCACGCCGATGCGAAAAGAATACAACAATTCGGTCAAAGGCAAAATCGGTAATTGGTTCAAGAAATAAGGTGTACCGCCGTCTCCCAGTGTTGCTCCGAACTCACATCGCCTGCTATTTTAAAATTGCGGCTCTGCTAACGTTTGAAACAATTCAGAACACTCGCAATTTTTTCCCGCCGGGGTTATAATTGGAAGGTGTAGGCTAAAAAACTTGGCAACGTGCAGTGCTCTCATTCCTTTCGCTATCCCCAGACCGATGTGTTCCACTCGCGGCACGTTATCGGATTGTGCCGATCCCCTATGAAGGCACGGTCTGCTTTCTTGGCGGTACCGCAAAGGGACCTGAAGCGATTCTTGACGTGTCCAATCAAATGGAACATTTCGACGAAGAACTGCTCTGCGACTTTACCCGGCTCGGCATCGTAACCTATCCGCCGATTCCGTCTGCCGACACGCCGGAAAAAATGTTCGACCAGATTTACCAAACGGTCAAGCGGGAAACCTATTTTCAATCCGGCAAAGTTCCGATTTTTCTCGGCGGAGAACACGGTATCACACCGCCGATAGTTCGCGCTGCAGCCGAATGTTATGACACTATCAGCGTTCTGCAATTCGACGCTCACGCCGACCTTCGAGACGCTTTTACCGGCGGAAAGTTTTCCCACGCCTCGGCAATGCGCCGGGTAGTCGAAATGACACCACATCTCGTGCAAGTCGGTGTCCGCAGTTTCAGTGAAGAGGAGTATCAAGAGTGTCCGCAACGGATTGCAATGTTAATCACGCCCAACATGTTAAAGCAAGATATAGAATACTGCATCAAAAAGATTCTCGATTCGTTAACAGAACAAGTGTATATCACAGTGGACATCGACGTGTTCGATCCCGCATACGCACCAGGGACAGGCACACCGGAGCCGGGAGGTCTCGATTGGTTCCAAGTTACAAACATACTACGTCAGGTTTGCGAAGCAAGAAGCGTCATAGGGGCAGATGTTGTCGAAGTCGCTCCGCTTGGCGGCAATAATGTCGCTACGGAATTTCTCGCTGCACGCCTCGTCGCTAAAATTATTGCTTATTGTACAGCGGCAAAAATATGTTAATATGACACAGAGCCGCGTTGCATTCGGTATCTACTAACCCCGCCAATGTCCGACAAACGCCGATTTTTCAAGCACACTCTCATCTTTGGATTCGGCGGAATTATAGTGCAGTTGGTGCCGTTTATCCTTCTACCGCTTTACACCAATTATCTAACTCCGGGCGAGTATGGAATTCTCCATTTCATTTTCTTGACATCGGACATTATCAACACAGTTTTCTTGATAGGCGGAATTCGTCTGGCAGCGATGACATTTTACAAACAAGCGGAGACTGAAGAAGCACGCCGCCGTATTGCTATTACCATCTCATCGTTACTTTGGCTTGCCATTGCCGCCGCTATTACTGCCTCGATTGTCTTTGTTGATTACATTGACCACTTTTTGGGAACCGGTGAAAAACAGATATTAGCATTCGGTTTGGCAGCAGTATTAATACAAGGTCTTGTTACGATACCCATGACATTGACTCAAGCACGATTGGAATCATTGCGGTTCGTATTGACCAATATCGTAATGGCTTGTACACGGCTGGGGCTTTGCATTTATTTCGTTGCCGGACTGCACTGGGGTATCTGGGGTTTTCTTTACGCACAGGCAATCGTTTACGTTGTATTTGGTTTTTATCTCACATTTCGGGAACTTTGGATTGGATCAATCTATCCTGATGTTACAAAATGGCGTGAGATTCTTCTATTTGCTTTGCCGCTCGTTCCTAACGGCATACTTGCCTTCATTTATGGGGCAGCGGGACTGTTTTCGATTCGTCATTTTGGTCATTATGAAAGCGCAGTCGCACTGGGAATGGTCGGTATTTATGGACTGGCAGACAGAATTATGAGTGTCGCTCCGTTTTTCGGAGTGCGTCCTATGCAACAAGTTTGGACAGCAGAAATGTATGATGTCTATAAAAAACCGGATGCCGCCTATATTTTCGGCGGTTTCGTCCTCCGCTTACTTTGTGTACAAACAGGAGCCGCTTTGCTGGTATCCCTATTTGCGTGGGAAATTGTGCGGGGTATGTGCGCCCCTTCCTTTCATAACGCAGCCGCATTCATTCCTCTTTTTGGGCTTTATTCCCTGCTCTTCCTTCTCGCCCATCAAATGAACAACTCTTTTTTTATCGCGCGAAAAACGAATCTTATTTTCTTCTGTACCCTGTTTTCCTTGCCCTTTCTTCTACTGTTTCTGTATCTGCTCGTACCTCGTTGGGGAGTGGCAGGAGCAATCCTTGCAAAAATCTTTGCTCACATTTTTTATGTAGGCATCGTCTATTTTTTCACTCAACGTTTTTTTGCCGTCCGTTACCCTTTCGGTAAAATGGCAATCCTACTTGCCATTACTGTTGCCTGTTACTTTTTGAGTTTGCTCTGCGGCTGTGGAATCGCATTGAGTTCTCTGACACCAGAACAGTTTCAAGAACTTTCCCGCTGGGAGAAAGCCATCGATGCGTGGGAACGCGTTCAATGGTTTTCAATCATTGCCAAGATGGGTGTAATGTTACTTTGGGGAGGGTTAATTTGGTTTTCGGGGATTCTCTCCCCGGAAGACAGAGCATTGGCAATCCGAGTATTTAAGAGGGGACTAAAAAAATTACGGATACTACGTTACTAACGGATAGAGTCTTGTATTTTTAAGAATTTCATAGTAGAATAGTGAACATGAAGTCATCGGCACGTATCGCAACCCTTTCTCGAAGCACGAAGGAAACGCAAATCTCCCTGACGCTCAACCTCGACGGTACAGGTACGCCGGACATCGCTACCGGCTTGGGCTTCTTCGACCACATGCTCACCCTTTTTACTGCCCACTCCTTGATCGACCTGACGCTCCACTGCAACGGTGATCTTCATGTGGATGGACATCATACTGTCGAAGATGTCGGTATCGTACTTGGACAGGCGTTTGCAGAGGCTCTCGGCGACAAGACCGGTCTACAGCGGTATGGTCATTTTACACTGCCGATGGACGAAACATTGGCAACTGCCGTCATTGATTTTTCGGGACGTAGTTGTTTCGTATATGATGTCCAGTTTCAAACGGCGCAAGTTGGACAATTCGACACGGAACTCGTCCGTGAATTTTGGCATGGTTTCGCCCAAGCGGCGAAGTGCACGCTCCATTTGATGCTGCACTATGGTACGAACGGACATCACATTGCGGAGGCTCTTTTCAAAGCCGCTGCCCGATCCATTCGGATGGCAATCGAAATTGATCCGCGGCAAAGAAGCATACCAAGTACAAAAGGAACATTGTAGTGGAGTGTGAGCACGTAACTGGGAGACGCAGCAACTCCGGCGAATCCGCATAGGTACGCCGCATCTGCTGATGCGGGTTCTGCTCGTTTTACGCTAGAAATCCAATGGAACCTGCACTGAAAATCGGATACAGAAAAAAACTTGTTAGGGAAGCAAAATTTACGGAATCGGCGATACTGTCAAGTGTCGAAACTGAAACTCGGTGTTTTCCGGGGGAACGGAGAAGCGGATCGTTCCTGGTCCCAAAAAAGGATCCCGTTGCCGATCAGTGGGTACGCTCTCCCTAACTGTGCGTCTGTCGTGAATGCTGCAAACCGGTACTCCATTGACCCAAGTTTGTATTTGTCTGCCCATTGCGGCCACCGTTAGGTATGTCCACTGTCGATCCTGTGCTCGAATGTATCTGGCATTTTTTATGTTCAGAAAACCTCCCGCATCGACTCCTACGGCAGTTTCACGATCTTTGCGCAGGGGAAAATTTTGCAACGAAATTTCGTATCCCGTATCTACCCGACCCGGCAATGAACGGACAAAAAGACTGCTTCGCCCCGAATTGTTTCTTTGGATATATTGCATTTGCAGTATGTAATCTTTGTACACTTCCTTGCTTTCGACACTTCCAGTAAGCAAACGAAATGCTGAACTGGCGTTTCCGGTGAATTCCCCGCCCTCGAGGACTTGCCAAGGAGTTCCTGGTATTATGTTGTCTGTATCAAAAATGGAAACAGAAAGACTCGGTCGCCAAAGGATATTTTGGAATCGGACTCTCCCTTTCGTTACGAGGAAGCCGACATGCCCAGTCCGAATAGACTCCCTATCAAAATAAGAGGTCGCCGGTCGCCGGTCCATCCAAAATTGGATGTCGTTTCCCTCGGTTTTAACCTGTACGGAATGCCAAGAGCCCTCTTCTGTGTTCGTGGGATTATCCCATAATTCTCGCACCGCCCGAAGGTCGGCAATGGACAATTCATGCCGACCAAGAAGCAAACCACGCGGACGGTTCGATTGCGACGAATTCAATACAAAGGTATAACAAGACTTTTCGAGGTCGCCGGGATTCGAGGGGGTTTTCAACAACAAGAGGACTTCAGAATCCTTCTCAGCCCAGTAGTCGAAACGCAAATGAATATCACCGAAGGGAATCTCCGTGTAAACCATACCGGGATGGAGCGGATCATTGACTATTTCGCCCTGCCCGAACGTGAATTTCCCCCCACCGTGGGGTCCTTCGGTTTGAACCTTCCAACCGAAATCAGTGTGTCCATCGAACAGTTGGCACCATCCCTCTTGTAGGAGTTGCTCTTTGAGTCGCGGAAAGTAAAACAAATCGGCTCCGACTTCGTCCCTTTGCCGACGTGCCAATCTATTTTGACGATTGGCTTCGTCCCGTTGCAACAGTTCCATTTCCATTTGCTGTTGTACAGAATCGGTAATTTGTTCTATTCGTTGCCGTCGTGTCTGCAATTCACGTTCTTCGCGTTCGTCTTCGGTTGCATCTTCCAAGACAGACATCCATCTGAATCCATGAGTTCCCTGCCCGAAAGCGGCAGGCGCAGAAAATAGGAACAGACCTATAAAACAAAAACGAAATGACCAAATGTGAAGAAAACGCATTGTAACACTGAGTGAGGTAACCCTTGAATTGTACAGCACAAACGTTCCGAAAACAAGGGTTATGCAACAAGTCCAGTATACCCCCCCGGTCCGTCGACACGTTTGCGCAAAACCGTAACGTTGTAGAATATCGAGAGTCAAAAACCCCATTTTTAGAGAGTGTAGCAACAAATTTGCCGTTATTAAACGTAACGTGTTTTGTTTCAAGGCATTGTGTCGTTTCGTTTTTGTTTTTTCACACAGAGACACAAAGGCACAAAGGAGAGTGTCTTGTTCCTTGTTTCTCTGTGCCTCCGTGCCTCTGTGTGAGAAAAATATCAAATTTCATGATACAGTGTCCATTTTTACCTCATTCACAATAACAAAACTACCTCAGTAGCCAATGCGCCCTGAAAAACTAACCTCATTCTCATTTACCCCATCGACACGGAGTACCGGTAAAATAAAGAGAATGAGGTAGATGAGGTTGATGTTGAGGGGAATACTTGGCTACTGAGGTTATTTTGTCAGAAAAATAAGGTTGAAAATGAGGTTGTTATCAAAAATGAAAATTGAAATCGGAAAATTGAAAGACACAAGAGTTTTTTGTGAGTGAGTGTTCTTCGTTCTTGTTCTCACTCGGAACTTACTGCTCTGGCGGTAAAAAAGTTCACAGAGCCCGGTGCGGTAGCTCCGGTGCTACCGCACCGGGCTCTGTTTGTTTTTTGCTAATTTTTCCGCCAACCCTGTAATAGAACGCATATCGGTATAATGGTCTGGATAATCAGCGGCTGCCTTTTCGGTTGCAGTTGTGTCGCGATGGGGTATAATGCAGACATGAAATTTGCCATCTGTAACGAACTGTTTGAAGCGTGGAACACCGATAAGGGATTCGATTTTCCCCGCGTCTTCGAGTATGTAAAAAACTGCGGCTACGCAGGGATAGAAATCGCGCCATTTACTATGGAGAAGGATGCGTTTCACATATCGGCATCGCGCCGTGTGGAAATCCGCCGCCTCGCCGAAAAAAATGACTTGGAAATCACGGGGCTCCATTGGCTCCTCGCCAAGACGGAGGGATATTATCTCACGTCTCCCGATCCGGCGGTGCGGCAGAAAACCGCCGACTATTTTTTGGAATTGATCCGCCTGTGTGCCGACTTGGGCGGACAGTTCATGGTACTCGGTTCGCCGCTCCAACGGAATGTCCTGCCGGACGTAACCCGTGAACAGGCGGCAGATTACGCCGCTGAAGTGTTGCAAAAAACCGTTCCAATGTTGGAACGATGCGGCATTCAGATTGCCGTAGAACCGCTTTCGCCGAAAGAAACCAATTTTCTAACGACTGCCGACGAGACTGTCCGGCTAATCAAAAAAATCGGCATGCCTGATCGGATTGCCCTCCATCTGGACTGCAAAGCGATGGCTTCGGAAGAACGCACAGTTTCTGAAGTGATCCGAGAAAACAGGGAACACATGATTTATCTCCACTTGAACGACCCGAATTTGCTGGGACCCGGCTTCGGGGAACTGGACTTCGTACCAATCATGGAGTCTCTGCTCGACATCGATTACAAAGGCTGGGCTTCGGTCGAAGTCTTCGATTACACTCCCGGCATTGAAGTGCTGACAGAAAAGAGTTTGACTCACGCTAAGCAATGTCTTGAAGAAGCATTGTGCCGCCGAAAGAGTCCGGGGAGGTAGTGGTAAGAAGGCAGCCCGTCGGCAAATTTTTATAAACTCTGTCATTCCTGTGCGGGAACGACGAAGAGAGGTTATACAACAAATCTATTGCGCAATTATGGTACAATACCGGTATCCTGATATTTTAGGTACCCTATATCCTCGGAGAAACTACCCATGCAGCGAATTATCTTTTCCCTTGTATTCACTCTTGCGGCATCTCTTGCTATGGCGGCGGATGATCGACCGAACATTCTGTTTATCTTCACCGATGACCACGCCTATCAGGCGATTGGCGCATACGGTTCCAATCGGAACGAAACGCCGAACCTCGACCGACTCGCCAACGAAGGAATGAGATTTACCAACTGCTGCGTTACAAATTCGATCTGCGGTCCCAGCAGGGCAACGATCCAAACCGGCAAGTATTCGCACCTCAACGGATTTTATCAGAACGGCGATAGATTCAATACCGAACAACAAACGTTTCCGAAACTCCTGCAAAGCGCAGGGTATCAAACCGCCGTCATCGGAAAATGGCACCTGGGAAACGAAGCAAACGCAAACTCGGCGGGATTCGATCACACCGAAATTCTCATCGATCAGGGACCCTATTACAATCCGCCGATGTTCCGCAACGGAGAACGAGTTCAACATACGGGACACACGACCGAAATCACTACCGACCTTTCGATTGAATGGTTAAACAACCGGGACAAGTCGAAACCGTTTATGCTCATGACGCAACACAAAGCACCGCACCGTGAGTGGGATCCTTATCCGGCATATTATGAACGGTACAAAGACGTTGAGTTTACGTATCCTGAAACATTCGACGATAACTACGCCGGTCGAGGACGTGCCGCCTTGGAGCAAGATATGACGATTGCCGAAACGATGACTTTGCGCGACTTGAAGGTGAACGTTCCGCCGCAGTTTTTGAATTCGCTGACCGAAGAGCAGCGTGCCGGTTGGCAAAAGATGTTCGGCAATCGCCGAGCGGAATACGATGCCGTCAAAGATGATCCGGTCGCCCTGAGAAAATGGAAATATCAATGTTATATGAAGGACTACATGAGTTGTGTGGCGGCGGTCGATGACGGTATCGGCAAGATGCTGAAATACCTTGACGACGAAGGACTTGCGGAGAATACTATCGTGATTTATTCTTCGGATCAGGGTTTTTACTTGGGCGAACATGGCTGGTTTGACAAGCGGTTTATGTACAATGAGCCCTTCAAGACACCGCTCATTGTCCGCTGGCAGGGACATACTGCGCCGGGAAGTGTGAACGATGACATTGTGTCGAATCTCGATTTCCCTTCGACGTTCCTCGACATTGCCGGTGTGCCGATTCCTGACGATATGCAGGGGCGCTCGTTGGTTCCCGTTCTTCAAGGCAAAACCCCGGAGGATTGGCGGAAGTCCTTTTACTATCACTATTACGAGTATCCCAGCGTCCACATGGTCAAGAAACATTACGGCGTGTACGACGGTCGATTCAAGTTGATTCATTTCTATGACGACATCGACGAGTGGGAACTGTACGATTTGGAGAATGATCCGAATGAGTTGTTGAATGTCTATACCAAGCCGGTGTATGCGGAGGAGGTTGTGCGTTTGCGTGCGGAGTTGAATCGGCTCAAGACGGAATTGAAGGTTCCGCCGGTACAGGTGAACACGCAGAGTTATTTGTACGATGCGGAGGCGCAGGCGCGGCGACCGGGCATGGTGCCGATGTTCGAGCGGGTGCGGAACGATGCGGAAGAACGTAGGCGGGTTATTCAAGGTGATACACCGTAGAGTTTCTTGTGCGGCTCTTTGGGGACAAATCATTTAGCCGGTACTTCCGGCGCAACCGCCCGGCGGTCGGTTGCCTACCTGTCCGCTCCAAACTGAAACGTGTCGACGGACTGACCTATTTTGCAATTTTTCCCGTTTTCCATTTGACAAACGTCCGCTCGCATGTTACAATAGAGACGTAGCATTACAAATCTATCCATAAAGGAGAAAAAGTCATGAACAAAATGTCAACTTGGGGGGGGGGGGGAAAATGGCCAATTTAGCCAACACGCCCATTTTGGCACCCGCACCTGTCCC
>Ga0099364_10011977_pt1 | contig 11761 bp, 11 predicted proteins | sample TergutTh196P3_FD_73070 | JGI IMG/M metagenome (GOLD analysis project Ga0099364, IMG submission 73070) | Microcerotermes parvus P3 segment gut microbial communities from Pointe-Noire, Republic of the Congo - Th196 P3 | ecosystem: Host-associated > Arthropoda: Insects > Digestive system > Gut ...
GAGACTGATATAAAATTAACGGACCAATATAAAAATATATTTTCACCTGTCGTCAAGGAAATAAAGGATATGTCGTACAATCCAAAAGAAGCAGAAATATCTATCATATCTTCGCTTATTGAACGATCAATTTTTCAAGACAATACAACGGTTAAGTATCTGCACAATGATACCTTACTTCCTGAAGATTACAATGGACTTGGTTATCTTAACCTCTTTGCAATTATGTTTGATATTCGTACAAAACTAGACAAACTCGCAAAAAAAAATAATCTTGACGAAAGACCAACGCCAATAAACTTGCTTTTTATCGAAGAACCCGAAGCACATACTCATCCACAAATGCAATATATTTTTATTAAGAATATTAAACGAATTTTAAGAAATCAGAGTAATGAAGTTGCTGGCTTTTCCCTCCAAACAATAATTAGCACCCATTCAGCGCATATTGTTTCTCAATGCAATTTCCAAGATATAAAGTACTTTTTTCGGGAAATAACAGAGGAAAATAGTGTAAAAGCAAGAAGCCTTAAAAATCTGTATGACTCAATGGTAGTCTCAGGTGATGAAGGAAAAAAAATAGAAGAAGAACGAGCATTCCGTTTTGTGAGACAATATGTTACATTGAATCGTTCTGAACTATTTTTTGCAGATAAGGCCATATTGATCGAGGGCGATACTGAACGAATTCTGTTAACAGCGATGATGAAGAAATATGATGGAAGTCGTCATGGTGAAATAGGATATATTCCACTTTTATCTCAAAATATTTCCATTATTGAAGTTGGTGCTTATTCTCATATATTCGCTACATTTTTAGGATTTATTGGAATTAAAGCTTTAATTTTTACTGACCTTGATTGTGCGAAGATTAGTGAAAAAAACCATAAGGTTAAGTGTGCGTTCAAAGATGCATCTGCCACGACCAATACATCTATTATTCATTTTACCGGAATCGATGACATTAAAAAAATTGCAAAGCTGACAGAAGAAAAATTAACTTTTGCGTATGATTCTGATAAGCAAAAATGGATTGCTAACGAATCGGGGTTATTACGATTAATTTTTCAAAAAAAAGAAAACGATTATCAACCATCAAGTTTTGAAGATGCGTTTCTCTGCTGCAATTTGAACTTTGTTGTTTCCAACAAGGATGTATTTCATGGATTGAAGTGTAGAGATGAATTGATAATGGATTCTACAGATTACTATAATATGGCTTTAAATTGCATTGAAAAAAAGACTGTTTTTGCACTTGATATTCTAATAAACAGCGGAGAAGATAATGCCGAATGGGTAATTCCTCTGTATATAAAGGAGGGCTTAAAATGGCTGGCGATGTAGATATTAATTTGCAAATTGATGCTTGTTTGAAAGAGAAGAAAAATTTTTTACTTTCGGGGGGAGCTGGTAGTGGAAAAACTTATACACTTATACAAACTCTTCATAATGTCTATAAAAATAGTGCCAATTCACGTGTGGCATGTATAACATATACTAATGTAGCAGCTAATGAGATAAAAACACGTTCTCCATATTCTAAACTATGGGTATCAACAATTCATGATTTTCTCTGGGATGTTATTAAAGAATATCAAAAAAATCTCGCCAAAGCGGTTTTTGAATTAATAATTTCCGGTATTATTTCATATTCTGGAGAAACTCCTAAAGAACAAATAGAAATTACGAATGTAGAGTATAGGAATTATCGCAAATTAGAAGAGGGTATAATTTCCCACGATGAGTTATTAAAAGTCGCTGAGTATATGTTTGAGCATTATCCATTACTCTCAAAAATATTGTGTGATAAATTTGATTATATCTTTATAGACGAATATCAAGATACACAAAGATCGGTAGTGAATATTTTCCTTGAACATATTACCAGTAAGGCAACAGGAAAGCTTTGCCTTGGTTTTTTTGGCGACAAAATGCAATCAATTTATGATACTGGAGTGGTAGATATCCAGTCGTATATTGATAGTGGACAGGTAACAGAAATAAAGAAGGCTGATAATTATCGTTGCTCGCAGAACGTTATCTTGTTGCTTAATAATTTGCGTAGCGATTTATCTCAGAAACCTGCAAAAATGGACTCTTCTGGTTCTATCATAAATAAGGTAGGTAGCGCAGTATTTCTGTATTCTAAAGCAGACTTTGACTTGACTTATTTTATGAATACAAGATATGCTCAGAATTGGGATATTACAAATCCAAATGATACGAAATTGCTTTTCCTAACGCATAGACTAATTGCTGGGCGCAGTGGATGGGACGGTCTATTATCGGCATACCGATATAATGATATGTTATTAGGTGATGAGCCAGATAGATTAGCAAAGCATCTTCTAAAGATTGGTGGAATTATTTACAATTACAAAGAAAAGAAATATGATCAAGTAATTTCATTAATTGATAAGAAAATTAAGACAATAAATGACAAGAAAGTAATAAGTTATTTTTTGAGAGATTTCTATAATCAACTCAGCATTACTACTATTGATGCAGCTATAGAAGCATTAGATAGAAATAAATTGCTTAAGAAGGACGATAGGTTGGCAGAATATTTAGAAGATAATTCAGACCAATATGAAACGATCAAGCTACTGCCTTTGTCTCAAGTATTGGCATATTATTTTTACTATAACAACCATTCTCTGTATTCAACGCAACATGGAATAAAAGGTGCGGAATTTGAAAATGTGCTTGTGGTGATGGATAACGGTAAATGGAACAATTACAATTTTAAAAACTTTTTTGAAAAAAGTGGAAAAGAATCAATAATTCAACGCACAGGGCGGATTTTGTATGTCTGCTGTTCGAGGGCGATAAATAACCTGATTGTCTTTTATCCGTCACCCTCATCTACAATACTTGATAGAGCAAAGCAATTATTCGGAGAAAACAATGTTAATTCGATATAAATGAGGACATGAATGTGAATTTTACACAATCTTCATGGTTTTAATAAAGAAAAAAGGAGATACCATGTCATTAATTTATTTAAATTTTGAACAAACACAAGGAGGTCCCCCAATGCCCTACACCCCAATAGAAATCAGCCGAAAAAGCCTCACCAATATTGGGGTAAATTTCAGTTCCGTTAGCAACTTTGAGGCAACTGTAAACGTCCTCGAAACAATGATGTTTGAAGGGGTTGACCCAAACCCCGCAAGCATTGAAATTATTCGCGATTACCTGTGGTATATTTATGAACCACGGAGGACACAGAGATACACGGAGTTTATAATCTCTTTTTTTCTTCTCCGTGTAACTCCAAGGCAAGCTTGCTTGCCAGCTCTCTGTGGTTTAAAAAAGGAGAATATTTTTATGCCAATAAAACCCCTGCAAATCCGTAACAGCGCCGCCGAATTCCTCATTTTCACCAAACAAGCGAGCGAAAACGGTATAGAAGTCCGTGTACAGGACGGAACCATCTGGCTAAGTCAAAAACTCATGGCTACTTTATTTGACTGTTCTCCTGACAACATTTCTCTGCATCTGCAGAATATTTTTACAGAAGGAGAATTGAATGAAATATCAACTACAGAGGATTTCTCGGTAGTCCAAACGGAAGGCAATCGAAATGTAAAACGACCCATGAAACACTATAATCTTGATGCCATAATCTCCGTGGAACTCCAAGGCAAGCTTGCTTGCCAGCTCTCCGTGGTTATAAAAGAGAAGGTTAAATATGCAAAGCAAAGGTGAAATAATAATTTATCAAAGCAAAGACAATAAGACTTCAGTAAATGTCCGTTTGGAAGACGAAAATGTCTGGCTTACACAAGCAAACCTGGTTGAGTTGTTTCAATCAAGCAAATCAAATGTGAGTGAGCATATTAAGCATATTTTCGCAGAAGGCGAATTGGACGAAACATCAGTTGTACGGAAATTCCGAACAACTGCATCAGATGGAAAAAATTATGAAACTACATTTTACAACCTGGATTTGATAATCTCCCTCGGCTATCGGATAAAATCCAGAATCGCGACGCAATTCAGGATATGGGCAACCGAACGGCTTAAAGAGTACATCATCAAAGGCTTCACAATGGACGATGAACGCCTAAAAAATATTGGAGGCGGCGGATATTGGCCAGAATTATTAAACCGTATCCGTGACATTCGTTCATCCGAAAAAGTCTTATATCGTCAGGTACTTGACCTATATGCAACAAGCGTAGATTATGATCCAAAATCGCCTGTTTCTATCGAATTTTTCAAAATAGTTCAGAACAAGCTGCATTATGCCGCTCATGGGCATACAGCGGCAGAAGTAATATTTAATCGTGCCGATAGCGACAAACCATTTATGGGGCTTACATCCTTCACAGGAAACCAGCCAACACAGAAGGATATTTCCATTGCTAAAAACTATCTGTCTGAGACAGAATTAAAAATCCTCAATAACCTTGTTTCGGGGTACTTTGATTTTGCAGAAATTCAGGCAATAAAACGTAAACCTATGTACATGGAAGATTATGTCCGGCACTTGGATAACATCTTATCTTCTACCGGGGAAGATGTCCTTGAAAATGCAGGCTCGGTATCACATGAAAAAGCGGTAAAAAAAGCCCTGGCAGAATACAGAAAGTACCAGGTAAAAACACTTTCGCCTGTCGAGCAGGCATATTTGGAAACCATCAAAAAAACAGAAAAAAAAATCACAGACAAGACAAAAAGAGCGAAGAAATAAGGTATTATTGACAATAACAAGTAAACAAGGAGTAAATTCTTATGCCACCTAAACCCCTTCAAATCCGTAACAGCGCCGCCGAATTCCTCATTTTCACCAAGCAAGCGGGAGAAAACGGTATAGAAGTCCGCGTACAGGACGGAACCATCTGGTTAAGTCAAAAACTTATGGCCGCTCTGTTTGACTGTACTGCTGAAAATGTAATAATTCACCTAAAAAACATATTTGCTGAAGGTGAATTGAACGAAATTTCAGTTACTAAGGATTTCTTAGTAACTGCCTCTGATGGCAAAAACTACAAATTTTAAAACATAGTTCAGAAATATTTTCTTTTTAATTAAAAAACAACAAAAAAGCCGGGGTAATGACATGCAGTACAATATCTGCTGAAAAATGAGCTATTATTGCAGACTCTAAACCCTTTTTCCAATAAAGCCATCCAAATATTATACCTCCAATGCCATTTAATAAAACAGCGCGTAATACAACTAATCCGGTTAAAGGGACTATTTGCGCCGTTGCCGGTAAATGCCCTAAGCCGAAAATTATGGATGCTAAAACAATGGATAACCATAATCCAAAATTTGTGGGATGTCCGTCTGCTGTCTTTTTTATTTTAAAAGTAATCCACGCAATCAAAGAAACCACAAACAATCTTAGCAGTACCTCTTCTGCAATACCGCCATAAAATGATGCAAGAAAGGCTTTCCATACCGCCGGAGCTGCTTCTGAAGAACTTAATTCAGGAATTAATTTATTGAAGGGCAGACTGAATAAAATAATCAAGACGCCGGCTAAAATGCCAAATAAAACCGACGGCTTTATTATGGACTTTAATTCCTTAGTTTGATTTATCCCTTCCAGAGCGCCCTGCAATATGGGTAGTCCCATTCCAAGCTGTTTAGACAAAAGTAATCCAAAAAATATTATCACCCCAAACATGACAAGGTTTTGCATTGCCGTAAAAAGCAGGTCTATAGCTGTAATCTCAACCTCACTTGAAGTAAGCTCCATCGCATAAGGCAATACGAGCAATGATGCAATTACACACGCGATAAGCAAAATAAAAAACAATTTCCAATTTATTATTTTTTTCATAAAATCTCCTTAATCAATAGTAAGATAGAAAACTGGGTGTGGGGATTAGTTTTCAATCTCTATACCGCAAAACCGGCTGCCGGGCGGCTCTGGTATCGTCTGGGCGGCTAATTACGGTTTTTGTTGGGGCCAAGCGGAAGCCTTCGGGATCTTCCCTGGCCTTTTCGTAGAGTTCGAGGAAGGCCTCCACCGCCGCGTCAATGGTTTCTTTGGATTCCGTTTCCGTGGGCTCAATCATAAGGGCTTCCTTTACGATCAGGGGAAAGTACATGGTGGGCGGGTGCATGCCCCTATCCTGAAGGGCCTTAGCAAAATCCAGGGCGGAAATACCGTGGGAGTTTTTCAGTTCTTCCAGGGAAATAACGAATTCATGCATACAAGGGCCCTCAAGGACGGGCGGCAATTTTTCACGCAAACGTTCCATCATATAGTTGGCGTTCAGTACCGCGTTCCGGGCTACTTCGCCGATATTTTCCTTTCCCAGGAATAGTATATAAGACGCGGCTTTAACTGCCACAAGGAAATTGCCCCAAAAGGCCCTGACCCTGCCTATGCTTTGGGAACCAACTTGTTGACCGTCTTCCGTTATGCCTTCCCGGCCCGAAAGACCGTAGCCCGAAAGGGGCATAAAGGGGATTAGGTTTTTTTTGCATCCCAGGGAGCCCAGGCCCGGGCCGCCGCCGCCGTGGGGAGTGGAAAAACTCTTGTGGAGGTTAAGATGGATCGCGTCAAAACCCATATCCCCGGGCCGCACTATGCCCATGATGGCATTGAGGTTTGCCCCGTCGTAGTAATTGAGGCCCCCGGCTTCGTGGATGATGCTGGTTATTTTTACGATGTTGGGATCAAAAACGCCCAGGGTATTTGGATTGGTCAACATGAGCCCTGCGGTATCAAGGCCCACGGCCTTTTTCAGGGCCTCCAGATCCACACAGCCGTCTTTTCCCGAGGGGATATTTAACACTTCAAAACCCGCCATAGCTGCGGTAGCCGGATTGGTTCCATGGGCGCTGTCAGGGATAATTATTTTATTCCGCCCCTCGTCTTTGCGGCTTTGATGGTAGGCCTTAAAGAGAAGGAGGCCCGCCAATTCGCCGTGGGCGCCTGCGCTGGGCTGGAAGCTCGTGGCGTCCATGCCGGAAATTTCGTTAAGGCAATCCCCGGCAATTTTTAGGATTTTGACGCAGCCCTGTATAGTGTGAAGCCCCTGGAGGGGATGGATATTGGTAAAACCCGGAAGAGACGCCAGTTCCTCATTTATTTTGGGATTGTACTTCATAGTGCAGGAACCCAAAGGATAAAAACCGTCGTTTATCCCAAAGGAACGCTTTGCCAGGCTGCTGTAGTGGCGAGAAATTTCGTTTTCATCCACCGACGGAAGGCGGGGGGGATTCTTTCGCGCTAGAGACGGGGAAACTTCCGCCAAGGGCACGTCGCAAGGGGGAAGTATTGTGCAAGATCGGCCTTTTTTGCCTTTTTCGAAGATCAGTTTCATTGTTTACCCCTTATGGGAACTCATTTTTAAGAATACTGACAAGAGTGTCGATTTCTTCTTTTGTATTGACTTCCGTGACACACCAGAGGATTCGATCGGTTGAAAGGGGATAGCCGCCCAGGATATTGTGCTGTTCCAGGATATCCAGGGCCTTTTGGGAATCAGGGCAGGAGCTTACAAACTCATTGAAGAATTCGCCATCGTAAATAAGGGAGAAACCGGGAATCTCGCTTATTTTGGAGGCCGCGTAGACCGCCTTGGAATGGCATTGCCGGCTTACCTCTACAAAGCCCTCTTCGCCCATTACCGAAAGGTAGATCGCGGCTGTTAAGGCGCAGTGAGCCTCGTTGGAACAGAGGTTACTGGAAGCCTTTTCCCGGCGTATATGCTGTTCCCGGGCCTGGAGGGTAAGGACAAAGGCCCGCTCTCCCCGGCTATCCACGGTTTCCCCCACGATCCTGCCGGGCATTTTTCTCATCAGCGCCTTTTTGCAGGCCATAAAACCCAGATAGGGCCCGCCAAAAGCCAGGGGCAGACCCAGGCTCTGGCCTTCGCCTACGGCAATATCCGCGCCGCAGGCGCCAGGGCTTTCCAGGATACCCAGGGACATGGGGTTGACCCCTGCCACCAGGAGCGCCCCTGCACTGTGGACTATATCCGCCGCAGCTTTGACGTCTTCAATCAGGCCGAAGAAGTTTGGGCTCTGCAAATAGAGGCAAGCGGCGGCTTTGTCAAGATTCAGCATTTTTTCCAAAGCCCTCAGGTCTGTCCTGCCCTCAGAAACAAGGGGAACTTCGATAACCTGGACGCCATAACCGAAAGCATAAGTACGGATACATTCTATAGTATGAGGGTGGGTGGAGGCGGAAACATAGATATTTTGCGTCCCTTCCCGGCACATGTTAACTGCCTCTGCAGCGGCGCTAGCCCCATCGTAGGCCGAGGCATTGGAGAGGTCCATGCCTGTTAATTCGCAGATCATTGTCTGGTATTCAAAAATGGACTGAAGTATGCCCTGGCTTATTTCCGCCTGATAGGGAGTGTAGGCGGTGAGAAAGGTTTCATTGGAGCTGATCCTCTTGACTGCGGCAGGAATATAATGCCGGTAGGCCCCCGCGCCCCGGAATATTACTGGAAACACCTTATTTTCACCGGCCAGGGCATTGATCTTCCGGGCCAAATCCAGTTCCGCCAGACCCGGAGGAAGGTCTAGGTCCTTTACCCTAACCTCTTGTGGGATGGGGGAAAATAATTCATCGATAGAGGATATTCCAGGAGAAGATCTTCCCACAATTTCAAGCATTTTTTGCCTGTTATCTTGGGTATTAGGTATATATGAACCCATATTAAAGCTCCTAAAGAAGGGCTTTGTATTCAGAGGCAGACAGGAGATCCTCTTGCGAAAGGATTCCCTCAGCGCGGATTAGCCAGGCTGTATAAGGCGACTGGTTTATCAGTTCCGGCTTTTCGGTCAATTCCGCGTTGCTTTCCTTTACCTTGCCTTCCATGGGGCTGTAAATATCCGAGACCGCTTTGACGGATTCCACATCCGCGAAAACCGCCCCTTTTGCGAGGCTGTCTCCGCTTTTGGGCAGATTAATGAAAACAATGTCCCCCAGCTGATCCTGGGCATGATCGCTAATGCCGATTTCCACCATCCCATCATCCAGGACCCTGACCCATTCATGGGATTTTGTGTACTTTAAGTCTTCCGGAATGTTCATACTCTTCTCCTGTCATTATTTTTCCCTCTTGTAAAAAGGGAGTTTGCAGATTAGCGCTTCTATCATTCTGCCCCGTACTTCTATTTCCACCGCCCTTCCCGGTTCTGCATATTTTGTTTCCAGCAGGGCCATGGCAAAGGCTTTCCCAAGATGGGGGCAGGAGGTGCCGGAACTGGTTTGCCCGATTTCCCGGCCCTGGAAATAAACCGGGGATTTTTCCCGGGCTATACCCCGGCCTGTAATTTCCAGCCCTATCCGTATCCGGGAAGCCTTACCCTTTCCTGTGAGGGCAGATTTCCCGATAAAATCGGGTTTTTCCATTTTTACGGCGAAAGAAAGCCCTGCTTCAAAGGGCGTGATTGTTTCGTCCATTTCGTGGCCGTAGAGGGGCATACCTGCTTCCAGTCTGAGGGTGTCCCGGCTGCCGAGCCCGCAGGGAATAAGGCCTGAATCCTTGGCCAGGAGTTTTTCCCAGAGAGCTAATACATCATCGTTTTGGCAGTAGAATTCAAATCCGTCCTCCCCGGTGTACCCGGTGCGGGAAATTAAACAGGGAATTCCACCTGCTTCCCCTTTTTCCATGAAGGTATAGTACTTTTCCGGAACATCCTTTGAAAGGGAGTTGAGGATGGCTTCTGAAGCGGGGCCCTGGATAGCAATTTGGGCCAAGGAATCTGAAACATCCTCAAGGGAACAAGAACCCGTTAGCCGGGATTGTATCCATATCAGGTCCTTTCCCCGATTGGCGGCATTTACCACCAGCATGTAGCGATCTTCGCCCATCATGTAAACGACCAGGTCATCCAGGATTCCCCCCTCTTCGTTGCAGAGAAGGGTATAACGGACCCGACCGCTTTTCATATTAGAAAAATCATTGGTAAAGATAATTTGGAGGTTTTTTAATGCGTCTTTCCCGGTGATTAGGAACTCCCCCATATGGGAAACGTCAAAAAGCCCGGCCCCTTTCCGCACCGCATTATGCTCTGTGATGATCCCGGTCTCGTACTGGACGGGGAGGGAAAAACCCGCGTAGGGAACCAAACGTCCGCCATGGGATTCGTGCCATTGGTAAAGGGGGGTTTTCATTTCCACGACAGCCTCCGAAAGCGCAAATCTCCCTATCTTAGAGAAGGGGGTTGCGCTCCGTCTTTGACCTGAAAGATTCTTTCCTCCGCCTGGGAAATTGCCTCTTCGGTACCATACAATAAATTATCGCATGATTTTTCGGAGTGTCGTCAGAATCCGGTACTTTTGCCTGAGAGTTTTCCGCAATTGCCCCTTCGGCGGCGTATTTTTTTGAAAAGCATTTCCGAAAAATACGCGCTCTCCCGGATCCGTCATTCGAACATATTCAATATAACAGATTTTAAAGCTTAGGGCTAGGGGACATTTCCTACGCTCTCTTCTTCAGAAAGTACTTAATTCCCATTACCAGGAGCATAATGAATATGCAAACCAGGAACAGGCCTGCCATACCTTTCCACATTATCTCCAAAGATGCGAATACATCCACAAAATTAACCATACTTTTACCTCACAAATTATAGAAGGGGCATAACAAGACTTAGAACCAGCCCGGCGGCGGCTACCGAGGCAATCTGCCCTGAAACATTTGCGCTTACCGCATGCATTAGAAAAATATTCGTCGGGTCTTCTTTTAGCGCAAGTTTTTGTATCACCCGCGCCGATATGGGGAAAGCGGAAATACCCGCCGCCCCGATCATGGGATTTATTTTTTTCTTTAGGAAAAGATTAAGAAGCTTGACGAAAAATACTCCGCCTATGGTATTCACGATAAATGCAAACAGACCCAGCGCCAGTATCATAATGGTTTCAAAGGTGACAAACTTTTCCGCCTGCATAGTAAAGGAAATGGTTATACCCAGGAGCAGGGTAATGATATTGGCGAGGGTTTTCTGGGCTGTTTCGGAAAGCGAATTCAGTACCGTACATTCCCTGATGAGGTTACCGAACATCAAAAAACCGATAAGGGCAACCGCTGCCGGCGCGATTATACCTGCAACGACGGTAACAAGTATGGGAAACACTATTTTAAGCGTCCTGGGAATTTCGTCCGATGTTGCCGGTTCCATGCGAATCATTCGTTCTCTTTTGCTTGTTACGAGCTTTATTGCGGGTGGCTGAATAATTGGCACTAGGGAAATATAGGAGTAGGCCGCCAGGGTAATTGGCCCCATGTATTGTGAACGGAGTATTTGTGAAACAAGGATGGTTGTTGGCCCGTCCGCTGCACCTATAATGCCGATGGCAGTCGCCTCCCGTAGATCAAAGCCCAGCAGTGTAGCAAGCGTAATGGTCGCGAAAATGCCTAAATGCGCCCCGGCGCCGAACAACATAAATACCGGCCTTGCGAGCAGGGGCGAAAAATCGATCATCGCGCCGATACCGATAAAGAGCAGCAGGGGCATTATCTCCGCAGCCTCGATTCCGACCTCGAAGAGCCACTGGATCGGCCCATGTACTTCCCCCACGCCGGGCAGAATCTGGTTTAATACACCGGATAATGGCAGGTTGACGAGGATTGCCCCGAAGCCCATAGGCAGAAGCAGGGCAGGCTCGTACTCCTTTTTTATCGCCAGGAACATCAGGATGATCCCGACACCGTACATGACAAGATGTTTCCAGCTTATAAGCATAATACCATCGAAAAGAAAACCCATATTAACTCCTATTCCGTGCGGCTTTTTAGCCGCACATCAAAATCGAACATGAAACGAAGTTTCA
>Ga0099364_10011978_pt1 | contig 11761 bp, 12 predicted proteins | sample TergutTh196P3_FD_73070 | JGI IMG/M metagenome (GOLD analysis project Ga0099364, IMG submission 73070) | Microcerotermes parvus P3 segment gut microbial communities from Pointe-Noire, Republic of the Congo - Th196 P3 | ecosystem: Host-associated > Arthropoda: Insects > Digestive system > Gut ...
TCCCGGATACGAGGTTAATATTGGAGCGGCTTTTAACGTTAAACCTCTGTTTTGGCAGCCATATACCATATTTAATCTGCATCCCTCCGAAATAAGTTCTATAAGATTTGAAAATATGCAAGACACATCTGCCTCATTTTCAGTCATTAAAGCTGAGCCTGCATATACGCTTCACGGCGCCGTAGGCGAGCTTACGGGATATGACCCTTCGCTTGTTATAAGGTATGTTTCCTATTTTACGTTTGTTCCTTTCGAGTCATGGGCGTTCGAACTGCCTGATGAGGACAGGGCGCGTCTTGCAGCAGATAGTCAGTTATACAAAATAACCGTTATTTCATCTGAAGGAACCCGAACAACTATTAATTTGTGGCAAATAATAAAAACGGAAAACAACGAACAGGTTGTTGATACAGACAGACTTATAGGCAGTTTTGGAGAAAGCGGCGATTATTTTATTGTCAGATATTTTGATATCGATCCGATATTAAAACGGAGGGCGTATTTTTTTTAAAAACAGTTTACCGTCTGATATAAGCCCTGAAACCAAACGCTCCGGGGCTGCCGCCATAGCTGCGCACTTTGACTATATAACGCTTTCGGGCGTCTATGATGTATGTTAACTCTGCGTTGTTATCCTGACCGCTGTCGTCATCTTCGGCAAGCAATTCTTTGGTGTCGGCGTCATAAAATTCTATGATTGTGTCGGTGTCGCCTGTGGTTTCCATCGTTATGCTGCTGTTTCTGTTATTAACGATAAGGAAGAACTCCTCATCGTCTTCAACAAGAACGCGATTGACCGTCACCGCAGCGGCATTTCGATTGGCGCCTAACTGATACTGTATCGGACTTTCCCAGCTGCTCGCCCCTTCTCGGAGAGGGATAATGTAGGCTCGGAAAGCGTAATTTCCGGTAATCTCGCTGTTATAGCCCCTAACTTTGGCAATATAGCGTTTTCCTGCCTCAAAGTTGTATATTATTTTGGCGTTGTTGCCTTGACCGCCATCGTCATTTTCGGCAATCAGCCGTTTAGTATCGGCGTCATAAAACTCCATATAGGTATCTATTTCGCCTGAGGTTTCCATCACAAGCCTGCCAGTATTGTTTGGAACGAGAATGAAGAAGTCGGCGTCATCTTCGTAGAGTATGCGATAGACTTCTGTGGCGTTTTGATTGGCGCCTAACTGATATTGTATCGGATTTTTCCAACTGCTGTCAGTCTCTCTCGGAGGGCGGAAATAGGCTCGGAAAGCATAATATCCGGTAGCGCTGCCGCTATAACCCCGAACCTTGACAATATAGCGTTTTCCGGTCTCTACGTTGTATGTTATTTTGGCATTGTTGTTTAGACCGCTGTCGTCATCTTCGGCAAGCAACTGTTTTGTGTCGGCGTCATAAAATTCTATATAGGTATCTATTCCGCCTGTGGTTTCCAGCACGACTCTTTCGTCCCTGTTCGACTGAAGAAGGAAAAAGTCTTCATCATCGTTATGGCTGATGGTACGAAATTCAGTCGCAACATTTTCGTCTGCGCCGATTTCAAAGGCTACCGGATTTTCCCAACTATCAGGTTCATAATCGTCTGGCGGAACATACGTTAAGCCGCCTGCAAACAAAGCGGAAATTCCCTGATTCATCTCAATGTCGGAATGAAAACTTGCCGCAATAGCCCGATTATCCTGTCTTATCAAGCGGGTATATACGCGGATAATATCGCCTGTTTCAACAATTTCCCCCGATATTCCGATATCTGCGTCTGCAAGTCCGCCTGAAAGCAAGATATAAGGCTTATTGGGTATGTTTGCCAACTCGCCGGTAAGCTGATTTACCCAATAGGAAACAAAGAGCGGTACGCTTTCCCCTCTAAAGGTAAACTGATTGCTTACAACAACTTTAGTTGCCCGTTCTTCAACCAACTTTCTGTGTATATCGCCTGCAAGCGCATTTACAACATTATCAGTCTGAGGATTTTGTGCGCATACCGATGCTGCGGCAGTAATAAAAACCGTAATAAACAAACAAAACTTTTTCATAAAAAATTATAATCATTCTACATTATTTTCAAGTCATAAAGATACAAATCATTTTGCAAATGATATACATAAACATAATTTATTTTCAATCATTAAAATTCAGGTAGGGCTTTATTTTTGCCACTTTATCGTCGCTCAAAATATTATTTTCCAACAATTCGTTGATGCTGCGTATTTGCCCATTAGCGTTGCGGTATATCAACAAGTCGTTTATTTCTTGCCGTTCAAAATAGGGCAGTCTGGCAATTCGCCTAAAATCAGCGGAGTTTATATTAATCTTATCAATCAATGCCGTATCGACTGTTACCATATCTTTAATCGTGTTAAAAGTTTCGGGTCTAAGTCCGTAAACCTCTTGCAGTTGATCTTTTGAAGCGTATCCTCCCAAAAGATTGCGGTATCTCACTATCCTTGCCGACAATACTTGTCCGATTCCGGGAAGACGCAAAAGTTCGGTCGAGTCGCAGCTGTTTATTTCTATCATAAGGAATCTCGTTGCAGCAGTTCTGTTTTGCGCGGCGCTCGTTGCCGTTGTTTCTGTTGAAACATATAGTACGGAATCGTTACTGATTAATTCCTTTTCTATCGTTATATATTTAGCCGAAGCTTTGTTGCCGGGGATTAAAAACCTGACACAAACCACAATAGCTATAATAATAATCAGCATTAACGAAGCTCTTCGCTCTTTTTTCGTAAAGCCGAACCATTGCCGCAGCGGAGTAACATTGATTTTCATTCTATGATTAAATTGGATCAAAATTAAAAAAATAAATCAATACAACTCAAAATACGTTAACACAAAAATTTATAGACTCGACAAAACAATTATTTTGCTTTACAAAGCCTCTATTGCATCGTCTTTAGTCTCTTCAAAAGTTTTGCTTTGCTTTTTTGCAAACAGAACCTTGCCCGACACATCTTTCTTTTGCTTATGCTTGGCAATTTGTTTTTTAAGAGCGTCTATCGCATCGTCTGTAGCCTCTTCAAAAGTTTTGCTTTGCTTTTTTGCAAAGAGAGGTTTGCCCGATACATCTAATTTTATTTCACTAATCTTATTTTCGCCGGCTTGATCTTTATCAATCCTTAGATATACTTCCACATTTACTATGTCTTCGCCAAAATTCATAAGTTTTTCTACTTTTTGACGAACAAAGTCGGTTAACTTTTTATCGGCGTCAAACCGAACCGAATGAATCTGAATGTTCATGATATATCCTCCTTTTTTTAGTTAATATTAAGCCCTTGGGTGAGCCTGTTTATATGTTTCTTTTAATTTTTCAAATGTATTATGCGTATATACCTGAGTTGCCGACAGGTTTGCATGTCCCAGCAACTCTTTTATTGAATTTAAATCGGCTCCTTTATTAAGCATGTGCGTTGCAAATGTATGTCTTAAAATATGCGGACTCTTTTTGTCCGATGTTGTTACTGCCGAAAGATAACTCTTTACATTATTATAAACGAATTTATCATACAATTTATTTCCTTTGTCGGTAACAAAAAACCAATCATTTTTTCTTGCAACAGTTTCATCTCGCTTATTTATGTAATAATCAAGCGTTATCAAAAAAGATTTTACAAGCGGAATAATTCTCTGTTTATCTCTTTTTCCCGTTACTTTTACTTCGGCTTTTGCAAGGTCAACATCGCTGTTTTTTAATCCGATAAGCTCCGACCTGCGCATTCCCGTAAAATATAACATCTCTATTATGGTTTTGCTTCTGATTTCGGCAAAATCATCTCCAAAATAATATCCGTCAAGAAGCCTTTCCATCGTTTTTTCTTTAATAAACGCAGGAAGTTTTTTTTCTTTTTTGGGCAGGGCTACTTTTTGCATCGGGTCGTCTTGCATTAAGCCTTCTTTGCGCATATACTTGAAAAACACTCTGAGGCACGATATTTTCCTGTGTGCCGAAACCGCCGAATACCCCGAATCTATCAGTTTGACTATCCATGCTCGGACATCATGCGAACTTGCTTCTGCCGGATCGTCAGACTGCCCCAAATCAGTAAGAAACACGCTAAACTGGTCCAAATCATTTGAATATGACTCGACCGTATGACGTGAATATCGTTTCTCCGTCTTCAGATATTGTAAGAATGATTCCTTACTTTTCATCATAAAGAACCTCCTGTTGTATTTATGTTAAAACATTAATGCAGAGAGCATTTTACTCTTCTCTCTCTTGCAGTTTCTGCACGTATTGAGCTTTTTTAATCTCGGCTCTACGAATAACCGAAGGTTTATGAAACGCCTGACGCGAGCGTAATTCGCGTAATACGCCTGTTTTTTCAAATTTCCTTTTGAATTTTTTCAACGCCCTGTCGATGTTTTCGCCTTCTTTTAACGGTACAATAATCATAATATTAAAATTCGCTTTTAAAATTGAGGCGCAAAGATATAAATAGAAATATTATTTCAAAACATTTGTACATTATTTTTGCAGATAAACGCATTTCATAAAATCTATTTTAATTTCCCTGCCGGCTAAAATTCAAATAGGGCTTTACTTTTGCCGCTTTATCTTCGCTCAAAATACTATTTTCAATCAGTTCGTCAATATTATCTATTTGTCCATTCATGTTGCGGTATCTTAACAGGTCGTTTATTTCTTGCCGTTCAAAATACGGCAGCCTGCTAAAACGCCTGAAATCAGCGGTGTTTACATTAATCTTATCAATCAATGTAGTATCAACAGTTATCATCTCTTTAATCACGTTAAAAGTTTCGGGTCTCAGTCCGTAAACCTCTTGCAGTTGCTCTTTTGAGGCGTATCCTCCCAAGAGATTGCGAAATCTTATTATCCTGACCGACAATACCTGCCCAATTCCCGGAAGACGCAAAAGCTCGGTTGAGTCGCAACTGTTTATCTCAATCATAATGAGTTCTCTGTTTTGCGCTCTACTCGCTGCCGCAGTTTCTGTTGAAACACGTTGCACGGAATCGGTCTCGATTAATTCTTTTTCTATCGCTATGTAATTAATGTGTGTTTGGTTGCCGGAAATTAAAAACCTGACGCAAACCACAATAGCTATAAGGATAATCAGCATTAACGAGGCTCTTCGTTCTCTTTTCGTAAAGCCAAACCATTGCCGTAGCGGAGTAGTATTAATTTTCATGTAGTTACAAACAATTTTACAAATCTAATAATAATTCCGGTTAACCCAAAATCCGCGATAGAAAAAATTCCCTGGTATATTCAACTACTGAATGCAACTTTATGTTGTAAATTTAGGAAGAAAATTTCTTTTGATACATTAACGGGTTTAACCACTTATATCAAAATAACAGTTATTAAATTGCCTCTATCTTTCCAAAATTTTTCCACACTTTTGCTTCGTTATAGGCATCTATCGAAGACGCAGGAACGCGAAGCGTACAGGCGGATATGTTCGTACTGATGAATACATTTGCCCCAATATCCTGAGGTGTAACGTTCTCATTGATAACTTCGGTTAAACTGGTGCATCCCTGAAAAGCGCCCATTCCAATACGTGTTACCGAATTAGGAATGGTTACATACGTTAAACTTATACATACGCAAAAAGCGTAATTTTCAATAGACGTTACCGAATTAGGAATGGTTACAGACGTTAAACCGCTGCATCCATAAAAAGCGTAACGTTCAATAGACGTTACCGAATTGGGAATGGTTACCGATGTTAAACCGCTGCATTCGGCAAAAGCGAAAGTACCGATAAATGTCACTGAATTTCCAATGGTCACTGACGTTAAATTAGGGCAATCAGCAAAAGCATAATTACCAACTCTGCTAACGTTATTGCCAATTATTACTCTGGTAATATCAGCTCTATAATAATACCATGGAGTATAGGGATAGTAATAGTAACCATAACTTGATGGTAGCATGTCTGGAACATAATCTGGCATTTCGCCCTTTCCACTTATGGTGAGTGTGCCTTTTTCATTTAATGTCCATGTGAGATCCCCTATTGTTCCGCTCTCTATAATAGCGGGTTCTTTCTTACAACCTGTTACACACAGCAAACAAAGCATAAATAAAAATAACCTTGTTATTGATTTGATATTTCCGGTTTTTCTTTTCATTGTTGTAAAAATTTACAGTTAAAACATAATACTCCAAATTACATGTTGTAAAAATAATGATAAAAATTGTATTTGCAAATTTCTTGCGATTTATTTATTTTGCTTTGAGTTATTCCGGAGTGTATTCTTTAACTGATTTAATCACATATAAAATAACAGTTATTGAATTGCAACTATAGCGTTGACCTTGTAAACGGCGGGGATCTTCAACAGATTTTAAACATTATATTAAACTCATAACCTTTTCGGGCAAAGATAGTAATTTTAAACAACATGACGAGAACTTAACAGCCCTGTCTTCGGAGGGGTAGGAGGAAAATTGGTATATATAATTAATTATTTAATTTCAACATCAACAAATTTCTAATTATTTTGCATTTACAAAAAAAGTAAAAAAAAATAACAAAAACAAAAAAAACGAGATTTTTTTACTAAATTGTTAAAAAAAATCCAGTTTAATTTCATTCCAAGTCTCTGCCGACAGTCGTGCGCCTGTTGTTTCAATAACCTTTGCGGCAAGAAGAGAGCCTATTTTACCGCAGATGTGTAGCGGATAGTTGAGGGAATAGCCGTAAAGAAATCCTGCGGCGTATAAGTCGCCTGCGCCGGTAGTATCGCAAACATTGGCTTTTACCGCTTCAACTTTTATAATCTCGTTGCCTCTTTTTATTATCGAGCCTTCGCCGCCGTTTTTTATTATAGCAACGGGCGACATTTGGGACATTTCATGCAAAGCCTCAATGCCTTCACTGCCGGTAAAAGCCTTTGCCTCATCGCTGTTTGCAATCAGTATATCAACATATCTTGAGGCAATTTCCCTGAAATCGTCAAGTTTTGCCTCCACAACATTGTAGCTTGCCAAGTCGAGAGCCACCTCCATATTGAGACTTTTTGCCAATATACATGCTTTTTCAACGAGCGGTCCATTAATAATAAGGTATCCTTCCAGATAAAGCATATCGTAGCGGCTGAAAAAAAAGCTGTCAAGATCGGGCGGATTCAACTCGACCGCCGCGCCAAGACAGGTTGCAAAACTTCTCTCCGAATCGGGAGATATAAGCGCTATAGCAACGCCTGTCGGAGTTTCTCTGCGAAAAAGTTTGGCAGCAACTCCGGCATTTCTCATCTCTTTCTCGAAAAAATCGCCCATATCGTCAGCGCCTGTTGAGCCGATAAATCCCGCTTCCACTCCCAGCATTCCAAGTCCGTGCATGGTGTTAGCCGCCGAGCCGCCCGATGTAATAACCTTATTAAACCTGCCCGATTCGGCATTTATCAAGGCAGACATCTCTTTGTCGACCATTTGCATACTGCCTTTGGGCAGCGAATATTTATCGAGAAAACTGTCGTTGTCCATTGACGTCATAATATCCACAAGGGCGTGTCCTATTCCGAGTATTTTTTTCATTGCAAAAAAAATTTCAACAAATATATTGCTAAATTCATTAAATGGAGTATTTTTGTGCCGTTAAATTATATATTTAGCAATATTCCTCAGTAGCTCAGTTGGTCAGAGCGGCGGACTGTTAATCCGTAGGTCGTAAGTTCGAGCCTTACCTGGGGAGCAGAAACAGAGGCAGTTGCAGAAACGCGGCTGCTTTTTTTTTGCCGAAAAGTGCGGTTTTGACGATGGTTTTTGCAAGTTGTTTAATAATAATTGCATGTTTTGCATTTATATCGTTGGCGACCTTTTGCAGTACCTGCTTTACAATATTCGGTGTTGTTACATCGGGGACAGTTCATAATTTAGTAATACTAAAAATGCAAATGCATAAAATGTATACTAATTTAACAACGCTTATTTTTTACAAGATAGATGCTTGTTTTTAACAAAAGTTGATTATCTTCGCCGACGAATCTAAAAAGTTATAACTTATGAATTACATACCCGAACAAAGAATAATAGAACTTGGACTTGTTTTACCGCCTCCCCCTAATCCGATAGGTATGTATAAGCCTGTCCTTGTATCAGGAAATATGCTGTATGTTTCAGGACAGGGACCCGTACAGCTTGACGGCACGCTAATGACCGGCAAGGTAGGATCCGAAATAACCCTTGAAGAAGGAAAACTTGCAGCCCGTCAGGTAGGTCTTACAATGATTGCCATAATAAAAGAACATTTTGGCGACTTGAATAAAATTGGCAGGCTAATAAAAACGCTGGGCATGGTAAACTGTACGCCTGATTTTTACGGCTCACCCGCAGTTATTAACGGTTTCAGCGAATTGATGGCTGAAATATGGGGTGAAGAGAACGGCATAGGTGTCAGAAGCGCGGTCGGCATGACGCTGCCCGGAAATATACCCGCAGAGGTTGAAGCTGTTTTTGAGTTGAAACCCTGACCGACTTTATTGTTTATCCCACCAAGTTCTAATTTCCAAAGATCAGTACTATAACTTAGTTGTAGTTTTCTATACTAATATTTGCTTGAACTTGCGAGTATGAGGTTCGTTTGGTATTGTTTCTTTCGTCATGTTATTGGAGTAATTAGCAGGTATACGAAAATGAAAAAAAACCACATTTTTTTTAAAAAAATCTTTTTAAAGTTGTTTGTTTAATAATATATTACTATATTTGCAGCGATGAATAATAGTTGTTTATATGCGTGGTCTTGGCGCAGCTTCTCAGATGATGCTGTGTTTTAAGCCATGTAAGATTGATTGATGATATTTTGTAGAGGGCACGCTGAACACAGCGTGCTTTTTTTTTGGAAATTTTTTATGTCTAACTAAATAAATACTAATTATGGAAAAAATGAAAAAGATTATCTTAAACGAAAACGAAATGCCGAGGCAATGGTACAATATCGTTGCCGACATGCCCAACAAACCTATGGCGGCGCTGCACCCGGGAACAAAACAGCCTATCGTGGTAGAAGACCTGCTGGCTATATTCCCTATGGAAATTGCCAAACAGGAACTGTCAACGGAAAAGTACATTGATATTCCCGAAGAGGTTTTAGACCTGTACCGCATCTACAGACCATCTCCGCTTTTCAGGGCGGCAAACCTTGAAAAGGCGCTTGGAACAAAAAGCAAGATTTATTATAAGTATGAAGGCGGAAATTATTCAGGCTCGCACAAAGCAAACACCGCGATAGCCCAGGCATACTATAATAAAAAGGACGGGGTGAGAAGAATAACTACCGAAACGGGAGCCGGACAATGGGGCAGTGCAATGAGCTTTGCCTGCAACCATTTTGGTTTAGAGTTGCTTGTGTTTATGGTTAAAGTAAGTTATAACCAAAAACCCGGGCGCAAACTCCTGATGAACGCCTATAACGCCAAGGTAATACCTTCGCCGAGCAATATCACCGCCGCCGGAAAAAAAATACTTGACGTTGACCCCGATTCTCCCGGAAGTCTTGGTATAGCAATTTCGGAAGCTATAGAGATTGCGGTGCAAGATCCTTATACAAAATATTCTCTCGGCAGCGTATTGAACCACGTTAGCCTGCACCAGACAATTATTGGCGAAGAGGCTCTGATTCAGATGGAAAAGGCGGGAGACTATCCTGACGTTGTTATAGGGTGCTTTGGAGGAGGATCGAATTTTTCGGGAATAGCGTTTCCGTTTATCCGCGAGAAACTTCAAAAAAATACAAACACCAAGTTTCTTACAATCGAGCCGTCATCATGTCCGAAATTGACAAAAGGCAAATTTACTTACGATTTTGGCGATGAAGCGGGAATGACACCTTTATTGCCCATGTTCACACTGGGACACAGCTTTATACCCGATAAAATTCATGCCGGAGGATTGCGCTATCACGGAGCCGGAGTTTTGGCAAGCCAGCTGCTGAAAGACGGCATTATTGAAGCAAAATCGAAAATGCAGCGCGAATGTTTTGAAAGCGCGGTTTTGTTTGCCAAAACCGAAGGAATATTGCCGGCGCCCGAATCGTCATACGCTATTGCCGGCGCACTTGACGAGGCAAGAAAAGCCGATATTGAGGGCGTTGCAAAAACGATTCTGTTCAACATGTCGGGTCATGGACATTTCGATATTTCGGCTTACGAAAAATATTTTGAAAACGACCTTCCTGATCATGAGTTATCGGCGGCAGAAGTTGAAGAGGCTATTGCAAAAATTGATATAGTAGTTTGATTATACGCGCTTTGTGTTTCTCTGCATCGCTTAAACAAGTTGATGCAGAGAGGCTGCAAAGTCGTTATAATATTCAAGGTAACTCATTAAAAAATACTGCCGGCATCTTCGAATGCCTGACAGTTATTCCACAAATAGCCAATCCAAAGTTAACAACGAGGAGTAATTAGCTAATTTCCATCATATTAAATGGCACCCTTATAATTGATTCGTAATCCTCGCCTGCTTCAAGCATATCTTCGTCATCTTCTTCATAATACCAATTAACTCCAACTTCATTTTGGGCTTTATGAATTGCTTCAAGCTTTTTAAAGATTTCAAGGATACATTTTGACGAACTGGTGTTGAAATATTCAAGTCTTACGTCTACCGTAGTCTTTGGCAAAGGCTCATCTTTATAATTATCAAGCCAATCGATAATCGGTTTATAAAAATCTATAGAATTTTCGGGTATTGAGCGTCCTTTGATTTCAAAAATTCCTGTTTTTGAATCAAATCTAACTGTAGGTGTTTTGGGCGTTCCATCAATAATGAGCGGTTTCATATTTTTCTCTTTTAAGTTTCTATTTATCTTATTTGGATTAGCTAACTAAAATATTTAAATAAAAAAATGAATATTCATCATTATATTTAACAAATGAATAATCAAGTTTGTTGCCGGTTTTTTTTGCAATGTCTACAAGTCCAAGTCCTCCGCCTCCTTTTGCAGATATCCTTTGGTGGTTGAGAATAAATTTGTAAAGTTCTCTGATCTCTTCGCACGAAGACTTGTTTATTTTGTTTAATTTTTCTTTAAGATTTTCAATATTTTCGGTAAGAATAAAGTTTCCGGTAACTATTTTATAGCAACCGTTGGCTTTCATTATCCGAAACACTCCAAACTTTTCGGCTTGTTCACTAAAATCGCATGGAGTTCTATCAACGTGATGATACAGGTTTTGAAGACTTTCAACAAGTACATTATAAACCCGTTTCATTAATATCAGATCTTCATTCATTGCCGCCATATTAGCTTCAACAGAATCAAGTATATGGCTAATTGCTTCTGAATCAACATTACCCTTGTAATAAAGAATAAGTCCTTCTTTGGGCTGATCGTAAAAATAATTTTCAATGTTAAAGCTCATTTGGCTTTTATTAAATATGATGAGGTAACGTATAATTCAATTGCAAATATAAAACAAAATTATGAAACAAAAAATTTCTCATTTATTATCAATAGTAAATTTTGATTAAATATCATTTTTTTTATGACGACCTGCCGTTTTATGATGACTTATCTTGTCTTGCCGTTTTTTTTGAACCGCGATACAAATCATATTTAAAAAACATACATTCGTTTGCTCCATTTAACAAAATATGCTTTTCTGACGGTTTAAGCCCGATTTTTTTCAGCGCCTCTCTGTTTGAAGACAATATCCATGCCTTATATCCCTCAAAACTGTGTTTCAGTTTAGAACCGATCATCTCATACAGCGAATCCAAATCGTCAGGATTGAGGCGAAGACCATAGGGAGGATTAATTATCGCCATTCCCGCATCGTGTGGCGATGT
>Ga0099364_10011979_pt1 | contig 11760 bp, 11 predicted proteins | sample TergutTh196P3_FD_73070 | JGI IMG/M metagenome (GOLD analysis project Ga0099364, IMG submission 73070) | Microcerotermes parvus P3 segment gut microbial communities from Pointe-Noire, Republic of the Congo - Th196 P3 | ecosystem: Host-associated > Arthropoda: Insects > Digestive system > Gut ...
AAATATATGCCCACGCCGGTTGAGTCGGTCGCCATAGACGACGTTGAGAATACGGCAAAGCTTTTAGCCGCGTTCGTTAAAGAGCTTGCGCAGGAGGTCCCAAGGCAATGAGTGACACGTTAAAAATCTTAGAAAAACTATCCATGATTCCCGGGGCGTCGGGGGACGAAGCCCGTGTTCGCGATGAAATCATATCGCAGATAGGGGATTGCTGCAAACTTACCGTTGATGCGCCCGGCAACCTTATTTGCGATTACAAGGGCAAAAAACGCGCCAAAAACAAGGTTATGTTCTGCGCCCACATGGATGAAGTCGGATTTATCATAACCGGTATCGAGGACAGCGGGTTGCTGCGCTTTGCGTGCGTCGGCGGGATTGACAGCCGTGTCGTGCCAGGAAAATCCGTCATCATCGGGGAGCGGCGTATACACGGCGTTATCGGCGCGAAAGCGACCCATCACTTAAAAGAAAAGGAAAAGTCCGGGGCCATTTCGCCGGACAAGCTTTATATCGACGTCGGCGCAAATGATAAGCATGACGCGCTTAACTTTGTAAGGCCGGGCGACAGGGCCGTGTTTTACTCCGGGTTTACCGGGCTTCTCGAAAACAAGATTATGGGACGGGCGTTTGACGACCGCGCCGGATGCGCGCTGCTCATTTCGATGATACAAAAAAAGCCGGAATACGACTGCGTTTTCGTCTTCACCACACAGGAGGAGACAGGCTGCTCCGGGGCGATGGCAGCGGGTTACTTTGTAAACCCCGATATTTCCGTTGTGGTTGAGGCGACGACAGCAAGCGACATCGCAGGCGTTGAGCCGAACATGACCGTGTGCAAGCTTGGCGAAGGCGCCGCCGTTTCGTTTATGGACAAGGGCGCGGTCTACGACGCGGAGCTTTACCGCCTTGCGCTGAAAACCGCCGTGGAAAACAAAATCCCATGTCAATCAAAATCCGGCGTGTTCGGCGGAAACGACGCGCGCGCGCTTCAGGCGGCGCGAGGCGGCTCCCGGATACTCGCAGTCAGCTTACCGTGCCGGTATCTTCACACGGGCAATTGCGTCCTTGACAAAACCGACGTCAAAAACACTGAAAAGCTGCTTGACAAGCTCTTATTAGAATTGTGCGGCAGTTCTTTGGGGATATGAAATGAACCAGCCTTTTTTTAACTTTAGCGACAGGATTTTAGCCCTTTCATACGAGGCCGACGGCATTTGCCGCGTGCCGTTTTCGGCGATTGAGGAAACGGCGGCCTTTAACGCATGCAAGGTGCTTTCGGCGTTCCAGAAGCACAGGGTCGGCGAATCGCACTTCGTCGGGACGACCGGCTATGGCTACGGGGACCGCGGACGCGACACGCTCGATGCTGTTTTCGCGACGGTTTTCGGCGCCGAAGACGCGCTTGTCCGCCACCAGTTCGTCTCCGGCACGAACGCGATCACAACCGCGCTGTTCGGCGTTTTGCGCCCCGGCGACAGAATGGTTTCCGTTTCAGGCACTCCATACGATACGCTTCACGCCGTACTCGGGCTTCGCGGCAAAAACTACGGCTCGCTAAAGGATTTCGGCATACAATACGAGGAGCTTGCGCTTCGTTTAGACGGCAAGGTGGATCTTGAAAAAATCCCGGAAGCGGTAAAAGGCGCAAAGGTCGCGTATTTACAGCGTTCCCGCGGGTATTCGCTGAGGCCGTCCATCACGATCGGCGAAATCGAAAGGATCGGGGAAATCATCAAGGCCGCCGATAAAAACGTTCTCTTTATCGTTGATAATTGTTACGGCGAATTTGTCGAAAAGCGCGAGCCGTCCGACGCCGGAGCCGACCTGATGATAGGCTCGCTCATAAAGAATCCGGGCGGCGGCATTGCCAGAACGGGCGGATACATAGCGGGGCGCGCGGATTTAATCGAGCTTTGCGCGCACCGTATGACAAGCCCCGGCGCCGGACGCGACGTCGGCTGTTCGCTGGATGAGACAAAAAACATGTACATGGGGCTTTTTTTCGCGCCCGAAGTCACGGCGGCAGCCCTGAAAACTGCCGTATACGCCGCCGCGGTATTCTCGAAAATGGGTTACCGGGTTCTTCCAGCCGCGCAGGAATACCGCACCGACGTCATACAGACCGTGGTGCTTAAAAGCGAGAAAAAGCTTCTGGCTTTTTGCCGTGGTATCCAGCGCGGCGCGCCGGTTGACTCGTTTGTAACGCCACAGGCGTGGGATATGCCCGGTTACGAAGACCCCGTCGTTATGGCGGCTGGTGCGTTTCATATGGGCGCGTCAATCGAGCTGTCGGCGGACGGGCCTGTGCGCAAGCCATACGCCGCATGGATGCAAGGCGGGCTGACCGCCGCCACAGGCAGGCTTGGCGTGCTGTTAGCCGCGCAGGAGCTTGACGCAGATTAGGGTCTGTTGCCCCTGGTTGCGTCCTTTATTGCGTCAGGCTGTGTAATCGCTTCGCATCCTCCTTGCCGGGCGATAATCCGCCGCAACAGAAAAAAATCCATCCCCTCTTAACCGGGGCGGAGGATTTCATTCAAGCTATAACGATTTTAGTATTTCAAGTGCCTGCTTAAAACCGTGGATAAAATTGATATCGCTTTGGTTTTGAAGCTGGCCGACAAATGCTTGCAAGATGTCTCTACTCACTTAACTGTCGAGATATCTGCCAAGCCAGCTTCTCAAACCACTTGGTTATTGGTTGCGGCAACCGCAACATTAGGGGGGTATCAGGCGCTAAGGTCAACGCCGGGTTTCGTGCGTTCCTTACATATCGCCTGCTATTTGTTATGAGTTTCCAGCAAAAGCTTTATTCTCCCGGCAACCGCCATAATTGCGGCCAGCATAATCCCGCATAAAACAGCGGAGGCGTAATCATAGTACGCAAAATGAAATAAACCTGCTGCAACAACTGACAATATTGCAAGGTTCCTCAGCATACGGCGGCGGTATACAACTTTTTCCAGCGCGTCAGGCATCTTATTTTTATTTCCTACCGGCGCGAGTAATATCAATACAGCTACACTCAACACTAAAACGCAATAAAGCACAGCCATTGTACACCATGCCTGTTGATACCTAATCGCAAGCATAGCTGGAATCATGATGACGACGCTTATGAAGAAGCACCGGGCCGGCGTGTCGGAATGGTAGCCTCCTGCATATACGCGAATCGCGGTGTATGCTATAAAGAACATGACGACCAAAACCGGTATCCTGAAAAGGAAACCAAAGGCAAGCACCAAAATAAAGTTTGCAAGCGATGAAAACAGCTTGTCTAAACCGAATTCATAAGTCTCGCGGTCTTCCCGGGTTATGCTGCCGCCCCGGATTAACCAATCAGCCACACGGGCTGCCGCAATTTGCGTGAAAATCAAAACTTGCGCAGCTTGCGGACAGATTCAGGCTCTTTTTCTTGATATGTAAAAAAGGGGCAAAAAGTATTGACGATTAATACCGCGCTAAATATAGCGGCATAACTGGTTACGTGCATCGCTATTTTCATAAGCTTGTTTTTCATTTTACAATCTCCCCTTAAATACGTATCTGCCACAATTGTAACGTGGCTTGTGATTACTATACCACGATTTATAAGCGTATAAAAGATACTTAACGCGTGTTAAGCATCTTCGGTCGATTGTTAATCATATTCGGCGTATTTTCTCGAATATCATAAATCAAAAGCATGAATTTGAACAAATTGTTTTCGTATTCATAGTGGATATGCCCAATTTTTTCAGGCAGCATTTCCTGGATACTGCCAAGCCCCAATCCATGATTGTATTTGTCTTTTTTCGTCGTGATTAAGATTCCGTTTTTACCGGCGACAGGCGCAACGGTATAGGTGTTCCTGATTGTGATGATCAGGTTTTTGCTGTCCTCCTCCGTTACCGCGGCCTTGACGCGTATAGAACGCAAGGAAGGCTCAACCTTTTCACAGGCCTCCAAAGCGTTTTCAAGCGCGTTTCCCAGTATAGCGGCAATCATGTCGGCGTTGAGGTTCATATTGGGCGGGATTGAAAGGTCGGTTTCCAAATCAATATTCAAAACATCCTTGATTTGCTGTTGATAATAATTTAACATGGTATCTATCGATATGTTTCCGGTATCAATAAAACGGTTGATTTCCCCGAGATGGTTTTCCAAATGCTTTTTCGCGTCCGCTACCTTGCCCGTTTCAAGATGACTCACTAACGTTAAAAAATGATAACGCAAATTGTGGCTTAGACCTGCTATGGCTTTTTGGGAATTTATCGCCATCTTGTATTGTAATTCCCACCGTTCGGCCGTCAAATCTTTTAATCTGCTCTCCTCAAGCGCCTCAAGATGGTCTAACATGGTATTATACAGCCAAACAATCAGAAAAATCACAATCAGCACAACGAATTGCGACGCAATAATCAGGCCTATCTTTACTTGAGGCTCGTTTGCCGATACGGTAAAGAATAAGCCATCGAGAAGAATGATTCCTATTATCATTACAAATGCAGCCGCCGTATATCTAAATTGAACAAGGTTATATTTTGCTTTTTCAGAAAACAGCCTGCGAAATATTAATAGGCATATCAACAGCAACGGCAAATATATGATATTCGTTACTGCTCTGCCGACACTGTGAACATATATTACAGGCAGCTCCGTCCCAAGCCTTGTAAAATAAATATAGCTTGTTATCGTAAAAGAAATCATATCCGCTACTACACTCATTGCATACATGAGCAGCGAAAAAACAAGCCTTGTACTTAGATTCCCCGAAAAAAGCAACGCAATGGCAGTAAAAGCAACCGTATTTACAATCAGATTTGCCCATGCGCTGTCAAAGCGAAAAAACTGCTGAGAGGAAATAACCAGAAACGCCGCATAAGCAAGCAATATCCATCTCTTTTTAACAATCGGCTTAAATATGCAGATGAACCCGTAATAAGTCATTCCCGCATATACTATGCTGTTTATGTAGTATATCATGACGGCAACCTTTTCGCTCATGTCTTTCCCTCCATGTATTGAAAATACGCGGTTCTGGCGTCTGGTTTGTATGTCCTGCTGATTGGAATCCGGGTGGATTTTATATCTTTTAGGTAAAAACCATCCTTTTCAAGCTTATATACATAATCTAAGTTCACAATATAGGAGATATGACATCGCGCGAACTGATTCCCGGGAATCTTATGCTCTATGTCAGATAATTTTGAGTAGAACATATCATTGTAGGCAACCGTTTTAGAAGCGGGGTCAAAAACATAGATTTCAGCCTTATGCAGCCTTTGTTTTATATGAGTTATGATGCCGGTCCTGATAAAATGCACATCCGCGCCTACCCTGTATTCAAATATACTCGGCGCGCAGATTGCATCCTTATACTTAACAGCCTGCCTAAACGCCCTGCTGAAAACATCGTCGAGCTTATCCGCGTTAATGGGCTTTTTGATAAAGCGAAAGCTGCCTACTTGAGATAAATCCTCATAGTAGCAGTCGTGATGAGAAATATATATCATAATAGAGTCGTCGCCGTCAGGCTTGCTTCTGAGTATTTTCCCTGCCTCAACGCCGCTGATGCCGTCCATCTGAATATCCATAAATACGATATGAAAAATATGCCCGCTATTAATGTCGCGCAAAAAATCCGCCCCGGAATGATATATCGTAACCTCCAGCGCTTCGTTATGCAGTTGTCCGGATTTCATTTGCAAGTATTTATGGATACGTTCGGTTACGATTTTCTCGTCATCGCAAACAGCAACGCGAATCATCAGGAAGCCCCCCCTCAATCCTTTAGAATATAAACAGCCGGGACCCGCTCGAAATCTTGATTTCGCCAGCGGGTGAGGTTATTATAACACAAAAGCGAAACGCGCAGTGTTTCGTAAGCGGCGAAGCCGCATGCGGGCGCGAAGCGTCCGCCTTTTGATGTTTCAATGTTCCCGGGACCCGCTCGAAATCTTTGATTTCGCCAGCGGGTGAGGTTATTATAGCAGTTTAACTATAGAATTTCCAGCGCAAAATGAAAAACAGATTATCAAGCATGTTCTGTCAAGGTGTTTCGTCCAATTTATTACCCTGTATTTTCCGCAGAATCCCCAAAACGCAAAAACGCCGTCAATCTCAACAAAAGATTGGCGGCATTCGCCTTTACCGCGAGTGGGATTGCCGGGAACGGGGCAGGATGTTATCCGCAAAACCGGACGCTTGAAAATCATTTTATTCTTGTTAATGCGCCGTTAAAAGCTAAGCACATACCGGAAAAATCTGATATAATGCAAGAAAACATACGCGACAAGAATCACCGCTATCCACATACTAATCTGCGCGACGGGGGCAAAGAAAGTGATTCCGCGCTCAACAAGAAAGCCGTTGCACAACCGGAACGCGAGGGCGCTTATCACATACGGGAACGTGAACGCCGGGTATGTAGGATAAAACCCCTTCCACAGCAGGGTTGACAGCATTTTTACCGTTACATAAAGGTAGCTTATAATCGCTATGCCCAGCATCGCGTAGACGAGTGTTTCGTTACGCTCCTGGAATGAACTGAAATATCCTACGATGCACAGGCTCATAGGGGCTGTGAATATCGCGGTGGTCAGTTGGAGGGGTTCGAGTACAAATATGCGCTTCGACATCTTATACAGAACCAGCGCCAACGCCACAAAATAGAGCGCGAATCCGGCATAGAAAGCAGCTTGTCCTATGGGGTGGGCATTCATCGCGGGCGCTGTCACGCTGACAACAACAATCCCCACGAAAGCAATAAACCAGCTGGGGTACACCGCGCCGACCTTAAAGCCAATTAAAAACCGCTTAAAGAATAAAAGCATAATGAACACATGCGTAATCGCCGCGGCATACCACAGGTACATCGCCACATCGCCCGCAAATGGCCTGATGTAAGTGCAGAGCAGCATGAGTGCCATAGTAGAAGTCGGCAGGACACTAAGCGGCACAGGGGTCTTGAGTTCCGAGAGCGCGTGGGGGGAATCCAAAAAGACTTTGAGCGCAAATACAACCAATACGATTGCGGAAAGAATGCCACATATGTAGCGTACATTTGCCCCAAACGGAAGCAAAAGATTACCGGGCGCCGCAAGCCCCAGCGACAGTCCGCAGATCGCCATAGGAACGGCTCTGACAAATTTCATCATTACTCTTTTACCTTCCCATATACATGCTTGAGGTTAAACTCCCTTGCAATGATTTCGGCGGCTTTTTGAGCCATCTCGCCAGTATAGGCGATACATTGGGGCCTGTGTTCGCCGTTTAGCACGTCCATCCCTTTGATATGTACATGGCAACATGCAACCTTGTGGTTATCACAAAAAGCTTCATGCAATTCGTTTGAAAGCTCCATACACTTTGTAATCCCCGGATCGGATTTGCCTGACGGCTGCGTTCTTCCAAAGAAGTACCCAAGACAAACGAGCGCGCCCGAAATAGCGCCGCACATACATCTGGAACGCCCGACGCCAATCGGAAAACCCGAACCTGTAGACACCATTTCAATCGGCATATCTGGGTCGATGTTTTTTCTGACCGAAGATATGATCGCCTCGGAACAGTAGAAGCCGCCAAGCCGGAAGATTTCTTCTGCGTCCGCCCTCACCTGTTTGACATTGATTTCTTTTCTCATTTCGCCACCCCCATTGCCACTTTGCCGCTCACCTTGACTTTAAGCTCACGCGCTATCAACCCGGCTGTCAATGCGGCCATTTCGCCTGTAAATTCCGCGCATTGCGCCACATGCCCGGCGCTGTTTTCTTCCACGTTTTTCAAATGCGCTTTACAGCATAAAACCTTGTGTTTTTTCTTGAAGCTGTCTTGCAGCTCGTAGCAGAGCTCCAAAGACTTCAAGCTTTTGGGGTCTGTCGGGGTTGTGGGCTGCACCCTGCCAAAACATAACCAAGACAGATAACCGCGCCCGAAACAGCACCGCACATGCACTTCGCGCCACCTGCGCCAATCGGGAACGCCGAACCCGCAGACACGATTGCCTCCGGCATCTCCGGGACGATATTCTTGCGAACCGAGTGTATTACCGCCTCGGAACAGTAGAAGCCCCCGTTTTTGAAAACTTCCTCCGCATCGTCCTGCACTTGCTTAATGTTGATTTCCTTAACCATAGCCTACCTCTCCTAGAGCCTGTTGACATTCAAACAGAGCATCATGTTATGTACAGCACCCCTCTCTGTCGCCAGTTTGGAGAGCAATCACTTTTAAAGTATATCACAGCAAAATCCTGCTGGCAATAAAAAACCGGCCGCCCCGTTAACAGGGCGGCAACTGACATTTATGTTGATGCCATGGATCGTCGTCACAAGGGGCTGATTTATATAACGCTGAAAAGTATATCCGCGTAAGTCGGCAGCGGCCAATGCTTTCTAGCCACGAATGTTTCGAGCTCATCTACGATAAACCGCAGCTCCGACATGGCGCTGTAAACCGTATCGCGGTAAAAATTTGCGTGGACAAGAATATCAGCCTCTTCCCTGGCCTCAAGGACAGCGCTTTCAAGCACAGTCAGCCTCTTCAGCAGGCATGCCGACAGCTTTGTGATATTCTTAAGCAAATACTCCTCAAGCGAAGCGTCATACTCCCCGCACGCTTTCTTTTGTCCGAGCAGCCTCGTTAAATCATTTTGATAATCCACACAGGCCGGGATGATCATCCCCTTGACCATGTCAACCATGGTGAGCGCTTCAATATGTATCGTTTTGCAGTAGCTCTCCATGAGGATTTCATACCGCGAATGTATCTCCGATTCTGTGAAAACATGATGTTTTGTAAACAGCTCAACGCTTTTTGACGAAATAAATTCAGGAAGCGCGTCAACCGTGGTTTTTAGATTTGACAGGCCGCGCCTCCCGGCCTCCGCAACCCATTCATCGGAGTAATTGTTGCCGTTGAAAACAATCCTCTTATGCTTTTTGAAGGTGCTTTTAACCAGCGCCGCCAAATCGCCGCTAAAGTCGGGCGAATTCTCTAAATGATCCGCAAATTGCCTTAAGGTTTCAGCGATTGCCGTGTTTAAGACGATATTGGGCCCCGCGACGGAGAATGCCGAGCCGAGCATACGAAATTCAAATTTATTGCCTGTAAACGCGAACGGCGATGTGCGGTTGCGGTCTGTCGTGTCTTTCGGGAAATGCGGCAGCACCGTTACGCCGATTTCCATTGATTCCCTTTCTTTGCCCTGATAATCGGCGCTGTTTTCAAGCGACTCCAAAATCTCCGTCAGCTCATCACCGATGAATAGGGATATTAGGGCGGGAGGAGCCTCGTTGGCGCCGAGCCTGTGGTCATTTCCGGCGCTTGCCGCCGATACCCTGAGCAAATCCTGATATTCGTCCACCGCTTTGATGACCGCGGCTAAAAACAATAAAAACTGCGCGTCCTCATGCGGGGTCTGGCCCGGCTCCAGCAGATTTACGCCCGTATCGGTGCTGATAGACCAGTTGTTATGCTTGCCGCTGCCGTTGACGCCGGCGAAAGGCTTTTCGTGGAGCAGACAGGCAAGCCCGTGGCGGTCCGCGATCGTTTTCATCATCTCCATCGTAAGCTGGTTGTGATCGGTCGCGATATTTGTCGTCGCGAAAATCGGCGCAAGCTCGTGCTGTGCCGGGGCGACCTCATTGTGTTTTGTTTTTGCGTAAACTCCCAGCTTCCAGAGTTCTTCGTCGAGCTCCCTCATGAAAGCCGATACCCGCGGCTTTATGCTGCCGAAATATTGGTCCTCAAGCTCCTGCCCCTTAGGCGGGCGCGCCCCGAACAATGTTCTTCCGGTATATACCAGGTCCGGCCGTTTTACGAACATCTCTTTATCGACTAGAAAATATTCCTGCTCAGGGCCGACTTGCGCCACAACGCGCTGTGAGGCCGTGTCGCCGAAGAGCCTGAGGATACGTACCGCCTGTTTGTCAATGGCTTCCATTGAGCGCAGAAGCGGGGTTTTCTTGTCAAGCGCCTCGCCGCTGTAGGAGCAAAAGGCAGTCGGGATACACAAGGTGCCGTCCTTGATAAACGCGTAAGAGGTCGTGTCCCAGACGGTATACCCCCTTGCCTCAAAAGTCGCGCGCAAGCCTCCCGACGGGAAGCTTGACGCATCGGGCTCGCCTCTCACCAGCGCTTTGCCTGAAAACATCATAATACCGCAGCCGTCGCCGCAGGGCTCGATAAAGCTGTCATGCTTTTCGGCCGTAGTCCCGGTCATGGGCTGGAACCAATGCGTAAAGTGTGTAGCGCCTTTTTCCACCGCCCAGTCCTTCATGGCGGCGGCGACTACATTTGCAACGTCGAGCTTTAGATGCATACCCTGCCGCATCGTTTTTTTAAGCGCCCTGTAGATATCCTTGGGCAATTTTTCCCGCATTACGGCGTCGTTAAAAACCATGCTTCCAAACAGATCGTGGATGTTTTTCATATTAATATCCTCCTTAAAAAGTATAACGCGCACTCCGCCGGTTTAGCTGGCAGAGCGCACGCCATTGTGCACTATATCTATATGGAAATAAATACCGGGAAACATAAAAGGCGCTGTGGACAAATGTCCACAGCGCCTTTGCTGTTCACACGCATATATATTACTACAAATTATCCTGATTGTCAAGTGCTTCTTTCAAAGTTTCCCTTAACATAGCCGGGTCTCCGGTGCCTTTCAGCATCTTCATAGACTGCCCCATTAAAAATCCGAAAGCCCTGTCTTTCCCCGCGAGGTAGTCCGAGACGGCGCCCGGGTTATCGTCGAGAACCGCCGTCACCGCTTCGAGAATAGCCCCGCTGTCGCTTACCATCATCAAACCCTTTTCGGCGATATATTCATCAGGGTCGGCGTTGCCGGTAAATACCGCCTCAACCGTTTCTTTGTAGGCGTTTCGGTTTATTTTCCCGCTTAGAACAAGCAAGACAAGTGACGCGAGCTTTCCGGAATCCAACGACAAGTCTTCCGGCAGCGTATTTGTGCCGTTCATCAGCCGCATAATCTCGCCCGTGATTAAATGCGCCGATTCCAGCGGTTCCCCGCTGCACTTTAAAACGTCCTCAAACAAATCGGAGATGTTCTTATGCCCAGTGAGCACAGCCGCGTCAAACTCCGTCAGACCGTAATCCTGTTTGTAGCGTTCCCGTTTCTGATTCGCAAGCTCCGGCAAATCGCGGCGGATACGCTCAAGCCACTGATCGCCGATTTCGATTGGCAGCAGGTCGGGCTCCGGGAAATACCGGTAATCCTGCGCGTTTTCCTTTGAGCGCATGCTCAAGGATTCGCCCTTGTCGTCATCCCAGCGGCGTGTCTCCTGCACGATTTGACCGCCTTTTTCCAAAACCTCAATCTGACGCGCGGCTTCATATTCAATCGCGCGGCTGATGGCCTTGAATGAATTTAGATTTTTCATCTCGGTGCGAACGCCCATCTCACCACCCGCAGGCCTCACCGACAGGTTGACGTCGGCGCGAAGGGAGCCTTCCTGCATTTTGCAGTCGCACACCCCGAGATAAAGCAGCGTTTCGCGCAGCTGCTCAAGATAGGCAAGGGCTTCCGCGCCGCTTGTGAAATCCGGCTGTGATACAATCTCCAATAGCGGGACGCCGCAGCGGTTAAAATCCATGTGCGTCGTACCGCTTTGCGGGTCGTGGAGCAGCTTGCCGGCGTCCTCCTCCATGTGTATCTCGCGTATCCCGACACGCTTCTTGCACCCGCCGCTTTCGATCTCCATAAAACCGTCGCGGCAGATCGGCGAGTATAATTGCGATACCTGATATGCTTTCGGCAAATCG
>Ga0099364_10011980_pt1 | contig 11759 bp, 14 predicted proteins | sample TergutTh196P3_FD_73070 | JGI IMG/M metagenome (GOLD analysis project Ga0099364, IMG submission 73070) | Microcerotermes parvus P3 segment gut microbial communities from Pointe-Noire, Republic of the Congo - Th196 P3 | ecosystem: Host-associated > Arthropoda: Insects > Digestive system > Gut ...
TTTATTTCTAACTTGACCTTCAGCATCGCCGGGTTTTCAAGAAGGAGCTTTTCCGCCAAACCTTCCGCGACGGTTTCGATCAACCTGAATGTATTGCTCTCGACAAAACGTTTGATAATTTGGCAGTTCCTGCCGTAATCAAGTGTACTCTCAAATTCGTCCGACTTCCCGGCGTTTCGAAAGTCCGTATAAAGCTCGGCTGAAATAATAAACTTCTGCCCCAGCGAGTTTTCCTCGGGAAACATCCCATGTTTAGCGAAAATCTCGATATTCTTAATACTTATCTTATCCATTCTGACCCTCTCAACTCTCGGCACTCAACTCTCTTTCGCCATTGCGCAAGATCGCTTGCGTCATGGCCACCGCTCGCTTTGCCTCTTTGACGTCATGCACCCGAACAAACGAACACCCCCGCATTACTCCGATGACCGTCGTTGCGATAGTCCCCTCTAAGCGTTCCGTCACCGGAAGGTCAAGCGCAAGTCCAATAACGCTTTTACGCGATACTCCGAGCAGAACCGGATATCCAAGCTTCCTTATCATATCGAGTTTGTTTATTGCCTCTAAGTTCATCTCGTATGTCTTCGCAAAGCCTATACCTGGGTCTAAGACCACCTTATCAGGACTGATGCCCGCTTCCTCCGCAAAAGCTGCCGACTCGCGCAGATCGTTGAGCATGTCGCTTAAAAAGTCTGTGTACTTTGTCTCTTTCCTGTTATGCATAAGACAGCAGGGGACGCCCGCCCCGGCTATTACCCCCGCCATTTCACGGTCATGCTTAAGACCCCAAATATCGTTTACCATATCCGCGCCCGCGCGTAAACCCGCGTTTGCCACGGCGCTTTTGTACGTGTCTATTGAGATCGGAACGTCAAAACGGGTATGAATCGCCTCTATAATGGGAATGACTCTATCTGTCTCTTCCTGAACTGATATCATGACATGACCCGGCCTTGTTGACTCCCCGCCCACATCCAAAATATCCGCGCCTTCGCTTATCATGGTCTCGGCATGACGTAAAGCGCTGTCAAGCCTTTCACATTTCCCTCCGTCAGAAAAAGAATCCGGCGTCACATTAAGTATCCCCATCACATAGCACTGACTTACCGTATCAAACTCCCGCTCGCCAATTACCAAATCTCAACCTTCCCCCTCATTCCGCATTCTGAATTAAAACTTCACCACTCCAGCGCCAAATTCTTAACCTCCCAGTCACACTGCGCTTCAGCCTCACAGTAAAAACACAAACGCGATAACTTATCTGCGCGGTAAATAAGTCCGGGAAGTCCGGGTTTTTCTCCGCTGCGCGTCCGATGAGACAGGATCGCTTCCAGTATCTGCGCGGTTTCCGACTCGTCAAACCCGCATTCGGGTAATATTTCCGCCGCAATACGCGCACTTTCCCGTTCATGCGGCGTGCCGTCTAAATACTGCCGGCCGCGCCCTATATCGTGAAGCAGTGCGGCGGTATAAATAATCTCTTTATCCGCAGTCTTAGCGGTTTCCACGTTGAGAGCAAAAGCTATCCTAGCCACATCAAGCATATGTTCAATGCCATGACCGCAAAAAACTCTGTTTTTTTCAAGCTTCTTAGTGCTTTCGAGCGCCGTGATAAACTGCGGGTGCCCCAAAACAGCGTTAGCCCGAACCATCACTTTATCGACTCCATAAAGAGTCTCTGCCGCATAAAATCATTAACAAACGCACCTCTCGACGCCGTGGTGATCGTCTTACTCCCCGGCTTTTTTACACCCCTCATTGTCATGCAGATATGCTCCGCCTCGATCATGACCATAACGCCTTTTGGCGACAGATGCTGCTCGATCGCGTCTGCGATTTGACCTGTCATGCGCTCTTGTATCTGAGGTCTGCGAGCAAATACCTCGACTGTCCTTGGGAGTTTACTCAGACCTGTCACTTTGCCGTCTGGTATGTACGCGATATGCGCTTTCCCAAAGAACGGCAGAAGGTGATGTTCGCATGTCGAGTAGAATGTTATGTCCTTTTCAATGACCATCTCGCTGTCAGGCACGGAAAACTGCATTAAAAGATGCTCACTGGGCTCCTCATGAAGACCGCCGTACATATCCTCACACATCCGCGCAACTCTGCCGGGAGTATCGATCAGGCCCTCTCGCTCAGGGTCTTCCCCGATACCTTCAAGAAACATCCTGAGCGCAGTCATGATCTTTTCTTTATCTATCATTGCACTATCATCCTTTAACAAAAATCCTGTCTGTATCTCTGTGCAACCGCCAACCGCACAGAAATCCAAACAGACTCCGGTAGCATTATAACACACAAACGGCAAATGGCAATACGTTTTAAAAAAGAAATAAAGGAAAAAGTGGACATTTTTGCAATAACCGTGTATGATACGGTTTGGAATTTGAAGTCGGCATACAATGATTATTGCAAAAAGAAATGGAGCGAATGATTATGATTTCTGATAAAATGATCCGGCTTACGCAGAATAACAGCGCTATCCGCGCAATGTTTGAGGAAGGCATCAGGCTAATTGCACTGCACGGTCGTGAGAATGTATACGATTTCAGTCTCGGAAACCCAAACGTCCCTGCGCCTGATTCTGTAAAAAACACAATAATCAGCATTACCGAGGGAGAAGATCCTATAGCTCTTCACGGCTACATGAAAAACGCCGGTTTCCCCGATGTAAGGCTTGCGATAGCGAACTCACTTAACGAAAGGTTCGAAACGGTATTTAACGAAAACAACATTATCATGTCTGTCGGAGCGGCGGGCGGCCTTAACGTTGTTTTGAAAACCCTTTTAAACCCGGGAGACGAAGTTATCGCTATATCGCCTTATTTTGTCGATTACGGCAATTATGTCGGAAACTTCGATGGAAAGCTCGTTATAGTGCCGGCCGACAGCGAGAGTTTTCAACCCGATGCCGATGCAATGCGCGATAAAATAACGCCGAAAACAAAAGCTGTTTTGATAAACTCTCCAAACAATCCGACGGGTGTGATATACTCGGAGGACTCGATCAAAAAACTTGCGGCGGTTCTTTCCGAAAAAGAAAGGGAGTACGGCGCCCCGATCTACATTGTCTCGGACGAACCATACCGCGAAATGGCGTACGATGGTGCCGAAGTCCCCTATCTCACTAAGTTTTACAGGAACACCATAGTATGCTATTCATGGTCAAAATCTCTGTCCTTACCCGGTCAGCGTATCGGATATATCGTGATCCCGAGTGAAACAGATGATTACCAGCTTATTTTTGACGCTGCCGTCATTGCCACGCGCATACTTGGCTTTGTAAATGCGCCGTCGCTGATGCAGAAAGTCGTTGCACGCTGCCTTGATGAAGAAACCGATCTGGAAGCGTATGATATTAACAGAAAACTGCTTTATAAATGTCTGACCGAATGCGGCTTTGACTGCGTTTTTCCCCAAGGCGCGTTTTATATGTGGATGAAAACCCCGGGTGACGACAAAGAGTTCACAGAAGCCGCAAAGAAGCACAATATCCTTGTCGTACCGGGTGCGTCGTTCGGCTGTCCCGGATATGTCCGTATCGCCTACTGCGTAACAAAAAAGACAATCGAAAGCTCCATGCCGGCTTTTAAAAAGCTGGCGGCGGAACTTGGGGTCAATATATAATGCAGAATGCAGAATTAAATAGCTAACAGACTGATCCCTAGCCCCTGATCCCTGATCCCTGATCCCTAATCCCTGATTTAAACACAAAAAGTACAACTAAAAAGGTGTGATTATTATGGATGATAAAAAAATAATTCTTTCGGGTATCCAGCCTAGCGGTGCGCTGACGCTTGGCACATATCTGGGCGCACTCAGAAACTGGGCTAAGCTTTCAGATGTTTATCAGTGTTACTATATGATCGTCGATATGCACGCTGTTACCGCCCGGCAGGAACCGGCGGAACTGCGTAAGAGGACGCTGTCTCAAATAGCGCAGTATGCGGCGTGCGGGATAGACCCAGACAAGAACACTGTTTTCATACAAAGCCATGTCTCCGCACATGCCGAACTGGGCTGGGTACTCGGTTGTTACACCATGTTCGGCGAGTTGTCACGCATGACGCAGTTTAAAGATAAATCCTCCAGAAACAAGGACAATATAAACGCAGGGTTGTTTATATACCCTGCGCTGATGGCTGCGGATATCTTAATATATCAGGCGGACCTTGTCCCTGTAGGGGAAGATCAGAAACAGCATATCGAACTCACTCGCGATATCGCCGTGCGCTTCAACGGTATTTACGGTGAGACATTTAATCTGCCCGCGCCGTACATACCGGAGGTCGGGGCGCGTATAATGGATTTGCAGGATCCGACAAAAAAGATGTCAAAGTCAGAGATATCAGACGGCGGATGTGTGCTGCTTCTTGATAAACCGGAGGATGTTATGCGCGCTTTCAAACGCGCTAAGACCGACAGCGAAACATCTGTGCGCTTCGATGTGCAAAATAAACCCGGCATTTCAAACCTTATGCAGATATACTCCGCCTGCACCGGAAAAAAGCTCAGTGAGGTAGAAAACGAGTTTTCCGGCAAGGGCTACGGCGCATTTAAGCAGAGCGTTGGCGAGGCAGTAGTTGAAACTCTTCGCCCTATCCGTGACGAAGCGTTTCGTCTGCAGTCCGATAAGGCCTATCTGGAAAATGTTTACAAACAAGGCGCTCAAAAAGCCTCAAGCGCCGCAAACAAAACGCTTGCCAAAGTCTACAAAAGAATCGGCTTCGTCCAAAGGTAGCTATTCACTATTCACTGCGGCTTGTCCGCATCAGGGTGGTTATTATTATGCCAGTATTTGCACGAATTGGAATCGCGGCGGTGTTGGCGTTGGTGGTCAGCTTCATCGCTACGCCGGCGGTGAAGAGGTTTGCGCATCGCGTCGGAGCGGTCGACGTTCCGCGTGACTCTCGCAGACTCCATACAAGCCCGATCCCAAGGCTGGGCGGGCTCGCGATTTTCATAGGTTTCGTTTTGAGTATCGTTCTGCTGGCCGATATTGACAGTCAAGTACGGGGCGTTCTTATCGGCGCTGTCGTTATAGTAATTCTGGGCGTTATAGATGATATCATACCGCTTCCCGCTCTTATAAAATTTGTCATACAGATACTTGCGGCTCTTATTGCGGTCTATCACGGTTTGGTCATTGAAGCATTCTCAAATCCATTGATTTTCAGCCCCAATGAGTATGTCTCTCTAAGGTTCTTTTCTATACCAGTAACGGTAATCTGGATCGTTGCTATAACGAATTCCGTAAACCTCATCGACGGGCTTGACGGCCTTGCTGTCGGAGTGTCGGCCATATCATCGATCGTCATGCTGATCATCGCATGGATGGTATCGGATGTCAATGTGGCCATTATTATGGCAGCGTTGGCGGGCGCCTGTCTCGGCTTTATGCCATATAATTTTAATCCGGCAAAAATCTTCATGGGCGATACCGGTGCGCTGCTGCTTGGTTACGTACTTGCAACGGTATCCATAATCGGTCTGTTCAAGTTCTATGCTGTGGTGTCGTTCGCCGTACCATTTCTCATACTTGCGCTTCCGCTGTTCGACACCTCATTTGCGTTTCTGCGCCGATTGCTTAAAGGGCAAAACCCCATGCGCCCCGATCGCGGACACTTTCACCACCGGTTGCTTGACATTGGCTTGAGTCAGAAACAGGCTGTGGCGGTTCTTTACGCGATCAGCGGCTTTTTAGGTCTGGCGGCCGTGGTCGTAGCTACAAGTGATGAGCTGAGAGCGCTTATACTCATCGCCGCGATAGTCCTGGGCGCTGCAGTTGTCTTTTTTGTGTTTAGAGGTAAGAAACGATGAGCACCGGGAGAATAATCGGAATAATCGCATTTGGTATACTCATCATAGCCGCTTTGATAGGTGTGATGATACTGACCTCGGTATTTGGGAGAGACAGCGGCGCTATACCCCTCCCTGCGGAATCTCCCGCGTTGGAAAGGCCGGAAATAACTGAGCCGGACGCGTTAAACAGAGTAGAAGTAGTTAGAGACACGGTTCAGGCTGTCATATCTACGCTATCACGCCCGGATACATACAGCCGTGATGTCACAGTGGAAATGTTCTGGGAAGACGGTCACGTTGAGTATAACATCAGCGTGTGGGTGACCGGAGGCATGACTTCCATGCGCTCGCTTAGTTCCTCGGGAATAGAAAAGAGGGTCATAATAACGCCGGAAAGGTATTATATCTGGTACTTTGGTGATATGACTCCGTTTATAGGCGACTTCAGCTCTCTTGAAGACGCCGGCAGACTCTCGGACGAATTGCAGATGATAGTCACCTATGAAGATATTCTCGGACTTGAAGAGCGTAATATAGTCGAAGCGGGATTCGATCTTTGGGGAGATGAGCACTGCGTATACGCTGTATATTACTCGCGGCTGTTGCGTTACAGCAAGAGGTACTATGTATCAATAGAATCCGGTCTCGTTGTGGGCGCTACGGAACATGATCAGTCAGGCGAGCTTGTCTACAGAATGACAGCAGGCGCTCCCAATTACAACAACATAGACCCTGCAGTTTTTACTCTGCCTGACGGCTCAAATGTGGCCGAATTATGAAGATTCTGATCATGTCCGACTCGCATGGCAATAATCGCGCAATGATAGACGCCGTGACGATTGAGTCCCCTGAGTTAATTCTGCATCTGGGCGACTGCGATTCTGACTGTTCGGGTTTAATAAACAGATTTCCCGATATAACGCTGCGCTCCGTCAGAGGCAATTGCGACCCGTGGTCGAACGGGCCTGACGTTTGCGACTTCAGAATCGGAGAAAAACATTTCTTTATGACCCATGGGCATTTGCACAGAGTAAAAAGCGGAATCCGCGCCATAGTCGACTCCACTTTCAAACGCGGCGCGGACGTATTGCTTTTTGGGCATACGCATATCCCGCACTGCGAAATTGGAGATAAGCTTGCCGTTATAAACCCGGGCAGCATTGGAGTGGGTGAAAAAACATACGCCGTCCTCAATCTCTCAGACGGCGCGATCAGATGCGTTATTAAGAACTTGAGTTAAGAATCCAGAGAGAAATCCTTTTCGGTAAAGTCTGCAATATCAGGGCATTGCGGAACATTCGGGCGGCGTTTGGTAGGCTCATACCGAAAAGCCGAACAGGAACCGTGTGAAGCCATGATCCCGCGTTTTATGCATAATATCTCTTCGCAGCCAAGATCAGTGCCAAAAAAACAGTAACCACAGCTTGATTCAATATCTTTGTAAAACAGCATGACTATACCTCCTCCCCATATCAATGCATAATGCATAATGCATAATTAGCTTACGGTTGACTTCCCCTCTGCTTAGTTTTCATGGCTAATTTGACACTACCCGACCGGGAAACTTGTGAAGTTTGTTTATAGTATCATATAATGCAAATAATAACAATATTAATGATTGGAGAATGTAGCGATGCAGAAAAGTGACCATAGAGGCGTTGCGGTGCCGTACGCGTGGTTTATTCTGGTAATACTGTTTTTTGGCCTGATAGCCACTTTTGGAATGCGCGCCTCTTTCGGAGCATATCTGTCTCCCTGGGAAAAGGAGTTCTCTGCAAGCAGATCCCTGGTAACCACGATTTCGATGCTGGGTTTTTTTGTTTTTGCCGTCAGCCAGCCGTTCATAGGCAAACTCAATGACGTTTTAGGGAAAAACATCATACCCACCGCCTGCCTGTTCCTCACGGGAGTCAGCCTGCTGCTGACGTCGCAAGCCTCTCATATATGGCAGGTGTTTGTTTTGTTTGGAGTCACGTTTTCAATTGGTGTCGCCGGTTGCAGCAACGTCATTGTCGGGGCTGTAATAACAAACTGGTTTGTAGAAAAACGCGGCTTTGCGCTGGGCCTTGCCACGTCCGGTATGGCCGTAGGGCAACTCATCTTTGTTCCTGCAAATCTGTTTATTATTGAGCAGATAGGCTGGAGATCTACGTTGGCAACGCTGAGTATAATAATTATGATCGCAGTCGGCCCCTTATTCATTTTTTTCCTGCGAAACAAGCCGGAAGAGAAGGGCTTGAAGCCATATGGATATACGGACTCCGAGAAAATCCGCCCAGGCGGCGATGAAAAGAGATCCTTGCCGATAATCAACGTGTTCAGAAGTCGGGCCTTTTGGTTGTTATCCATACCTTTTTTCATATGCGGTTTTACAGACGTAGGGCTGATCAATACTCATCTGGTTGCAATGGCCGAAGGTAAAGGCTTTGCGGTATCGGACGTCGCGTTTGCTTTCAGTTTGATCGCAATAGCCAATATCGCCGGAACGATCGTCACCGGACATTTGTCGGATCACTTCAGCCGCAAACGGCAGTTGGCGGTGATATACTCGGTCAGATTACTCACGTACATTTTCTTGATGACACTCCAACGCCCCGGACTGTTTATGATTTTTGCGATCATATACGGCGCGGTTGAAATGGCGTCGATTGCGCCGGCTCAGTCGCTGACCGTTCAGATATTTGATGGCTACTCGATCGGCACGATCCTCGGCGTTGTCTCCATAAGCCACCAACTGGGCGGATCGATCGGGTCATGGGTCCCCGGAGTGCTTTATGACATGACGGGTTCTTATTTGGGTGTCATGATACTGTCTATAGTAATGCTCATCGGCGCCGCCGTCCTGTCACTGGCGATCACCGAACCTGATGTAAAACAGTTAAGAAGCTCGTCCGTAATCGCATAACTTCGCTATGCGGCAAATATCGCAGGCGGGCTTGCGTGCAGTGCATACCGCCCGGCCGTGTAAAACAAGACGGTGACAGAAGTCTGATGATTTTTCCGGCGGAAGTTTTCCGCGCAGCGCTGTTTCAATTTTAACCGGATCCTTCGTGCTGACGAGACCTATTCGGTTTGAAAGCCTGATGCAGTGCGTGTCTACCACCACAGCCGGTTTATTATGAATATCGCCGAGCATGAGGTTTGCGGTTTTCCGTCCGACGCCGGGCAGCCTTAAAAGTTCTTCCATCGTATCGGGAACCCGCCCGTTAAACTCATTGAGCAGCATGTTAGCGGCGGATTTTATATCACGCGCTTTTGACCGGAAAAATCCGCATGAGTGTATGATGCTTTCAATATCCGCCCCATCTGCGGCGGCCAGCGCCTCCAGTGTCGGATACTTCTCAAAAAGCACCGGTGTGATTTTGTTCACCCTTGCGTCTGTACACTGCGCCGAGAGCCGCGCGGAAAACAGCAGTTCATAGTCTTTATTGTATTCGAGCGCACACAGCGCCTCCGGGTAGAGTTCCTCAAGCAGTCTGATCAATTCATTTATTTCAGGACTTATACACATATTATCATCACCTGAGACCATTTATACTACAAAAGTACCAATGGCGTAAAGGGTTATTTCAAATAGTTTTGAGTTATTTAATCTTTTATGCAGCGGCAAGAGGTCTTTTATGAGCTTTTCTTTTATTCCGCAATACGCATTTCGTTGTGTAACGGACATTTCAGCTAACTTTATAAAGAATCTTGGCATCGGTTTTCTAATGATCGATTTGGACAATACGATAGCCGCGTATAACGAAAACTCTCCGGCGGATGAAGTAAAGCGGTGGATCGACGAAATGAAGTCCGCCGGAATTGATTTATTTATCATTTCAAACAGCCGTCGGACAACGCGCGTCGAAGCGTTTTCCAAAATACTTGATATCGGTTTTATCAATAAAGCATACAAGCCGTCGCCAAAAGCGGTACTGAATGCTATGACCTCCGCAAACGCAAGTGCGGACAACTCCGCGCTTCTGGGCGATCAAATATTGACCGATACTCTGGCCGCAAACCTCGCGGGAATCACTTCCATAATCGTACGCCCGCGTATGTGTTCAAATCTGTTTTTAGCGCTGCGGTTCTTCATTGAAGCGCCGTTCCGCGCAGCATGTAAAAATAAAAGTGAGGCTTTATATGAATAACATCGAAAAAATAAAACGAGAGCTGTCGGGGCAGGCCTTCGACGCCATGATGGTTACCGCTCCGGTAAACACACGATATCTCACAGGGTTCGCGGCAAGCGCTGCTGTCTTGCTTGTCACCGCGGACGATTCGTGGTTTTTTACGGACTCGCGCTATATTGAGGCGGCGAAAGCCGCTGTAAAAGAAACACATGTGCTTCTAACCACTAATGACAAGCCCTACGCGGATCTCATAAACCCTATTCTAAAGGAGCACAGTATATCCTCGCTCGGTTTCGAAGACGGCACGATGACGTACTCCGCTTATCTCGACTGGAAAAAGAAACTCAAAACGAAACTGGTCCCGGCACAAAAACTCATCGCCGATCTGCGTATGATAAAGTCTTTAAGTGACCTTGATAAAATAAAAAAAGCACAGCGTATAGCTGAAAAGTCGTTTGAAGAAATAATCCCGCTCATCAGCACGGATATCACCGAAAAGCAGCTCGTCGCCGAGCTTATAAACCGTTTTTTAAGAAACGGGGCCGACGATAAAGCGTTTGATCCGATAGTAGTATCAGGCCAAAAGTCAAGTATGCCGCACGGCGTACCCGGCGACGTCAAAATCACCGCCGGCTTTCTGACGATTGATTTCGGTGTGATGTTCGAAGGCTGGCGCAGCGATACGACGAGAACTCTATGCGTCGGCAAACCGGATGATGAAATGAAAAAGATTTATGACATCGTGCTCAGGGCGCAGGAGGCAGGTATCTCCGCCGCGCAAGGAGGAGTTAAGGGCAAGTATGTTGACGCGGCCGCCCGGTCGGTGATCGTTAACGCCGGTTACGGAGATTATTTCGGACACGGTCTGGGACACGGTGTCGGGCTTGAAATTCATGAACTGCCAAGAGCGTCGCCGATTTATGACGATGATATTCCGACGGGCTCTGTCATCACCGTCGAGCCGGGCATATATCTGCCGGGCCGCTATGGCGTCAGGATTGAGGATGTCATATACGTCAAAGAAGACGGCGTCGAGAACATTACAAACCTGACAAAGGAATTCATCATTATTTAACAATTGATTTTTCTTGCTTTATTTTTAAAAATAAGATAAGATAAAGATAACTAAAGGGGGAGTTTTTATGATTTCTGCCGGTGATTTCAGAAACGGCGTAACCTTCGAGTGGGAAGGAAAAGTTATGCAGGTCGTTGAGTTCCAGCATGTCAAGCCCGGAAAAGGAGCGGCTTTCGTCCGTGCAAAAGTCAGGAACGTCATTACAGGCGCAACTGTCGAAACCTCTTTCAACCCGTCGGATAAGTTTGAAAACGCTTTTGTAGAGCGTCGCGAAATGGAATACAGTTATAATGACGGCGATCTTTTCTACTTCATGGATCTTGAGTCATATGAGTTGGAACCTATCGACAGGAGTCTGCTCGGCGACAACTTCAAGTTCGTAAAGGAAAATATGAACTGCCTGATCCAGTCATATAAAGGTAAGGTTTTCAGCGTTGACCCGCCTAACTTTGTTGATTTGATAGTCACATCTACAGATCCGGGGTTTAAGGGGGATACGGCTACCAATGTCACAAAACCCGCCACGCTGGAGACAGGCGCGGAAGTCAAGGTCCCGCTGTTCATCAGCGAAGGCGAGAAAATACGCATCGACACAAGATCAGGCGAATACCTCGAGCGCGCTAAGAGCTGATTGGCGTGTGCCGCGCAATTATGAGTTATGAATAATAAGGGTCTGTCGAAAAATAACTTGTCATTTTCCCTTGTCTTTTTGCCGCCATGCGGCACGTCAAAGCCTTGAAAGGCCACAGGCATTACTTCGGCTT
>Ga0099364_10011981_pt1 | contig 11759 bp, 8 predicted proteins | sample TergutTh196P3_FD_73070 | JGI IMG/M metagenome (GOLD analysis project Ga0099364, IMG submission 73070) | Microcerotermes parvus P3 segment gut microbial communities from Pointe-Noire, Republic of the Congo - Th196 P3 | ecosystem: Host-associated > Arthropoda: Insects > Digestive system > Gut ...
ATTGGGACTGATTATTATGGCAGGCGCCTGAAAAAAAGAAAGAATGAAGGAATACACGTCAAGGCAGCGCGTATTGGCTGCCTTAAAACATCAGGAGGCGGATAAGGTACCTTTCGATTTTGGGGGTACCCGCTCAACAGGTATTAATGCGCTGGCTTACTTCAAGTTGAGAGCCTTTTTGGGAATAGCGGGGAGAAATGTCAAAATATATGATTTACGTCAATTGCTTGCAGACATTGAACCTGAGATTATGACGCTGTTCGGTTCGGACTGCATTCAGTTACACCGGATGGCGCCTTCATGCGGACTTAAAATTGACAGATATAAGCCCGCAAGGATGATGGACGGAAATATATATGATGTTCCGTCGGGATACAATCCAGTGCTGTTGCCCGACAACAGCACGGGGATAACCGATTCGTCCGGCAGGGTAGTGTTGAAAAGACTTGAAGGAGGTCTTTATTTTGACGATGTATATGCCCCGTTAGCGACTGTTACGACAGAAAGGGAGTTGGATATGATCTCTTATCCTGCGATTTCAGAAGATGAAGCCGCCTTTCTTGCCCGAAAGGGAGAAGCGCTTTATTCTGGTACGGATTATGCAATAGTTGCGCCACTTGGGATAAGTATTTTTGAAAGAGGTATAAAAGACTTTGGTTATGAAGAGTGGCTGATGCGGATTATGATTGATGAAACGATTGTTACTGCATATCTTGAACGTCTTGCGGATGCATATATAAAAATGGTAGACGCATTTTCGGAAAAGGCGGGGAGATTTGTCCAGGTAGTTCAGGCAAATGACGATCTGGGCATGCAAAATGCACCGTTAATACCTCCTGAAGTTTACCGGAAGGTCTTTTTCCCATACCACAAACGTATTTTTTCACATGTTAAAAAGAAACTTCCCCATGTATACATACTTCTTCACAGTTGCGGAAGCATCTATGATCTTATTCCGGCTTTAATCGAAGCGGGAGTCGATGCACTCAATCCGGTCCAGATCAATGCCGAAAAAATGAACCCGGCAATACTGAAGCGTGAATTTGGCAAAGACCTCACGTTTTGGGGAGGCGGTATCAGCACGCAAACCACCCTGTCATTTGGAAGCATTGACGGGATTGTTGACGAGGTCAGTCGCATGATGGAACTGTTTGCGGTCGGAGGCGGCTTTGTATTCAGTCCGGTACATAACATACAGGCTGATATCAGTCCGGAGAAAATAATCAAAGTTTTTGAAACAGCTAAAAAATTAAGGAACTATTAAAAAATGAAAAAGAAACCAATTGTCACGGTTGTAGGGAGTTATATAGTCGGTTTAACGATGCGTGCAGACCGGTTTCCCACACCCGGGGAAACGTTGACAGGGCACAGTTTCACGCAGTTTTATGGTGGAAAAGGGTCCAATCAGGCGGTGGGATGCGCCCGTCTTGGCGCAGAAGTAAATTTTATCGCCTGTATCGGAAAAGATGCATCCGGCGATGAAGCATTGAAGCTTTACAGGAAGGAAAATGTCAATACTGAATTGATAAAATATTCCGGACAGCTGTCTACCGGCGTGGGATTTATTATTGTTGATCAGGCAGGAAGTAATATGATACTCATTGATATCGGCGCCAATAATGAACTGAATCCGGAGTATATCGCCCAAATGTCGGACGTTATTTCAAAATCGGACGCATTGCTTATGCAGATGGAAATACCGGCAGATACAGTCGTCAAAACTGCCCGAATTGCAAAGAGCCTTGGTGTAAACGTGATATTGAATCCAGCGCCGTATCAAAGCCTGCCCGATACGGTATGGCCTGATATCACGATACTTACACCCAACGAAAAGGAGGCGAAATTAATAACGGGGCGTTCGCCTGATGCAGACGTCAGCGTAGAAACGCTGGGCGCGGATATTCTAAAGCTCGGCGTAAAAAATGTCATTATTACATTAGGGGAAAGAGGCGCATATATTGCTGCCGGAGATTTTTCCGGTACCGTTCCGTCGAAGAAAGTGGATGTGGTTGACACCACAGGCGCCGGCGACAGTTTTTCGGCTGCCCTTGGTGTGGCCGTTGCCGAGGGAAAGCCGTTGCCGGAGGCGGTGGAATTCGCCGTATGCGCTTCAGCTCTTGCGGTAACAGAATATGGAGTGATCGAATCGCTACCATACAGAAAACAGGTAGAAGATTTTATGAATGTCAAACTGTAAGAAAATGAAATACAAAAATTATAAATCATTGCTGATTTTATTCATTGCAATGTTCATATACTGCGAAAGTAATGCGCAAAGAAGTAACGGTCTTGAACCCAACCAGCCGGCTATTATCCTGGCTCCTGACAGTCCCGACAGGTGGGATGAATTTCGGGAAAACCTCCATGAATGGAGAAATCAAACCGTTAAAAGGATCAACTACAAGGATGACTTATATAATCGTCCTGATTTTCAATGGATTAATACCGGTTTTAATTGTTACTTCCTGATGCTCTATGATGAAGCGTTTTATGATCTTGAGCATAATCGCTATATGACGGATGAGTTTCTGGACGATGGCATTAATCAGTTCGGTTCTTATGATATTGTTGTTCTTTGGCATGCTTATCCCCGTATCGGGTTGGATGATCGTAACCAGTTCGATTTTTACCGTGAAATGCCCGGAGGATTAGAGGGGCTTCATAAGGTGGTGGATGCTTTTCACGCCAGAGGGGTAAAGGTATATATCGCATATAAACCGTGGGACACGGGTACGCGTCGAGAAGGAAAATCCGATGTTGAAGGCATTGTCGAAATAGTAAAAGCAATAAATGCCGACGGTATATTTCTTGACACCCTGAATAAGGGAGTAGAAGAATTTCGTCCTCAACTCGACGACGCCCGTATGGGGGTAGTGCTTGAAAGTGAATTGTCATTGCCAATCGAAGAAATTGCGACGCATCACATGTCGTGGGCACAGGGGTTTCGTGACGGCAATGTTCCCGGCATACTCCGTAATAAATGGATCGAGCAGCGTCATATCCAGCACGGGATCAACCGCATGTCACGTGATAAATCAAGAGATTTGCATACTGCATGGATCAATGGCAGCGGTATCATGATATGGGAGAACATATTCGGTCAATGGGTAGGATGGAATCGGCGTGACAGCCATATCCTGAAAACCATGAGCCAGCTTCAGCAGCGTTTCGCATCTCATTTTTCAACCGCAAAATGGACCCCGCTTGTCGATACCAATCCTTTTCCCAACATCTATGCATCACTGTGGGAGGATGAAAACTCCAAATTGTGGACGCTTGTCAACCGTTCATGGATAACTAAGGAAGGCGAACTGCTTCATATTGATATCGATCCCGGTTATGTTTATTACGATTTGATAGCCGGGCGCAGCATAACCCCGGATGAAATTTCGGGCACATTATCGGGTAAGATAATCCCTCGCGGAATAGGCTGTTTTTATGCCTGCAGGAAGAACGCCATTCCTGCCGACCTCAACGATTTCATGCAAAAGATGGCTTCTATTGCAACAGAAACAACATCCGATATAACCACATCCATTCCTGTTGCCATACTTCGCGAAATAATACCGACACGCAAATATGCCATACCACCGGAAGGAATGAAGGAAATTGATCCGATGCAAGGTGAAATGGACGTTGTTTTTACCTGCAGGGAAATAGGATATTATAAATCCGTAGAAGATGATTTTCTCAATGGAGGAATGCCAGCGATGCACCAACCTGTAACATTGGCAAAAAAGGTAAATATTGGACGTATAGCGATCGATGAAACCCCCGTTACAAACCTTCAGTTCAAAGCATTTTTAGATGCCACCAAGTATCAACCCCGATTTAAAGAGAACTTCCTGAAACACTGGATCAACGGCCAAATCCCGCCCGGGAAGGAAGACCATCCGGTAGTATATGTATGCTTGGACGACGCCAGAGCTTATGCACAATGGGCTGGCAAACGGCTTCCGGGAGAAGAGGAATGGCAACTTGCCGCCGGCGGAAAGGAACAGTTGACTTATCCATGGGGCACACAACTTGAGAAAGGTAGATACAACGAAGCAACCGACGGGACAACAACTCCGGTGAAGGCATTTCCACTGGGACAGTCTCCTTATGGAATATGGGATATGTGCGGTAACACATGGGAACTCACCGAAAGTGAATACAGTGACGGGAGGATTCATTTCTGCATTCTGAAAGGTGGAAGCTGTTATAAAGCGGAAGGTTCGGGCTGGTATTTTGACGGCGGAATAAGATCGACAAATTTTGCAGCCAAACAGTTGCTTATTTTCCCGGGTATTGATCGATGCGCCACTATAAGTTTCAGATGTGTGGTAGATATGTATGTAGACAATTGATGCAATTATTTTTCTATTTCCAAAAAAATGATTTACTTTGTGGTGTTTTTTTAAAAACATCACGAAGATAATCATATAAATGAAGTCAAAAAGTAAAAATAAGACCAAAAAGCCAACACCCTCTCTTATTCGCTTCGATTGGGCAATGAAGCGTTTGTTGCGCCAAAAGGCAAACCATACGGTTCTTGAAGGGTTTTTGTCGGTACTTCTTCATGAAGAAGTCAAAATCATCAGTATCAAGGAAAGCGAATCCAATCAGGCAAATGCGCTGGATAAGTTCAACCGAGTCGATATTCTTGTAGAGAATACCCATGGCGAGTTGATTATCATTGAGATGCAGAACAGCGAAGAGATTGACTATTTTTTAAGGATGCTCTACGGCGTATCCAAAGCCATTGCCGAACATATCTTTTCGGGTGAGCCCTACAGCAGGATACGTAAGGTTTTCCATGTCAACATTGTGTATTTTAAGTTAGGCCAGGGAAAGGATTATGTGTATCATGGCACGAACGAGTTTCGCGGTCTCCACTGTCATGACGTGCTTGAACTGACAGATGATCAAAAAGAATTTTTTGCCGTTGAAAACAGAAAAAACGTCAGGGAGGTTAAGGATTTGTTTCCTGAGTACTATATCCTCTGTGTTGAAGATTTCAACAATGTGGCCAAAGACAGTTTGGACGAGTGGATTTATTATTTTAAGAACGATAAAATTCCTGACGATTTTACGGCTCCGGGTTTGGACGAAGCCAGGGAACGGCTTCAGTATAATAAACTGTCGGAGGAGGAAAAGCGGGATTATGATCACCACCTGAAACAGAAGATTTACGAAAAAGGCTCCATCAATACAGCCATTAGAAAGGGTGAAGCAAAAGGACGGACCGAAGGAAGAACCGAAGGTCGGGCCGAAGGAATAGCCGAAGGACGGGCCGAAGGACTTGTTGAAGGCAAAGCAATCGGCCTGGAGGAAGGACTTGCTGCCGGTGAAGAAGAACGCGCCAGACTCAAAGCCGAAAAGGAAGCGGCACAAGCCGAAAAGGAAGCGGCACAAGCCGAATTGAAGCAAAAACAAACCGATACAGTTATCAATTGCTACCATGCAGGAGTGCCGGTAGAAACTATTTCAAACATCACCGGTTTGTCCGTTGAAGAGGTTAAAAAGATTTTGGAAAAACAGCATGGAACATAAAACAGACAGACGGCCATCTTACGGTGTGACCGGCTATGAATTTCAGCCCGATTACACCAACATACTGAAGGTGTTGTATAACAGGCGTCCCGATTATTTGCCACTATACGAGCATCATATCGATGCCCCGTTCATATCGAAATGTACGGGCGAAACGATTGAGCTCATATCAAACCGTCCGCCGGAACTGGAGGAATATTTCAGGAAAGTGATCGCGTTTTGGAAAAATAACGGTTACGATGCTTTCGACTACGAAGCGGCTATCTGTGATATTATACCCGGACATGGCGCAATCATGGGCGGCATGTTAGGCCCGATACAATCGCGCGACGATTTCAACAGGTATCCTTTCGACGATATCCCGCGTATTTTCTGGGAGACTTATACACCCCGTTTAGAAGCAATCCGCAAAATGCTGCCAACGGGCATGAAAGCCTTTGGCGGATGCGGTTACGGCATTTTCGAGTCGGCGCAGGACCTGGTCGGATACGAAAGCCTCTGCCTGATGCAGTACCTCGATCCCGAGTTGTTTGCCGACCTGTTCGTTAAAATAGGCGATTTATTTGTTGAATTGTGGACAAAAATGGTACGTGACTATGCCGATATTTTCGTTTTTCACAGGATGGGCGACGATCTGGGGCATAAAACTTCAACCATGCTCGAACCCGACACCATTCGCCGGTTTATCCTTCCACAGCACAAACGCGTGATTGACATTGTTCATGCGGCAGGTAAAAAATTTCTGCTGCACTCGTGCGGCAATATTTTCGATATCATGCCCGATATTTTGGCCTGCGGCATCGACGCCAAACATTCTAACGAGGATCAGATATGCCCGTTCGGAACATGGATCGAGCAGTATGGCGACAGGATTGGCCTGTTCGGAGGATTCGACATGAATTACCTGATTCTTAATTCGTATGACGACATTTTTGAAAAAATAATCGAAGAGGGCACCCTGTTCCGTGCCACAGCCAACGGTTATGGCCTGGGTTCGGGAAATTCTATCCCCGACTACATGAGTGTCGAAGGTTTCAGCGCCATGATTGACGCCGTATTCGAAATCAGAAAAAGAGAAAAATAATAACAATAACAATAAGATTATGATACGTCGATTATTTTTTATACTGACATTGTGCTCCGTGAGCCAGTTGATTTTCGGACAGCCTGCCGGATATCTTGTAAGGGAAAATATTCCCTATTACGACGAAACGGTTCGTCAACAGGATGCTTATATAGCCGAGCGCTGTGTGTTGGATATTTACTATCCCGAACAGACAAAAGATTTTGCCACGGTTGTGTGGTTCCATGGCGGCGGATTGACGGGCGGTGAAAAATCTGTTCCGCCGGAACTGAAGGAAAACGGTTTTTGTGTGGTTGCCGTCAATTACAGGCTACACCCTAAAGTCGCCTGTCCAAAATACATTGAGGATGCGGCGGCTGCCGTTAGCTGGGTGTTTTCGAATATCGAAAAATATGGCGGTGATACCCGTATGATTTTTGTTTCCGGACATTCGGCAGGCGCCTATCTGACGCTCATGATCGGTTTGGACAAACGGTGGTTGAAACCGTACCAAATTGATCCCGACCGGATAGCGGCTCTTCTTCCATTGAGCGGTCAAGCCATAACCCACATGACGATACGCGGCGAACGGGGCATGGCTGATACCAGACCTTATGTGGATGAATATGCTCCGCTGTTCCACGTGCGGGCTGATGCGCCACCATTGATACTGATGACCGGCGATCGCGAACTGGAAATGATTGGCCGTTATGAAGAAAATGCTTATCTGGCGCGGATGATGAAGATTGCAGGACATCAGCACACCGTATTGTATGAGTTCGACGGTTACGGACACGGTATGCTCACACCCGCATTCCCTTTGGCAGTAAAATTTATCAAGGAATACAAGATTAATCATTAATCACTAATCATTATATATATATTTTTTTTAATTATGGAATCAAATTCACGTAGAGATTTTATCAGGAAATCGATCTTAGGCGGTCTTGCCATTGGGACTGCCGGATTAACAGTGTCTTCAGGCCATGGCGCTGAAAGGAAAAAAGACACACAGCAAACGGCCGTCCAGCCGCGTCAGGGAAAATCGATGATCGACTTTCGATGTGCTCCCATCCCTACCGTCAGGATCGGCGTAGTAGGTCTTGGGCGCGGAGGCGGCGCCGTTTACAGGATGGCACGCATTGAAGGAACTTCCATCGTAGCCATCTGCGACCTGTTGCCCAATCGCATTGCCAACACCCAAAAAAGTCTGAAAGATGCAGGACGTCCGGAGGCTGTTGTTTACACGGGCGATGAGGAGGCATGGAAAAAAATGTGCGAACGCGACGATATCGATTTGATATACAATGCGACGCAGTGGGAATTGCATGTCCCTATCGCGCTCTATGCCATGCAGCACGGCAAGCATGTAGTGGTAGAAGTGCCGGCAGCGCTTACACTCGCCGACAGCTGGGCATTAGTCGATACGGCCGAAAAGACACAGCGTCATTGTATGATGCTCGAAAACTGCTGTTACGACTTCTTCGAACTGGCAACACTTAACATGGCGCGTAATGACATTTTCGGCGAGGTATATCATGCCGAATGTGCCTACATACACGACTTGAGGGCATCCAAGCATAATAAAAAAGGATATTACAATATGTGGAGGCTCGAATACAGCAGGAACCATACGGGGAATCCCTATCCCACACACGGACTGGGGCCTGTGGCGCAAATCATGGGGATCAATCGCGGTGACCGTTTGGACTATCTTACCTCCATGTCTACCAAGCAATTGGGACTTACCTTATATGCGGAAGATAAATTCGGAAAAGATTCGCCCGAAGCCAGGGATACCTATAAATTGGGCGATATGAATACGACACTGGTACGTACCCTGAACGGGCATACCATAGCCATCCTGCATGATACCACCAGTCCGCGTCCGTATGACCGTATTCACAAAATAAGCGGAACGAAGGGCTATGCCGTCAAATATCCGGACGAAAAAATCGCACTCGAACCCGACGCGCATGAGTTCCTGAAACCCGATGAATTTAAAGCGCTGATGGCCAAATACGAACATCCGCTATCGAAGTATATCGGCGAGCAGGCCAAAGCGGTGGGCGGTCACGGCGGTATGGATTTTATCATGGACTGGCGGCTCATCTATTGTCTGCGCAACGGATTACCGCTGGATCAAAGCGTGTATGATGCCGCAACATGGTCATGTATCGTCGAACTGAGCGAACAGTCGGTGCTGAACAGGAGTAACGCCGTCGACATACCCGATTTTACACGCGGCGACTGGAACAGACTCAAACCCTGGCCGGTCATTGATATGGTAAACGTATTTAGTTAATGGAAAATGGAAAATACCTTACACCCAGGCATTAATAAAAAAAATCAGTTATTCCGTTATTCCGTTATTCCGTTATTATTCTGTGTTTTTTCATGCCTCCTTTCAGCGCAGGAAGGCCGGACGGTACTTTCCCTGAACGGCGAATGGGAATTTGACCAGACAAAAACTGCATTTCCGCCGGCACGATTCACGCGGAAAATACCTGTACCGGGACTGATTCACTTAGCTGTTCCACGAATAGCCGATTACGATAAATTTTTCCAAAAGCCTGAAAAAGATGCTGTAACGGTCGAACAGCACAACTTCCTGGAAGATATGGATTACACGCCGATGTACAACTGGTACAGGAAGAAAATACGGATAGAAAAAAATCTAAGCGGCCAGCAGCTGTTCCTGACCATCAGGAAAAGCCAGTACGTGACGGTGGTGTATGTCAACGGGATGATGATCGGACGCTCTATTGAGTGTTACACGCCCATTGACATGGATATCACCGGAGCGGTCAGGTTTGGAGAAGAGAATGAAATACTGATTCTGGTGGGCGACCGCGCCTGGCTTCCGAGCGAGGCTGCCGGCAGTACCGACAAGGAAAAAGTCCATTACCTGCCCGGTATTTGGGATGATGTTTTCATCTCGGCAACCGGCAAACTCAAAGTGGAGAAGGTTTTGTTCCTGCCGTCACTGGCTGATAAATCAGTAACGGCAAAAATACTTGTCCGCAGTCTTTATCCGCCACAGATGACGTATGGCGCTCCGATGCACGACAATTGCCGGATAGAATGGACGGTAAGGGAGAAGAAAAGCGGAAAAACGGTGGCTGCCAAATCACTGGAAGGCCGTGCAAAAAGAGACAATAAAACCTTTTTTGAGCTGAACATTCCCATTACCGAACCTGTTGCATGGACACCCGAATCGCCTTTCCTGTATGAGGGCGAAGTCAGTATTTATGATGGCGACCGGCTTGCCGACCGTTATACCGTAAATTTCGGGATGAGGGATTTCGCGACGCGGGGCAAATTTTTCACACTGAACGGCGCCAGGTACTATTTACGCGGTACCAACATCACCCTTCACCGTTTCTTTGAAGACCCCGATTGCGGCAACCTGGCATGGAACAGGGAATGGGTGAAAAAGATGCTGATAGACATACCCAAAAGCATCGACTGGAACGCCATGCGGATATGCGTCGGCCTCGTTCCCGACTTCTGGTATGACTTGTGCGACGAGTACGGCATCCTTTTGCAAAACGAATGGCTATACTGGCAGAATCACGGATGGGACGAACAGATACGGCAGGAATATACCAACTGGGTGTGGAGCGACGGCAACCACCCCAGCATCGTCATTTGGGACGCCATCAACGAAAACTGGGATTCGTATATCGGGAACATCCTGATCCCCGAACTGAAACTGCTCGACCCGACAAGGATCTGGGACGCCGGCTATATGACTTCCGAGAACATGGGGAATGACGAGATGGACGAACCGCATCCCTACCGGGCGCTCACCCTCATGCCTGCCGATGCGGTAAACGCTTATTTTGAACGTCGCCCCTATAACCTGGGGGATTTGGATAACTGGAACGAATCACGCAACGTGCTGGAAGCCGGCGTGCCGCAGTTGGTCAATGAATACGGATGGATATGGCTATGGCGGGACGGCCGTCCGTCGAAGCTGACAGTAAATAATTATACCTATTTTCTGGGAGCAAATGCCACCCCTGATCAGCGTTGGGAAATGCAGGCCTACTGGTTGCAATTGGAAACCGAATGGCTGCGTTCCGAAAGATCGATCGCCGGGGTATTGGCATTTACGCATTTAACCAATAACTACGGTTTTACCGGCGACTGGTTTATGAACAGCATCAAAGATTTGGAAATTACACCTGCATTAAAATGGTTCAAACATTGTTTTGCGCCACAGGCTGTATTCATCAATCTCGTCGACCAGCGGTATATGAAACATCCGGAACCGCACAAACCGGGCGCTAATCTGTTCTTCAATCTGGTGGGTGTCAACGATTATGCCACGCCTGCTACAGGGGAAGTCAAGTTGAAACTCATCAACAGCAAAGGAGAAGTCGCCGTTCAACAATCGATACCTGTTCGTATAGATCCGCTGGCGAAAAAGATTCAACCCTGTCTGGTGGAACTGCCAAAAGAAAAAGGCGGATACCTGTTAGTTTCCGAATATTATCCCGAAGGAAAATCTGTGCCTGCCATCAGCAGGCGATACCTGAAAATCGGAGATTCGAAAGCGGAAAAATACGATTTTTTTGAAATGAAACCGTAAAAAAATCGATTTCTATTTTGTCTCTGTCCATTTGGATTATTTGGATTTGTAAACGATTTGATTGTTTGTTTTAAAAAAGTTGTATCTTTGCACCGGTTGAAAAATCGATTTTTCAGAGATATTATTTTATAATGAATGGATTAATACTATTTATTTACCAATGGAAAGAAGAAATTTTATAAAGAACGCCGCCGGCGGACTGGCATTGGCCGGTTTAGGCGGAACAGCGATGGCCGCTGCCGTATCGTCGGCAAACGTATCGAACAAAGCGAAATTTACGCTGAAATATGCCCCTACGTTGGGTATGTTCAGCAAAAATGCGGGTACTGACCCTGTTGACAATCTTAAATTCATAGCCGATCAGGGTTTCAGGGCGGTGTACGATCTTGGATTGATTGCCCGTCCGCCTGCCGAGCAGGAGAAAATTGTCAATGAGGGACGCAAACTCGGGCTGGAATGGGGACAGTTTTCTGTGCGAACGGGCAACGGCCCGCACTATGTGCTGAATACCGGAGAAAGCAGAGACGAGCTCAAAGCAAAGATGAATGACGCCCTCGAAGTGCA
>Ga0099364_10011982_pt1 | contig 11759 bp, 13 predicted proteins | sample TergutTh196P3_FD_73070 | JGI IMG/M metagenome (GOLD analysis project Ga0099364, IMG submission 73070) | Microcerotermes parvus P3 segment gut microbial communities from Pointe-Noire, Republic of the Congo - Th196 P3 | ecosystem: Host-associated > Arthropoda: Insects > Digestive system > Gut ...
TCCGAAATTACCGTGTACGGTTTTTTCGGACAACGGTTTTTCGGATATCGGTATTTCAGACAAGGGGGTCGGAGTTTTCAACATACTCCCGTGTGCTTGTATTTCGGACGTCGGTGCAAGTGCCTCCCCCTTGTCGGTATAATTGCTGATTATATCCCCCTTTTTACCATGTACTGCTTTTTCGGACAAGGCTGCTTTTTGCTTTCCTTTATTAGCGGTGGGATGTGGTTCTACGCTCTCAGAAAGACGATAAATAGAAACATCAAACCTACCGTTATCTCTTCTATACTCTACAGACAGGTAGCCGTGCTCAATGAGCAGGTTGAAGTGAGGGTAATAGGCTGTCGGGGATAAATGCAAATCCCGCATGATGGTTGACCTGCGCGGGAAAGCTACGGTTCCCGCGCCAGCGAATGAAGCAAAGTAGGCGTAAATCGCTTTCGCCTGTGCGGTTAGCCGGGTATCCAGCATCAACAACTTGGGGACTATGCCGAATCCCTGCGACCCTACGCTCTCAATTATGAGCATATCGGGGAGTTCATCCTCAGCTTGAACAGGGTTTTCATAGCCCGGGACTGTCTGGAGGATGGTGTAGATATTACCGTTTGCCGTCCGCTCTTTGGCTATATATCCGCTGGATACAAGGTTGTTAAGATGCTTGGTAAAGGTATCTTTATTGATATTCAGGTCGCGGACGATTTTGTCGCGTTTGGGGAACGCCTTAATGTCATTGCCGGCATAGGCGCAGAAATAGGCGTAGATTGCTTTTGCCAGCAGGGGCATCTGGCGGTTACGCATAACGGCCTTGTAGATTTTACCGTAGCCGCGGGAGTCTATGTTGATGGGGGTTGACATTTTTTCACCTCAATACTAACAAATTTCCGCTATCTCTTAAATACGGCTGCTTATATAGCCAGTCACTCATTAAAGCCCATAAAAAATCCCCTCGTTTTATCACGAGGGGAATAAACGTGCCATTATATTGGTTCTGACTTTTGCGAAAAAGCTTTACATATTTTTTACATACGGACAGTATTCAAGCATTGCACAGTATTCACTATGTGCAATTATATTTGCTTTATTACTTCAAACAGCACACACATTTCGCATATTGCAAGGAAAATGCTGTGCTATCTTGACTTTTAATCAGGGTGTCCCGCGTTCGAGTCGCGGATGGATCACCAATTGCATCTAAAGGCGAACGCCGATAATCTGTATGGTTATCGGCATTTTCCTTTTTGCCCAGAATTTCTTTTATCTCGTCAAAGGTTAGGCATTTGTCGCCATCCTTATAATTAAATGAAACGACTACCTTGTCGTCATAAACATGAACACTGTTCACAAATATATCAATAAGCTGTTGTTTCTGCGCCATATCATCAAGGTCTACCCTGCTGAACCGGCAAAGCCAAAGCCTTATTTGCTCTTTGCTGATAACAGGGCGCTCTATTTTTTCCTTAGCGATGTTGATTTCTAGAGTTTCTTTTTCCTGCTCTAGCCCTTCTAGCGTGGATTTGGTTGTCGGAGTGATTATGCCTTGCTTAATCGCGTTCATTACATTATCAATCTCAAACTGCACCTGTTTGTATCTGCTTTCAAGCGCAGGTAAGGCAACGCTCATGTTAAGTTGTACCTCAAAACAGTTATCAACGATATAGTTCAGGATTGGCGCATCGTTAAGCACCTGCAACGCAATATTAGTAACGGCGGTTTCGATATAGTTCTTTACTACGCGCCTTTTGCCGCACGTTTTCTTTATGTGTGCGACATGGCAGTGATAATAGCGGTGCGTTATTTTCGTTGAGCTTGTCCCGCTTACGCCGGACATAGTGCTGCCACAATGACCGCAAAAAATCTTACCCGTCAAGAGGTATTTATCCTCCACAGGCTTAAAACTGGCAGGGCGTAATTTATTCTGCGACATTCGCCGTTGGCATTTCTCGAATACTTCCGGCTCTACAAGCGGCATAAAGGCATTTTCAACAAGAGTATCCCGGAAACGGTACTCGCCTAAATAGCGGCGATTTTTGAGCATATGAGTAATAAAGCTGTATGTGATTTCTTTGCCATGATTTGATTTAATGCCCTGCGCTTTTAGTGAAGCAACAATGCTCTTGGCTCTTTCCCCGCTTGCATAACGCCTAAAAATATCCGCTACGATTAAGGCTTTCACCGGGTCAGGCTGGAAATATCTATCCTCGTCAATATAATACCCATAAGTAAGCGCGCCGCCGTTAAATTTGCATTTAAGAGTGTTTTCTGTCATACCTCTGCTGATTTTCATCGAGAGGTCTTTTATATAATAGGCTGAAAATCCCTCAAAGATACTTTCCATGAGTTGACCTTCGGGACTGTCATCAATCGGTTCTGTCGCCGACAAAACGCTGACTCCATTTTTCTTGAGGATGTTTTTATAGTAAACGCTATCATATTTATCACGAGAGAACCTATCCAATTTCCAGACGATTATGTAATCAAAGGATTTCTGTTTACTGTCATTTATCATCTGCATAAATTCGGGGCGATTATCTGCCTTTTTGCCTGATATTGCTCTATCAATATAGGACTTGATAACGGTATGCCCCTTACGCTCCGCGAACGCCATACACTCGCGTATTTGCCCCTCAATGCTTTCCTCCCGCTGATTTTCAGAGCTGTATCTGCAATATAAAACCGCTTTCATTTCTGCTCACCTGCCACCTGCAATAGTGCCTTTTTTAGTCGTGTACCCATAGGGGAATTTGGGTCGAAACACATCTCAACAAATAGTTCCCAATCTTCCTTGCTCTCCATTTTTTCACGGAGCATTTCGGGTTGGAAATCATACAGCTTGCCTTGTGGATTATCGGTACGCGCCAATAAATAATCAATCGACACATCAAAATAATCCGCATACCATATGAGGGTCTTTAGTGGCGGTTCACCGCCTCCGCTTTCATAGCGGTTGATGCTCACTTGCGATGTGCCGATCAGCTTTGCGATTTTTGCCTGTGACAGCTTCACACTCTCGCGGAGCTTCCGTATTCTTTCTCCAAATTCTTTCACACAATCGCCCCCTTGCTTACATACATTATATCCAATATTGATATGGATGTCAATCGTAATATCGGATATTTGTATCTTGATTTTTCAAATTGGCGGCGATGATTTTTTACGCGCGCCCAGATAAAAAACGCGCTACGCAGCCGAGCATTTTTACGGCAACCGCACAGCGCGTTTTATCATTTTTCAGTGCGGCAAAGCCGCCGTTCCCCCGCGCGGCTCGGCTGCGCCGGGGTCCAGGGGCAGCGCCCCGGCACACGATTTTGCCGTAGGCAAAGTCTAGTGTGTTATGCCTGCACGCCGGATGTCGCAAAAATGTGTGTACACACTCGTTAAATTTCAACAGGGAAAGCGCAGATTGGCAGAAGACAAAATTCTGCTATTTGAAATATATCAGAATATCTTGTCGGTATTACTCTTGTTAAGATATTGTTTTCTGGCTTCATTCAAAGAAATCGGATTTCGCCCTTCAATGCTATCAGGATTCTTGTTCTGGAATTTATCGTCAATCCATCCGCAAATGGGACAACATTCATGCTCTGTTCCTGCAAGTATTGAATATTCTTCACAACAAAAACATTGCTTCATCTTCGTTGCCGGAACCCCACCGCTTCCACCGAAAGAATCCATTGAAGCTCTAATTGCATCAGCTTCTTTCTTTATTCTCTCAACGTCCAAGGTCAATAAAACCATCTCCATGTTGATTTGCTTCTGATCAGCGCCAGAACTTCTTCCGCGACCGCCCATTATGCGCTCCTCCCTATTGTTGTATTATAGTCGATTTCGATTATATTGCCTTCCATTTCAGGGAAACGACGCCCGTAGCAATAAATGACATTAGGTTCAAGTCGCGTAATCATTTCACGATAACCTTTTAGAAACAACTCTCGCTCCACTTTTCCGCTTCTAACGCTAAGTGTCGATATTGCTACTGTCGTTCCTTTTTCCAAACCGAGAAAAGCAAACGGATAACTATCAGATGTGCTCCAACATACTGTAGGAATAATTGGTACACCCACTTCTTGCCAAAGCCTCCCACACCATCTGCTTCTCCCCACATTGTAGATTTGCTTCCACAAAGGCATATCGGTCAGAAGGCTGAAATCTGGAGTAAGCACATATTTATATTGTGCTAATTTCCTAATATGGCGTGTTGGGTTGTTATATAACACCTCGGGTTTGCTATCATCGACAAAGAAGTGCACTGCTTTAGCAACATTTTTCTTGTCATTTAGCTTCGTGCTCTGATATGATAAAAATTGTAAATGCGGGTCATTTACACAACATTTTTTAATAGGCGCAATATCCAATTGGCACTCACCGTTATACTCACCACGTACGAATAAGGGGTCTGCCATAAGGTTTTTACTGGTTCGCCTATATTTTATTTTTTTCATATGTAACCTCCATTTTGCAAAATATGTTGTATATTAACTGCAAAAAAGAAACCCAGTAGCACAACTAATCACACCTCCCAAATGTTTTCTGGATGGCGGGGGTTGCAACTGGGTTAGGAATGTGTTACAATTTATGTGGAGTAATTGGCACATATCGTCCACAGTTACCCCGCCGCAGGACTTTGATGATGGCACTCATCAAAGTCCTCTTTCTTTTACGCAGGGATTCTTATGTCTATTGTATCATACGAATCATTTAATGTCAATCAATATTGTAACGTCTATGCGATTTTCATCCATCACTCTCGTCGCCTTCTTCGCCCTCATAGCTTCCTGAAATTATTACAACAAGTATCTTATCTTTCGCGTCATAGGTTGCCACAAATTTTTTAGCAGGTGAAAAATCAATTCCTGATAGGGCTTTTAGATATTTTACAAAATCACGGCAACCCACACGAACCCAGCCGTTTTTAACTCTTTCAGCAAAAGTGTATGACTTAATTCCTGAATTATCTTCGACTGCCTTAACCCCAATAGCAAGGTTTTCTTCATCGAAGCCTATAACGACTTTTTCTGGATTTCCGAGTTTCTCAATGGAAACGCTATTGAAAGCTATAGCGATGGGAGAAATCGTGACATATGGTGCTCCACCACTAACGGCAGACCAGTTAAAATTATACCTCATTGCGAAACAACCTCCATGCATCATTGTAATATATACATTATATAATACAATCGCCCGTTTGTCAACAGAAAAGCGCATCTGTTAGTACTCAAATATAACTCAACAACGCAAGTAAACGCAACAAAACGCAAAGAGACATGATAGTGCGAATAAAAATGTGTTGCGATGCAATGGAGGGAAAAATAAAAAGAGCAGGCACTGTCGCTGCTCCTTTTTTATTATACATTCGGATTACACATCACTTTTTCTACGATTACAATCTCTGCAAAGCATTTGGCAATTTTCAGGAATTGTTTTGCCGCCGATACTCCACGGGGTTATGTGATCGGTTTCCATTTCTTTTAGCTGAAAAGGCTCTCGACATTTCAAGCAGATTCCCTTTTGCCTTTCATAAGCCGCCCGTTTTTGGCTGTCTGTAAATGCCCGTATGCTCAAATGCCTTTCATTACGGGTTAAAACATAAGTATATATGCCTTTTTTATTGGTGACATCATCGTCCATCATAAGAGCATGTATTTCCCGTTCCAGCTTTGAGGTATCGTAAAGCTCATCCTTGTACTCGTCATATAGCGCTCCCCAGTTAAGCCCCTTCATTTCCCTACGCAACGTGGTAAAGGTAAGCTTTACCCACTCAATCACATTTTGGAAGTAGCGCCACAATTCATTGGCGTTGGGGTCATGCTGGTGGACAGACATATATTTATCAATAGTTTCATCCGAAATCCATGCGAGCGCGGTTTGAAGTATCTCTTGGCGAATGGGTGAGCCGTTGACATAATCTTTCGCTAATAAGTAAGCTGCGCAGTTACTTTTGCTGAATATGGATTTCGCATGTGTAAGCCACGGGCCTGTGTATACTGCGTTTCTCAATTCTTGCTCAGTCAGTTTTTCGCCTGCAATATTAATGATTGTGAACCAATCTATAATCTCTTTATCACTGCCCTCGCAAAAGTATACCAACAGTTTGTAGTCTAAAATCTTGTCTTGGTCGATTTTCGTGAGATTATGGAAGAACATCGGGCGGCCATCTACCAGCACCGAAAACTCACTCGTTACATAACGGCAAAAACTCACGGTACGCTGCTGACCGTCTAATATCTCAAAGCCGCCATCACCGGATGAAACCCAGTACATGACATTGAGCGGGAAGTCTTTGAGCATGGAATCTATGACTAAATTGCGCTTTTTATCATCGTACACAAATTCCCGCTGATACTTAGGGCGTATATTTAGCTTGCCACCGTAACCTATGACTCCTTCTTCTTCGTTGTCAACGTAGCCAGCTGCAACCTCACGGACAGTGATGTGTTTAAGGTCAATTTTCATTGTGGCTCTCCAATCCGTTTTATGAGAATGCGCGCGTAAAGCTGTATGTAATAATTGTCGTCAACGATATAGTGTGTTTTACCGGAAGGCACGGTTTCCAGTTTTAACGCCGCTCCATCGTTTAATTTTGTGACAGGATTTTTGCTGCGGCTTCCATTAGCATTTACTTGAATCTGTGCCGGGTATATCTTGCTTGCCCCACCAAACCAAGTTTTTGTAATGCCCACAATTTCAAATTGGTCAGGGCTGAATTTATCTATAAAGGTAATAGGTACGCCTATTACACCGTCATAATCGCTAGGAATGTCTGTCGTAACATCAACATTAATCGCATCGAAATTGTCATAATGCGGGTATTCCTGTGGCGTATAATGCTTATATAGCGTTAATGATTCATGTCGTTGTGGGTAGTCTAGGTTTGTATACCATCGAACACCCTTGACGCGAATGTATTTTACGCCTTCCTCGTCAACCCGAAACCCAGCCGCTTCTAACGGATAGGTGTCCGGCACTCGAAATTCTCTGTCACCGCTGTGAATGCTTGCACCCAACCAGAGTTTGTTTTCCATAATAAGCGGGAAAATCTCTTTATACGTCAGCGCATTCACATTTCCGATAATGATGAAGCGTTTGTCGTATTCGATTAGTTGAGCCACATATTCACGGAACAGGGAAAATGGCGGATTAGTCACTATTATGTCAGCTTTCTCCATAAGTTTTATACACTCATAAGAACGAAAGTCCCCATCCCCTTGCAGTCGCGTTAGTACATTGTTTTCGTTCCTAAGCAAATATTCGACATCGGACAAATCGTAGGCTCCATCGTTGTTGTAATCGTCAACTTCGATTATTTCTATTTTATGGGGATTTCTTGTGGTTTTGTCATCTGTGCTCTCATGGTCGAATAAAGATAGTTGGGTATTGGCAATAGGGGAACCAACGTAACACGTTGCAATCAGCTTTTTTAGTCCCAAGAAATTGAAGTTCATAGCAAAATATTTGAAAAAATTGCTCTCATAAGGGTCATCACAGTTGCAAAAAACCATTTTGCCTCGAAATTGCTCTCTATAGTAACGCATCTCTGCCTCGATATCGGACAGTTGAGTGTAAAACTCGTCTGCTTTGCTTTTTCTGGCGTTTTGCAATAACACCTTCTCTGCCATGATAGTCCCCCCTTCCGTGATTATGTTATATAATGAGTATAACTTAGACTGTCATAAAATTCAAGATGCTTTTTTTACCCCCAGCCCTCAAAAGTGAGTGCTGCCCGATTTTCCCTTTACTGCTGCGATTTCTTCAGCATCCGAGTCATCAGCTTCTGAAATAGCTCCGCGCCCTTGCCGTCAAGATTAGTCGTCTGCCCGACCATATTCATCACAGCAACAGACACATCTTCCTCGGTGATTTCATTGCGCGGCTTATCCGCTAACTGCTCCCAAACTCCCCGCATAAACTGCGCCGTAGCTATCGGCGCAGTCTGCCTATTATCGCCGATTTCCTTTTTAACATCCCGTAATATCGCCATGAATGTGCTTTTGATTTTTTCCAAGTCGGCTTCATGCTCGCCCAGCTTCTCGGACTTTAGATTGCGAATATCATCCCGGATTTCAGCTTTATGTTCGGGGTTCTCTTTTGCGAAGTCGCCGAGTGTCGCGGTCGCGAAGTCAATCAATTCATTTCGGCCCATAATCCCGGCAGCGGTAATTCCGTCATAATACCGCTTAATCATCAGCATAAGATAAGGAAACCGCTTATGTTCAACAATCCGGTTAAGAATTTGCACACCTATTGAATCCGATAACAGCGCCCTAACAGCGCCCTCGGACAAGCCAAGTTCGCTTATATCATAGTTTTTCTGTGTTTTGATTGTAGTCAGGCCAAGTATGTAATCAGCCGAAACGCCCAGTGCCTTTGACAGTTTTATCAGTATATCACTGCTGATGGTTTTCGTTTCGCCATTCTCAATCCGGCTCAACTGTGACGGCGCTATCCCGATAAGCTCGCTAAATTCCTTTTGAGAAAGCCCTTTTCCTGTACGCAAATCCCCGATTCTCTCGTTAATCGTCCCCGGCAAATACACGCTATCATCCCCTTTATGCCATTTTACCACATAAATTGCTAATCTGCAATTCTATAAGCCTAGACATTCAGAAAATGCAACTCCCGCACGAAAACGGGTTTTGCATTTTTTCATGCGATAATAATATTAGGCCGGCCAATAAATACATAGCAGGAGGTAAAATGCCACAATACGCAATTATGCGGTTCGCAAAACAGAAAGGCGGTTTCGGCGCTTTAGAAGCCCACCACGAACGGACAAAAGAAAAGTACGCCAGTAACCCCGACATCAAAACGGAGCGCAGCAGAAATAACATCCACATAATCAAGCCGGAAACGTCATACAGGCGGGAATCAGATAGCCGGATAGAATCCGCGGGCTGCAAAACCCGCAAAGACAGCGTGAGATTCGTAGATACGCTGATTACCGCCAGTCCCGATTTCTTCAAGGGGAAGAAAAGCTCGGAAGTCAAAGCCTATTTTGAAGCAGCGGTTGATTTCCTCTCCCGGAAGATTGGCAAGGAAAATATTTTCACCGCCGTAGTCCACATGGACGAAAAGACCCCGCATATGCACCTCTGCTTCACACCTATAACGCAGGACGGGCGATTATCAGCAAAGGACATCATCGGCAACCGCGTCCAGCTTACCAAGTGGCAGGATGATTTCTTCTCCCACATGGTAAAAAAGTTCCCGGATTTGGAGCGTGGGGAATCCGCTAGTGTAACAGGCAGGCGGCACATCCCGACAAGGGTATTCAAGCAAGCAGTCCACCTAACCAAGCAAGCGGCGAAGATACAGGCTGCGCTGAACGGTATCAACCCGCTCAACGCAGGCAAGAAGCGGGATGAAGCCCAAGCACTCCTGAGTAAATTTTTCCCCGGCATGGAGAAATTTGAAGCACAGGTCAGGAAATATCGCCGTGAGATTGACAGGCTAGAGAAGTCAAACGCTGCGCTTGCTAAGAAAGCGGCGGCGGGCGAAAAGGAGAGTTTCGACAAACAGCTTGCGTCGATTCAACTCCAAACCGATTATCAGAATCTGCAACGGTTCGTAGATTCGTTGCCGGAAGAAGTCAAGAGGCAGGCCAGGACACAACAGAAATCACACGATTATCAGAGATAGCGCAAAGTCAGGGGCGGCGGCAAGCCGCTCCTATCTGTCATCTGCTTAATTGCAATTTTGCAATTTTCCGGTATAGACTTTACAGGAAATGCGGAAGCCGCACGAAAACGAGAGTTTCTGATTTCCATGATAAAATGAACATAGTCGGAAAATATCATCTGCGAAGGGAGCGTGATACCATGACTACCCCCGCCCGGGATGGGCGCATTGTACCTTGAAAATTGAATATCACGGAGGGCAAGCGATACATGGCAAAAAGGCACAACGACTACGGCACAGGGATTCCCCAGCATGAAATCGAGGCTCTGGCCCGGGTACTGCTCCCCACGATGCAGGCTTTCTTCCAGAGTGAAGAAGGTCAAAAAGAGTTAGCGGAGTGGCAAGCACAGCAGGCAACAGACAAGAACACCATAAAATCTGATTAATGAAGAATAATACCGTACAGGGGCGGGCGCCGACACCGCTCTTGTACGTTTCTTTTATATCCATCATATCCATATTTGTTTTGGAGCAACCCATTCGCTCCAGAGCCGAGCACCGTCAATTTAGACAAAGCACCAACGAGATTATAGGATTTTTGAATATTGTCCACTACGATATAATACGAAATATTGAACATCGCATTGTGCAGATTGACAGCGTTTTTATTCTTTGATTGAAGCATAGATTTCACAAGTTGAATTTCTATCTATAATTTTCCGTCAAAATATAATATAGTCAATCAGTTATAATTTAGTTTGACATTCCCTTAAATTTATGCTATAATTAAGTCATGGCTTATAGTATAGATTTTAGAAAAAGAGCAATTTCCTATTGGGATAAAGGTCACACTCAAGAAGAGTTATATGAAGCCTTTGGAATATTTCCAGCACGTGTAAACGAGTGGAAAAGATTGCTCAAAGAAACAGGTTCGTTAAAACCTAAATATCCGAAAACGAAAAAGGGAAAAATAGACCTCCAAAAATTAAAACAGGAACTTGAAAGGAAGCCTGATTTAACTCTTCCCGAACTCGCAAAGATATTTAATTGCAAAAAACAATCGGTTCATATCGCTTGCAAAAAGCTCAAAATCACTCGAAAAAAAAGACATTTGCCTACAAAGAAAAAAATTGGATGAATGTAATTTTTTACATTATTTCATTGTTTCTATATCTTGCTTTAATGCAAACCCACAACATTGTTTTTGTTGATGAGAGCGGGCTTAATAGGCATTATCGACGTCTGTATGCACGCGCTAAACGTGGGGTCAAAGTCCATGATAAGCGACCGGGTAAAAGAGAAAAACGAACCAATATTATCGGCGGACTTTTGTATGGCGAACACGAGAAAAAACACATCGCCGTGCGTTGCTATGAGCAATCTGCGACAGCCCGTCTTTTTGAAGATTGGTTCGAATTTGAGCTGCTTCCGGTGTTTCCCGACGGCACTTTAGTGATAATGGATAATGCTTCTTTTCACCGCAAAAATGTGCTTTGGAAAATCGCAGAAAGGCATGATATTTTCGTTTTATTTTTGCCGCCTTATTCACCTGAATTAAATCCGATTGAACACTCTTGGGCGAATTTTAAGGAATGGTTGAAATATAACGGCGAGCGCTTTTCTTGCTTTGATTGGGCGGTTGAAACATACTTTACTTATAACTGTTTTTAAACTTACTGACTATACAATGATATGCTCTAAATAAAATAGAAACTGAACCCGAACTGTGGTATAATGGTAAGTGCTAAGTTAGCCAAATCACAGAAAAGGAGCAGTTTCTATGAAAATTATAACACAAAAGGTACTAAAAAAGCAAGTGGCTTAGGAAAAAAGAAGGCAAAAAATAAGGAACGCATCGTCAAATATGCAATAAAGCACGGGAAAATCAAGGTTGCAAGGGGATTGAGTATGTTTATTGCGTTTTGATGAGAAATTTCGAGGAAAACACAGCATTGACGGCAAGAAAATGTATCAATGAACGGCGATTGACGAGTACACAAGGTGGCGATTTGTGTATGGTTTTGACGAACGCCTTGGCACAATATTATAAGATGAATAATTGGGAGTGTTGACTTAATTATATATGTATGGTATACTATTCTCATTAAACAAAAAAGGGGGGAATATTATGTCAAGTTGTAAAAAAT